>ERZ795053.1754-NODE-1754-length-27040-cov-21.710951_pt1 | contig 27040 bp, 24 predicted proteins | sample MGYA00375137_ERZ795053 | MGnify/ENA primary metagenome ERZ795053 (study PRJEB30182, sample SAMN05720284) | activated sludge metagenome | isolation source: Anaerobic digester | place: Hong Kong | collected 2014-12-17 ...
CTCTCTCGCGAAAGGGGATGCAAAGATAAGGGTTTTATTTTTTCTAAACCAAATATTTTTGAAAAAAAGGACTACTATTTAGCCTCAAAAATTGTATTAGTCACATTATCAACCACTAAAATATAAACAAAAAATATGCCTATATTTGAGGCACCTTAATACTGTTCATTTTCCCGTATATGCAAGAAAAAATCCTGGTTATAATTCCTACCTATAATGAAAAGGAAAATGCGGAAAAAATCATCCGTAAAGTTTTTTCTTTAGAAGAGCCGTTCCATATCCTGGTAGTGGATGACGGATCACCCGACGGAACTGCAGGTATAGTCCGTTCCCTGATGCCCTCTTTTCCGGAACGTTTGCATATACTGGAGCGAAAAGGCAAACTGGGCCTGGGAACAGCATATATGGAAGGCTTTCGCTGGGGGCTGGACAGAGCGTATACGTATCTTGTAGAAATGGATGCCGACTTTTCACACAATCCGGAAGACCTGCCAAAACTGGTTCAGGCCTGCCGCAACGGTGCACGGGTGGCCATAGGTTCCCGTTACAGCAAAGGCATAAGTGTGATCAATTGGCCTATAGGACGTGTCATCATGTCCTGGTTTGCCTCGGCATTTGTCCGCAAGGTTCTGAATATGCCGATATTCGACTGTACAGCCGGTTTTATATGTTATCACAGGGAAGTTTTGGAGAACATTGATCCCCGTTGGATCCGTATGAAAGGATACGGATTCCAGATATCTATGAAATACTTTGCTTACAAACTCGGGTATAAAATTGTTGAAGTTCCCATTATATTCATAGACAGAACGGAAGGCACTTCCAAAATGAGCAGCGGGATTTTTGGGGAAGCTTTCTGGGGAGTTATTAAATTGCGCTTTACCGGAATCCGGAAAAAAGTAAAATAATGCAAACGATCATTCGGAATGCTCTTATTGTAAACGAAGGGAAGGCCTTTGCCGGGTGCCTTGTTATTGACGGCCAACGCATTGGTAAAATATTCCGGGGCAAAAGAGCAGAAAAGGAAGCCAATAAATATTGCGGAATTAATCATACAGCTATTGACGCTGCAGGGATGATCCTTATTCCGGGAATCATTGATGACCAGGTACATTTCCGGGAACCCGGACAATCCCACAAAGGCACTATGACACGCGAAAGCCGTGCGGCTTTATTAGGCGGGGTCACATCGGTAATGGATATGCCAAATAACGTACCTCCTGTTATCACAGCAGAAGCACTCCGGGATAAATACAAGATGGGATCCGCCAACATGTTTGTCAATTACGGTTTTTACATGGGTTCTTCAAACAACAACATGGAAGAGGCTATTACCCAAAAAGAACACAGTTGCGGTCTGAAGATCTTTATGGGTTCGTCAACGGGAAATATGCTGGTAGATGACCCCTTTGCACTGGACACTTTTTTCCGTCAATACCCCGGGGTAATTGTGACCCATTGCGAGGAGGAATCCATAATCAGGGAGAACCTGGAAAAAGCAATTTCCCGTTTTGGTGATGACATTCCCATGGTATTGCACAATACCATCAGAAACCGGGAAGCATGCATTGCATCTACCCGGAAAGCCCTAGATCTGGCACTCAAATTCAATACCAGGCTGCATATCCTTCACGTTACCACAAAAGAGGAAATCGAGCTGATCCGGAACGCCAGGCGCATCAATCCGCACATAAGCTGCGAAGCAGCCCTGCCTCATCTTTTGTACACGCAAGCCGATTATGTCCGTTACGGAACACAGATCAAATGCAATCCTTCCATTAAAACGGTACAAGACCGGGATGCTATCCTGGAAGCCCTGGAAAACGGCCATATCCAAACTGTAGGATCTGATCATGCCCCGCACACCTGGGAAGAAAAACAAAATCCCTATACAAAAGCTCCTTCGGGGATCCCGCTGATCCAGCATTTCTGCCAGATACTGATGGAACAAGTGCACCAAAACACGCTTTCAATCACAACCTTAACTGATGCCTGCTGTCACCGGCCCGCCCGGATATTCAATTTAAAGGACAGAGGCTTTATCCGGGAAGGATACTATGCAGACCTGGTGTTGATAGATCCCGATAAAGAACACCGTATCACAAAATCACAACTGGAGTACACATGCCGTTGGACTCCCCTGGAAGGAACCACCTTTTCTACAAGTATTTCCCATGTATTCGTAAACGGAACAATGGCTGCCGAAAATGGCCAGATCAATAAAAAACCACCCGTTTTTCCCATTTTGTAATCTATGACCAGACAACGTATCCGGGCATATATTTTTATATGTACTACTGTTTTTCTTTGGGGAATTTCATTTTTCTGGACCAACAGGTTACTTGTTTACCAAGTTCCCGTGTTTTTCCTGATCTTTACCAGGATATCCCTGGCTGCCTTGATCTTGTTTGTTTTTGGCAGGATTACGGGAGTGATTCAGCGCATAAAAAATAAAAAAGACGTATTGTGGTTCATGGCGCTGGCCCTGATGGAACCCTTTTTCTACTTTACCGGAGAAGCCTACGGGGTAAAACTTACGGCAAGCCCTAACCTGAGTTCAGTCATCGTATCCAGTATTCCAATCTTTGGACTGATAGCAGGGATCACTTTTTACAAGGAAAAAGTAACACCTCGCAATGTAATTGGCATTGTCCTTACACTTCCCGGGCTGATGATGGTAGTTCTGGGAAAATGGGGCCTCCATCTGGGGGCTCCAAACGATTTGCCGGGTACCAACCTGACTGCCGGGATTCTTTTTTTGTTTATGGCTGTTTTTTCTGCCGTCGGACACACCGTTATCCTGAAAAAGATAACCATGTCTTACAACGCCTATACCGTAACTTTTTACCAGCACGCCCTGGGTGCCGTGTATTTCCTGGTCCCGGTCCTTTTATTTGATCTCAAACGTACCGATGTATCCCTTTTTCTTACAGACTGGAATTTCTGGTATCCCATAGTCATGTTGTCCGTTTTATGTTCCAGTTTTGCCTTCTTGCTTTTTACAACAGCCATCAAGGAACTGGGCGTAACAAAGACCAACACCTTTGCGGCGATCATCCCCATTGTTACGGCCGCAGCCGGATTTATTCTTGGAATTGAATCGTTGAACGGAATACAGGTAGCCGGCATCCTCGTAGTAGTGACAGGTGTGATCCTTTCTCAGTTACGTTCCAGACGTAATTGAATCCGGTTCCTTTCGGTATCTACTTTCAGCACCTTTACCATTACATGCTCATGCAATTTTACCACATCCAGGGGATTTTTCACATACCTTTCTCCCATCTGAGAGACGTGTATCAAACCATCCTGCTTAATGCCGATGTTGACGAAAGCTCCGAAGTTGGTAACATTGCTGACAATTCCCGGCAATACCATTCCTTCCTTCAGATCTTCTATACCCGAGACGGATTCATCGAACTCCCACACCTTGATCAGCGGACGCGGGTCCCTTCCCGGCTTATCCAACTCGGCCATGATATCCCTTAAAGTGGGCATCCCGACGGTAGTGGTAATATACTTTGAAATATCCACTTTCTTTCTAAGTTCCTCCGAAGCTACCATTTCTTCCACCGTAACGCCCAGATCGGTTGCCATGCGTACGGCCAGTGGATAGCTTTCCGGATGCACACCGGTATTGTCCAGGATGTTCGTTCCATCAGGAATCCGTAAAAAACCGGCACATTGTTCAAAGGCCTTGTCACCCAGTCTTTTTACCTGTTTCAACTGTTCACGGGTGGAAAAAGGACCGTTCTCCTGCCTGAATTCCACGATGCTTTCAGCCAGCTTGGGTCCGAGTCCGGAAATATAAGTGAGTAACTGACGGCTTGCCGTATTAAGATTCACCCCCACATGATTGACGCAAAATTCAACCGTCAGGTCAAGGCTTTCTTTTAAAAGTGTCTGGTTGACATCATGCTGATATTGACCTACCCCCAAGGATTTGGGATCAATCTTGACCAGCTCGGCCAACGGATCCATGAGTCTTCGGCCAATGGATACAGCTCCCCGTACCGTAACATCGTAATCGGGAAACTCTTCCCTGCCTGCCTGGGAAGCGGAGTAAACACTAGCCCCGTCTTCACTTACAGAAAAAACCTGCACTTTTTGCGGAAATGCGATCTTCTTCAGGAATTGTTCCGTCTCCCTTCCGGCTGTCCCGTTTCCGATGGCTATCACCTGGATTTTGTAAGCCTCTACCATGTGTGAGAGTTTGCGCATAGCAGTACTCCGCTCATTTTGTGGCGGGTGCGGGTATATTGTGTCGTTATGGAGCAAATCTCCCTGTGCCGAGAGGCAAACCACCTTGCACCCTGTACGGAAGCCCGGATCGATGGCCAGTACCCTTTTTTGTCCCAGCGGCGGGGCCAGCAACAACTGTTGCAAATTTGCCGAGAAGACCTTCACCGATTCCTGATCGGCCTTTTCTTTGTATACATTGAGCACCTCATTTTCAATGGAAGGATGGATCAGCCGGCGGTATGCATCGGCCAGTGCTTCCTTCATGTTCCAAAGACTGCCCGCAGCCATGGAAGGATATGATCCTGTTGCTCTTTTTGCCAGGAACACTTTCTCCATTTCCTGAGGCACGGTGTCCTCCGGATGCGGCTTCAAAGACAGCGACACAACCCCTTCTTTGTGTGCCCTGAGCAAAGCCAGCAGCCTGTGGGGAGCCATGACCCTGATTTGTTCGTTGTAATCAAAGTAATTGCGGTATTTGATCCCTTCTTCTTCCTTTCCTTTCTGAACTTTTGAAATTAGCACCCCTTTCTGCATATAGGTATTGCGGATCCGGTCCCGGAGCGTGGCATTCTCACTGACAGTCTCGGCAATGATGTCACGTGCCCCGGCCAGGGCTTCTTCTGCTGTTTCCACTCCTTCTTTTACAAATCTGCGAGCCAGTTCCATGCAATCTTGTTTGTCCAAACGCATGACGGCCTCTGCCAGGGGCTCCAGCCCTTTTTCGCGGGCTATGGAAGCTTTTGTTTTCCGTTTGGGACGGTATGGCAAATAAAGGTCTTCAAGCCGGTTCATTTGCCAGCAATCCTCAATTTCCTTTTTGAGTTCCGGGGTAAGTTTATCTTGTTCCTCTATGGATTTGAGAATGGCGGCCCTTCGTTTTTCCAGCTCAGTATAGTTGTTCCACAACGTTTTAACGGCAGCCAGTTGAACTTCGTCCAGGGATCCGGTTGCCTCTTTACGGTAACGGCTCACAAAAGGAATGGTGGCTCCGTCCTCCATCAGGGTTACGGCATGTTCTGCCTGCCATTCACGGATGTGCAGTTGGCGGGCTATTAGTTCTATGTGCTTTTTATTCATGGGATACCTGTGACAATTGTTCGCGGTATGCAGAGAAAATATTTGATTTTGATACAAAACCCACGTAATGGTACCCCTGGTCGAGCACCGGCAGGTTCCAGGCTCCGGAACGTTCAAATTTTTTCATCACGCTATCCATCCGTTCATCTATATAAACGTGATCCAAAGGACGGTGCATGAGTTCATATACAAATACACTTTTGTACAATTCTTTACGGAACATAATGGACCGGATGTCATCCAGGGTCACTATGCCCTGTAGGCGGTTATCATTGTCCAGTACCGGAAAAATGTTTCTCTTGCTCTTTTCCACCACATCTACCAGGTGTTCCAGTGAATCGTGCGTATTGACAAACAAGAAGTCCGTTTCTATGACTTCTGATGTTTTCATTAATGTCAGTACTGCCTGATCGCTGTCATGGGTCAACAGCTTGCCCGCCTGGGCCAGGCGTTTTGTATAAATAGAGTATGGCTCAAAGTTCCTTACGGTTACATAAGAACAGACAGAGGTAATAATCAGCGGCATGAGCAATTCATACCCTCCGGTAATCTCGGCAATCAGGAATATGGCGGTCATGGGAGCCTGCATGACTCCGGCCATTAGTCCGGCCATCCCAACCAGTGCGAAATTTGACTCGGGAAGAAGCGATACCCCGGAGAGGTTGACAAACCGGGAAATTACAAATCCCAGAATACCGCCCATGAAAAGCGTGGGGCCAAAAGTTCCGCCCACTCCGCCTCCGGCATTGGTAAAGGACATGGCAAAAACCTTAAGCAGCAAGACGGCAGTGAAGAAAATGGGGATAAACCAGACATTCCCGCTAAGGGGACCATAGATCATACTGCCCACAGCTCCTTCCACATTGTTGTTCAACAGTGAAATAAGCGATCCATACCCTTCCCCGTACAATGGGGGAAATAATAAAATGAGCGTTCCCAGGGCCAGTGCCGAAACAGCCCAGCGGGTATATACATTGCTGATCTTTTTTATTCGCCCTTCCATCATTAGTGTAGTCCGCGTGAAGAACAAACTTACAAACCCGCATACTACACCCAGAATCAGGTAATAGGGTATATTGGACAAAAGGAAAGGATCTATGGAACTCACGTAACTCACTCCGCTTCCCATAATAAGAGATGCAACGGCTGTTGCTGTAATGGATGCCGTTAACAGGGGAATAATTGATCCCATGGTCAGATTGAAAAGCAGAATTTCAAAACAAAACAATACTCCGGCAAGAGGTGCTTTGAATATTCCGGATATGGCGGCAGCAGCCCCGCAACAGACCAACAGGGTAATACTCCGGTAATTCAAACCGAATTTTCGCCCTATATTGGATCCGATGGCTGCCCCGGTATATACAATAGGCGCTTCAGCACCTACAGAACCGCCAAAACCTATGGTCACGGCACTGGTAACAACTGATGAATAGCAGTTATGGGGCTTTATTCTGGATTTGTTTCCGGAAATGGATTCCAGTACACGTGTTACTCCGTGGGATATGTTGTCTTTGATCAGAAATCTGACAAAGAGCAGTGAAAGCAACATGCCGGCCCCGGGTATAAGAAAATAAGTGAGACTTTCTGCTTGCAAACTCCCGTGAGTGGTAAAGAGCTCCTTGATAAATTCAATGGATAATTTAAGCAACACGGCTGCCAGTCCGCTGATCAAACCAATAATCAGGGCCAATACCAACAACAGTGTGGATTCGGGTAATTGCTTAATCCTGATCCAGATCGTCTTCAGCATCAGCAAAGTTAGAATCATCTGTGTCGGGGAAGTCGACACTGTCATCATCTCCCTGGTCATCGTCACCGGAACCGAAGATGTCTTTTTCGATTTCGCCGTAATCGTCAATCTTGACTTCAACCTTCACCAGATATATGGCTTCCGGTATTTCCAGCGTTACGGCATAAAAGAACGTGCCGTCCGCTTTATCAACTTTCATGATATCCTCCATGTAATCGGCATACCCTCTGGGATACTTTTCTTTCCAGATTTCCACAAGTTGGGGCGGCATGTTTGCAAAACCGATAACCAATCTTTTCTTGTTCACTACAGGTCTTTGTGCCGGAGTCTTTTTCATAGGATAAAAAAATCAGAATTTGCTGCAATTATACAATAATATTTTGAATTGCAAATTACATCCTTTCCGGTAATACAATACCAAGTAATTCCATGGATAATTTCAACAGTTTTGAAACCTGGGTCAGCAACAACAAACGTTGTTCCCGTACCTGTGCGTTTTCTTCATGAAGCACAGAGACTTCGTGATAGTATTGATTGAATTCCCTGGCCAGATCAAAGCTGAAATTTGCAATCTGAGCCGGTGAAAATTCTTTTGCAGATTCTTCTATGACCCTCGGAAAATCCGTCATAAGTTTTATCAGTCTCCATTCTTTTTCCAGCATGGGTATCCCGTGCAGGTTTGAAGCATAACCTCTTTCCCCGGCTTTTCTCAATATGGAACGGATACGGGCATAGGTATATTGAATAAACGGCCCTGTATTCCCGTTGAAATCGATAGATTCTCTTGGGTCGAACAGCATTGTTTTACGGGGATCTACTTTCAGAATAAAATATTTGAGAGCACCCATACCCAGAATTTCAAAGAGTTCTGCCTGTTCTTCCCGGGGCATATCTTCCAGTTTGCCGGACTCCAGAGAAGTTTCACGGGCTGTTTCCACCATATTGTCCATCAAATCATCGGCATCAACCACCGTCCCTTCACGGGATTTCATTTTACCTTCCGGCAATTCCACCATGCCGTAAGACAAGTGTATGATATTATCTGCCCAGGAATATCCCAATTTGTTCAGGATGAGCTTCAAAACCTGGAAATGGTAGTTTTGTTCGTTCCCAACTACATAAACATGAGTATCAAAACGGGAAGCTTCATAACGGCTCACGGCTGTTCCCAGATCCTGTGTCATATATACAGAAGTACCGTCAGCTCGTAAAAGCAGTTTTTTATCCAATCCGTCATCTGTCAAATCACACCAGACAGACCCGTCTTCATTTTTGTAAAAAACACCTTTTCCCAGCCCTCTCATGACAAGTTCTTTGCCCAATAAATAGGTTTGGGATTCGTAATAAATGGTATCGAACGAAACGCCCATTCGTTCGTATGTCCGGTCAAATCCGCTGTAAACCCATTGGTTCATTGTTTCCCATAGCTTTATTACTGCCGGATCTCCCTGCTCCCACCTGACCAGCATATCTTGTGCTTCTTTCAAGATAGGGGCTTCTTTTTGAGCCGTTTCCTGATCCATGCCTCTTCTGACCAGTTCCCGCACCTGTTCTTTGTATTCCTTGTCAAAACGGACGTAGTAATCCCCAACCAGGTGGTCTCCTTTTATCCCGGTAGATTGAGGCGTGCTGTTTTCTCCAAACTTTTGCCAGGCCAGCATGGATTTACAAATATGTATACCCCGGTCGTTTACCAGGTTTACTTTTATAACACGGTGCCCGTTTGCTTCCATGATCCTGGATACAGACCATCCCAACAAGTTGTTTCGTATATGTCCCAGGTGAAGCGGTTTGTTGGTGTTGGGAGATGAGAATTCAATCATTACCGTTTTCCCCGATTCCGGTTTTTTTCCGTAATCAGGATCGGCGGCAATTTCCTCCAGGTTTTGCATCCAGTAGCCGGCTGACATTTTAAGGTTTAAAAAACCTTTTATTACCTGGAAAGATTCTACTTCCTTCACACGATTAACCATGGCCTGCCCCAGGTCCTGTGCTGTCTGTTCCGGTGATTTCCGGCTTAAGCGAAGTAATGGAAAGACGACTACGGTGTAATCTCCTTCAAATTCTTTACGTGTAGCCTGAACCTGAATTGCCTGGGGCTGAGGAAATGATCCGTAAAGTTCCTTGACGGTTTCTCTTAATGCCTCTGTTATAATAAGTTCTGCGTTCATTTTTTAAAATATTGCTTTATTGCCACCCTTACCCGGGGAGAAAGCATGATCATAGTGAATACCGTACAGAAAGCCATAAAGGCAAATGCAATGTCTATGATGTCAACGACTGCAGATAAGGGTATGACAGCTCCCATTACCAATGTTGCCAGGAAAAGGTAATTGTAATAATGTGCCCGGTGTGCGCCAAATAAAAAATTGGTACATTTTGTCCCGTAATACGAATAAGAGAACATGGTGGAGAAAGCAAATACAAGCACAACTCCCATAAGCAGATAACTCCCCCACCCCGGAATGGAACGTTCAAAAGATTCCATGACCATTTGCATTCCCTGCACATCGGAAACATTGTATTGTGCGTTAATCAATACGGCCAGGGCCGTTAATGTGCATATAAGCCCCGAGTCTATGGAAGGAGCGATCATGGCCACCAAACCTTCCCGCACCGGCTGGCTGTTGCGGGAAGCTCCGTGCATCATGGATGCCGTTCCAATCCCCGCCTCGTTTACAAAAGCAGCTCTGCGGGCTCCGATAACGATCACCGAACCGGCAAAGCCTCCCAGCCCCGCTTTGAAATGAAAGGCTTCGGTAAAAATTGCTCTGAACACCTGGGGTATTACTTCCAGGTTTGTAAATATGATATAAAAAACTATCAAAAAATAAAAGGCTACCATAAACGGCACAAGCCGGGAAGCCACCTTTCCTATTCGTTTGATCCCTCCCAATACCACAACCGATACAATGGCTGCAATAACCAGTCCGACGATAAACCTCAGGCCCAGTGTGTTTTCAATGCCTGCCGGCGTAAATACAACGGTTTGCAACGCTTCTGTAAGCTGATTGGACTGCATCAGGCAAAAAGTTCCTATCATACCGGAAACGGAAAAAACAACAGCAAGGGGTTTCCATTTTTTACCCAGGCCTTCCGTTATCATGTACATGGTTCCGCCCTGCATCTCTCCGGCGCTGTCTTTCCCTTTGTACATTATGGAAAGAGTTCCTTCAAAAAATTTTGTGGCCATGCCCAGGAAAGCACTCACCCACATCCAGAAAATGGCTCCCGGGCCGCCTATAGTGATGGCTACGGCTACACCGGATATGTTCCCCAGCCCCACAGTAGCGGCAATGGCCGATGTCAGTGCCTGGAATGAACTGAGTTGTCCTTCTGCCTTGTCTTCTTTTACTCCCGTAGCTTTCAAAGCTTTTCCGTAATATCTGAAAGGTATGAAACGGGAATAAATCATAAAAAACAATCCCCCTCCGATGAGGGTAATGAATAATGGCAGATTGAGCCATGAACTAAAGGAATGCAGTGCGTTACCCAGTGCGTCAAACATAGGCTAACCCAGATAAGCTTTGAGTAATTTGCTTCTGGCACTGTGACGCAGGCGGCGTATGGCTTTTTCTTTTATTTGGCGGACACGTTCACGGGTAAGTCCGAATTCTTCGCCAATCTCTTCCAGTGTCATTTCCTGGGTTCCTATTCCAAAGAAATATTTCACTATATCCCTTTCACGTTTTGACAACGTAGACAACGCTCTTTCAATTTCCTTGTTCAGGCTCTCGTTTACCAAACCGCGGTCTGCGTTGGGAGAATCGTTGTTTACCAGAACATCCAGCAGGCTGTTGTCCTCTCCGTCAATAAACGGGGCGTCAACGGAAACGTGACGGCCGGATACACGCAGGGTATCGGATATTTTTTCACTCGGTATTTCAAGGATCTCGGCAAGCTCTTCCGGAGAAGGTACGCGCTCGTGTTCCTGTTCGAATTTGGAAAGAGCCCGGTTGATTTTGTTAAGCGATCCCACCTGGTTCAGGGGAAGTCTAACAATACGGCTTTGTTCGGCCAGTGCCTGGAGAATGGATTGCCTGATCCACCAGACTGCATATGATATAAATTTAAATCCGCGCGTTTCGTCAAACTTTTCAGCCGCTTTAATCAATCCCAGGTTCCCTTCGTTTATCAAATCCGGCAGGCTAAGCCCTTGGTTCTGATATTGCTTGGCAACAGAAACCACGAACCTCAAATTAGCACGGGTCAATTTTTCAAGCGCTTCCTGGTCACCTTTCCTGATACGTTGTGCCAGTTCCACTTCTTCTTCCACAGAGATCAGATCTTCCCTGCCTATTTCCTGTAAATACTTGTCCAGAGAAGCACTTTCTCTGTTAGTAATGGATTTTGTAATTTTTAATTGTCTCATCCAAATAAAATTATAAACTGCCCTCTTATACGTAAAAGGGCAGTTTATGTTTCAAAAAAGTGTTAAAACAGGTAAAAATTAATTACCTAACGCGTAATAATATACAGATCCGTCCGGATAACGGCCTTCTATAAGAACACCCCGTTGTGCCGTTTGAACAGCCTGGGCAAACTGTTGAACGGTAGATATTGGTTTCTGATTTACATGTGTAATTACAAAATCTTTCCTTATACCGGCATCCTTGAGTTTACCGTCTCCAACGGCTGTCACTTCAATCCCGCTACGGATACGCAATTTATTTCTTAGGTCTTTTCCTGCAGGACGTAGTTGTGCACCCATAAAGTGCGTTATGTCACCTTCCGTTTCACTAATCAGCTTTGTGTCTCCGGATTGATTTTGAAGTGTTGCTGATACTTTTACCTCTTTATTGCCTCTGAGCAGAATAAGGTCTATTTTATCGCCGGGACTGAATCTGCTTATCTGCTCCTGTACGGAAGTACCCGAATTTACTTCTATTCCATTCACCTGGACCAATATATCTCCTTCTTTGATACCGGCTTTAGCAGCAGCTCCATCTTCAAGCACCTGGTGAATGTAAACGCCTTTAATGGCATCAATTTTCTTTTCTTCAGCCAATTCACCAGTAACATCCTGCATGGTTATTCCCAGTAAGGCCCTTTGAACGACCCCGTATTTACGCAGGTCATTCACAACTTTCTGAGCAATACTGCTGGGAACGGCAAAGGAATAACCGGAATAGGAACCGGTGCGCGTAGCAATAGCCGTATTGATCCCTATAAGTTCTCCTTTGGCATTGACCAGGGCGCCTCCGGAATTCCCGGGATTTACGGCGGCATCTGTCTGGATGAAAGCTTCAATTTTAAACTCTTCCTGGTATGAGGGCAGGCTGCGGCCTTTGGCGCTCACAATACCGGCAGTGATGGTAGAACGCAGATCGTAAGGATTGCCTATGGCTATTACCCATTGCCCCAAACGAAGATCGTCGGAATTGCCGAACTTCAGACAAGGCAGATCCTCTGCTTCTATCTTTAGTAAAGCAATATCCGTTGCCGGATCTTTCCCGATAACCCGGCCTTCAAATTCACGCTTGTCATCCAGGGTAACTACTACTTCATCGGCTCCGTCTATGACGTGATTTGCTGTAATGATGTATCCGTCATTAGATATGATAACTCCGGACCCTGCTCCAACCTGAGGACGTGACTGGGGGGCCGGATTCCCATATCCGAAAAAGAAATCAAAGAGACTTTGCGGGCCCACGGCCTGTTGTCCGTTTTTAACCACTTTCACATGCACTACAGCCTTGACGCCCGTTTCAGCTGCATAGGTGAAATCGGGATATTGTACCTCCGGGAGGGAAACTTGTTGAATAACGGGTTTCTGATCCGATGTAACATATACTTTTTCTACGTTTTTTGGATTCCCCGCGAAATGATTGACAAGTAAAGTGGTCCCCACACTTAACAGGACCGTGATAACTACAATAAGTCCAACTTTGTTTTTCATAACTTATATCTCTTTAAATTTAACTACTTTTGTTTCATCGCAATATTTCAAAATTCATACCAAATCAATGAAACTGCCATTTTGTAAATACCACGGAGCCGGTAATGATTTCATATTAGTCAACAATCTTTCAGGGAATTACCACTTTACAAACAAACAGATAAACGCATTGTGTCACAGGCGTTTTGGCATAGGTGCTGACGGACTTATACTTATAGAAAAGGATGAACCTCCATTCGGGTATTTTATGAGTTTTTTCAATTCCGACGGGACGGAAGGTACTATGTGCGGAAACGGGGGCCGTTGCCTGGTTGCATTTGCAGACAGATTGGGATTGAATAACCATTATTTCAGATCCATTGACGGAGCTCATACTGGAATGGTTCTGGAAAAAGCCGGGCAATACGCTAAAGTGAAATTGCAATTGAATAACGTGGAAAATATCCGCATGTACAACAAGAACAGTTATGTTATAAACACCGGCTCTATGCATCTGGTAAAATTTATAGACAATGTCAACGTTGTGGACATAGGCGTGGAAGGACCTTTTTGGAGATGGCACAAGGATTTTGGCAAGGAGGGAATTAATGTGAATTTTGTTGAAGTATTAGATAAGGGATGCCTTTTTGTGCGAACCTTCGAAAGAGGAGTGGAAGATGAGACATGGGCATGCGGAACAGGTTCCACTGCTGCGGCGATAGCCGCCCGGGCACATACCAAAAGTGATATAGATCATTGGTTCATCCAGACCAAAGGAGGTAATCTGGAAGTAGAATTCACGCAAAACCAAGACAGATACTCAGATGTTTACCTGAGCGGAGGAGCCGTACTTACTTTTGAGGGCGAGGTGGAAATATAGCGCTGCCAATGCGTACCATTGTACTACCTTCTTCCAGCGCGATGGAAAAATCTCCCGTCATTCCCATTGAACAATGTATAAAAGACGGGTTTGAGGAGTAAGAGTCTGCTTTCAAATCATCAAACAGTTTTTTCAACTGCCTGAACTCAGTCCTGACCTTTTCCTTGTCATCTGTGAAAGTAGCCATCCCCATAAGACCGCATATATTCACGTTAGGCAAATTCAACGGATTTATACCATCTGCTTCTTCAGGCAAAAATCCTTGTTTGGTTTCTTCCCCGGCGATATAGATCTGCAACAGGACATCCTGTACTATTCCGCTCTTTTGTGCCTGTCTCTGAATGGCATTTAGCAGCCTGAGACTGTCTACGGATTGAATCAGCGCCACCCGTCCCACAACATCTTTTACTTTGTTCGTCTGCAAATGTCCAATAAAATGCCATTGGATATCCTTTGGAAGAAGCGGTATTTTTTTTAACAATTCCGGGGAACGGCTTTCTCCGAACAGACGTTGTCCTGCCCGGTATGCTTCCATGATCAACCCGGGGGGCTGAAACTTGGAAACAGCCAGCAGGGATACGTTTTCAGGTATTATTTCACGCAGATGCTTTAAATTCCGGGCAATCATTTCCGGTTCTTCATTTGCTGCTGCTGCTGGCGCTGCATTTCTTCCAGTCTTTGTTGAAATTTGGATTTCTTTGGTGTAGCAGGTGCTTTTTCCGCTTTTTCTTTCAATTGCCTGTACAACTTTTCTTCATCCACAAAGAATTTCTGAATAATCCATGTTTGCAGCATGGTAATCAAATTGGAAAGCAGGTAATAATAACTAAGAGCTGCTGAAAGGTTGTTACATACAACCAACATCATCAAAGGCATAAAATAGAGCATCATGCCCTGCATTCCAGGCATTTGCTGACTGGAAGCCGCTTGCTGCTTCATGTTCATCTTTGAATAAAAGAACATGGAAAGTGCCATCAGGAGAGCAAACAAACTGATATGATCACCATACAACGGAATATTGAATGGCAATTGCAGTATGGAATCGTACCCGCTCAAGTCGTCTGCCCACAGGAAACCTTCCTGACGCAACTCTATGGAACCCGGGAAAAACCTGAACATGGCAAAGAGAATGGGCATCTGGAACAACATGGGCCAACATCCACCCATCATGCTTACCCCGGTCTTTTTGTACAAAGCCATGGTTTCCTGTTGCTTTTTCATGGCATCTTCCTTCTTGGGGTATTTGGCATTGATCTTGTCAATCTCCGGTTTCAACACCCGCATCTTTGCTGAAGACATGTGTGATTTCAACGTAAAAGGAGAAATCACCAATTTAATAAGAATGGTCATCAGTAAGATGATAAGTCCAAAGTTGCTGATGAAACGATTCAGAAAATTGAAAATGGGAATGATCCCAAAACGGTTTATCCATTTGATCAAGAAACCGCCCATGGGAATGATCTGTTCAAAAGAACGGTCGTAGGCTTTTAGCGAATAATAACCGTTTGGTCCAAAGTAGAATTGTAAGGGAATGCTCTGCTGTGGGGCAGCCTGATAGGGAATTTGCATATAAGCCTTGCAATTCATAAGGAGTGTGTCTGCGTTATCGGCTTCATAAAACCGGAATGACAGATCTCCGCTGTTAAAGCTTTCGTCTGCTATGAGGATGGCAGAAAAGAACTGTTGCTGGAAAGCCACCCATTCCAGTCGTGTTGTAATGGATTCGGAACCGTCGGCTTTTCGGAGTCCCATGTTCTCAACTTCTGTTGAATTGGGGTATTTGTAGGCGATAGTGGAGTAATTCTTTTCGTTGTCATAACCTTTTTCCAGGTGACGGATGTCAACAATCCAGCTGAGGTCCATCTGGGTAACGTTGCGCGGGATATAACGATCCATCCCAACCAGGTTTATTTGCAAATCAAGAAGATAAGAATCTTCGTTCAGCGTGTATACATACTCCAGGTAAGCATCTTCATCAAAATGAAGGTTAAATATGAGCATGTTTTCCTGTTCAATAAAACGGGGAGTGAAGAAAAATTCCCCGGTATTGATTTGTTCTCCGGTATACAGATCCAGCGAAAAATTGTTGTCCTGACCCCGGAACAATTCCAGGCTGTCCCCGCCATAAGTGCTAAAGTTCTTGATCTGCACACTGTAAGGCTGACCGCCACGATTGGTTAAAGCAATCCTGATTTTATCATTTTCCAGCACGTACAAAGAATCTGATCCTTCCAGCGCTTGATTCAGAAAAGTGTTCGTAAATTGGTACCCGTTCCCTGACCCGGCAGGTTGAGGACCCCTTGACTGGACAGCGGCGGGCAACGACAGTGAATCTGTAGCTTCCTGGTTAGCAACTTCTTGATTGGCAGCCGCTCTTACGGCTTCCGAATACGCTATGGAATCACGTACGAATTGTTCTCGTTGCCGTTCTTTGGCCACTTTGTTATTGTAAAGGCTGAAGCCTAAAAGTATGGCTCCAATAAGCAAAACGGCCCAAATCGTATTTTTATTCATTGTTCTCTATCTGTTTGATCTTTACTTCCAATTCCTTTAATTCGGATTTTGCTTCTTCAATTTTTTTGCATGTATCGGCTATGATCTTATCTGCATTCTTAGACTTGGCAAAGAACCCCATATTGTTTTCCCACACAGTAATTTCCGATTCCAGTTGACGGAAACGTTGAATAAGTTTATCATGCTCACTGTGACTTTCTGAAATCCTTCTCTTTCCTTGCCGGATATTTCCGCGTTTTTCCGAAAATCCCGGATTCAGGTGCCCAAAATGTTTATTTATCAGGTTTTTATATTTACTCTGAACAGTATCTTTATCCTTGATGGGAACAAAACCTATCTGATTCCAGCTCGCCTGAAAATCCCTTAATGCACTTTGCAGGTCTTTAACGGAAGACGGATCGAAAGCTTCCAGTTGAGCCATTATGGTTTCCTTCTTCGCCAGATTGTCTTCAAAAGAAGACTCCATTTTGGAAAAATGGTCTGCTTTCCGGGTAAAGAAAACATCACATGCCGAGCGGAAACGTTTCCAGATGGTTTCTGCCTGTTTCCTGGGAACAGGACCAATCTCTTTCCATTGCTTCTGAAAATGGATCAGCTGATCTGTAGTGCGCCGCCAATCATCACTCATGTTAACGGCTTCTGCCTGTTCACACAACGCTGTTTTTAGGGCCAGGTTTTCTTGCATTTCCTGTTTGAACTTTGCATAAAACTCCCTCTTTTCACCATAGAATTTATCACAAGCAGCCCTAAACCGGTCGTACACCTTCTGGTTTTCTTTTTTGGTGGCAAAGCCAATGGTTCTCCATTCTTTCTGCAAGGTTTCCAGTTCCCTGGCTCTTTTATTCCAGTTTATTTCATCATTATCTATGAGTCCGACAATTTTCTCTGCTTTTTCGCATAATTCCGTTTTGGATTCCAGGTTTTCCCGCTGATGCTTTTTCTGTTCCTCAAAGTATTCCTGGTGTTTTTTGTTGATAGCAGTAGTACTCAGTTTGAAACGTTCCCACATGGGTTCCCGCAATTCACGTGCAATTGGCCCGGTTTCCCGCCATTCATCGTGCAGTTTCTGTAATTTATGGAATGCAGATACCACATTGGGTTCATCCACCAGGGCCGCAGCCTTTTCACAAAGTTGTTCCTTTATCTCCAGATTGCGTTTGAAATCCAGATCCCGCAATTCCTTATTGATCTTTACGTAATCATAAAATTTCTCTACATAATGCTGATAGGTTTCCCATATATCCTTGGTCCGGGTTATGGGAACAGGGCCAACTTCTTTCCAATGCAACTGTAAAGAACGAAATTCGGGAAAGGTATGGTTAATGTCCTCTTGTTTTTCCAGAAGTTCTTTTATGCTGTCTATGATGGCCAGTTTTTCTTCCAGATTCCTCTCTTTTTGCTGTTCAATGCTACGCAGGAGGTCAGCACGTAATACTTTGTAACGAGCATACAACTGTTTGAAAGCTGTTTCCTCCGGGCTTTCCTGAACCTGAGCCGCGGCCTGGGACTCTCCATTTTCTACCGGTTGGTCTTTCCGGAGTAATTTGTAGAAACAGGACTTGATGATATCTGCATTCTTATGCATTTCCGTCTTGTCCTCGGCTTCTATAAGTGTTTCAAATTCAGTCAGAAGCTCAGCCATAGATAAAGTTGAATAGTCTATGGGTTCCGGGTTCTGCGTAGATTCGACTACATCGTTTTCTTGTTGTTTTTTGTCGTCGAATTGCTCCATGGGAGCAGAGTTGTTCAATTCAGGATCCATTGTACGAGAAAGGAATTAGTATTTATAGCTTGCAAATGTAATGAAAAACTCCAATATATGGAATTATGATTACTTTTGCAGCATTATGAGAATCGACATAATTACGGTACTTCCGGAATTGTTGGAAAGTCCTCTTTCTCACTCCATAGTCAAAAGAGCAAGGGCCGGATCCCTGGTAGAAATAGTGATCCACGATCTAAAAACTTACGGTAAGGGAAAATACCGGCAAACGGACGATTATGCTTTTGGCGGAGATGCCGGCATGGTCATGATGATTGAGCCGGTTTTCAATCTATTGGAAGATCTTAAACAAGAACGTTCCTACGATGAAATACTCTACACCAGTCCTGACGGGGAACCTTTCTCTCAGAAAGAGGCAAACCGCCTGTCGTGTCTGCAAAATTTAATCATACTTTGCGGCCATTACAAAGGGATTGATCAAAGAATCAGAGACCACCTGATAACTAAAGAAATATCAATAGGAGATTACGTTTTGAGCGGAGGAGAACTTGCTGCTGCAGTAATCACAGATGCCGTGGTACGTCTGCTCCCCGGAGCGTTGACAGATGAAACCTCGGCCCTGACCGACAGCTTTCAGGACGGGCTGCTGGCCCCTCCTATTTATACGCGTCCCTCCGATTTCAGGGGGTGGAAAGTTCCCGATGTACTGCTCAGCGGTGACCCGGTTAAAATCCGCAATTGGCAGGAAGAAAAAAGTCTCGACCGTACGGAACGGTTGAGACCTGATCTTTTACACCCGGATACCGCGGACTAGAAACCGAATCCGTCCACTTCAATATCTATTGTAACATCAATAACCGGTGCTTTTGCCATGCGTTGTTCAGACAACGGAAGGACCACAATGGCTTTTGGTCTGGCCGGACAAATGAATTCACAACCTCCGCAACCAATGCACAGAGCAGGAGTGGTTTTAGGGAACAGTTTGTCGCTTCCTTCGCGGGGAGTCATTTTTACCGCTTTTACGGGACAATGTTCATCACACGCTCCGCAATCCGTTCCGAATTTCTCCACTATGCAGTTTTCAAGCATCAGTTTCACTACGCCCATTTTGACCCGCTTCTTCTCTTCCAGAGGCATCAGTTGCAGTGCCCCGGAAGGACAGACCTCCATGCATTTGCGGCAATCATAACCGCAAAAACCGTTTTCATAAGAAACCGAAGGTAACAGAAAACCCTGCCAGCCAAAAGCACCCATGGCCGGTTTGATAATATGTGCCGGGCAGGCTGCAATACAGGCATGACAAGCTACACAGGTGTCTTTCAAACGCTCAAGAGTACCTGCTCCAGGGGGCATTTTTTTGGAAATATTGAGTTTCTTTTGTTCAGTAAACCGGTCCAATAAAACTATCCCTGCACCCGTTCCCATTGCAGCCAGCAGGAAAGCCCTCCGGCTGTTTTTCGGGGAAGGTTGTTTTACTACAGTGTCAGCGGATCTTTTCTTTTCAGGTTTCCAGGCAAACCGGTAACGGATAGATCCTTTGGCACACTTTGAGATGCAATTAAAACAGACAACACACCGGGAATTATCTATCAAGGGTTTTTCCGCATCAATGCAAAAGGATTTGCAATTCATGCTGCACAGCCTGCAATTTGTACAGGATTCCGGATCTATTTGCACCCGGAACATGGAGTATCGGGATATCAAACCCAGCAAGGTTCCCGCAGGACAAATGGTATTGCAATAAAGTCTGCCTTTAAAAAATGCCGTAACGGTCAATGCAACCAGGACACCTGCTGAGACCAGAAAAGCGACCAGGTTCCATGCATCGTATTTTGATCCCGAGACAAAATAGGCCAGGGGCCTGCCTATATTAGCTGCCATTTTTCCGAACAGGCCGTAAGGATCAAGCCATACCAGGGGCAATACAAAAGAAAAGGCAACACAAATAACAACAATGATCAATATGGAATACCTGAGTGTGTTGCGTGGTTTTGTATAACGGGACCGGCGTTTCTTTTTATTCCTGATAAATAAACCAAGCCGGTATATGATATCCTGGTATATACCCAGCGGACATAGGATCGAACAGTAAACGCGTCCAAACAGCAAAGTAAGGAGCAGCACAATCAGTACGGTAACCAGGCCGCCTGTGGCAATACCCAGTATTGCAGGTACTATCTGCAAACCCAGCAGCGTACTCCAGACTCCTGCAGCTTTGGCGGATAAGGCTATAAAAAAATACGTGAGCCCTGCAAAAACTGCCAAAGCAATAATCCTCCGGGACCATTTCAGAAAGCCGTTAAGGTGCATCAGAGCCGGATACGTTTAATATTCAATGTGTCAAGCTTTGTTGTCCCCAACTGGTGCTTTTCGGCCAATAAGATATGGGAGGCGTCTTCCAGAGTCATGGCACTGAACTGGTTGAAAAATTGCGTGGCCGCAGTGTCTACGGCTACAATATCCCCGGACATAAACAAAGCCTTGGGAGTTTGCACATCTTCCAGACTGCGCCCCTTGGGTCCGTTTTGCGTCATGATGCGGTATCCGTCCACTATATTGAGCACAGGCCGTTTTTCGTAGGTTGCCGCGTCTGCTATACATTGTTGAAGGTCGTTGGAATGCATATACCTGCGATCCCATACTATCCCCATATAATTCTTCATACACAATGTCATCCGGGCTCCTCCGTGATTCTTCAGTATAGGGACATTGATCCAGGCATCGCATTCAAGCAAGGCTTCGTGTATTTTTGCCTTTTTCATCCTCAGGGCCTGAGGCAATTCAGTTTCACGAAAATACCTTTCTTCATGTGCGTTAACCATTTCTCCGCCTGCTTGTTTGACTGCTTCCTGAATGCCGCTGTTTTCATAACAGCCTCTCCAATGGTCACAGGTGTGATCAAAAACCTTTACCTGTGATGCTCCTGCAGCCAGGCAATCCCTGATTATGGCACCCACCAGCAACGGATTGGTACATGCCGCATACTCCGGGGTTTTGTCCCACCCGATATTCGGCTTGACAACTACTTTCATTCCGGGTTTGATATACCGGGACATGCCACCCATTTCTTGTATAGCACGGGCATAAAGTTGTTCAGGTTCCCCACCCATAATAGCTACCAGGTCGGGAATGCTGTCTTTACCGGGAAGGGTTCCGGGTGCCGTTTTTTCCGAGGCAAAGAGCTTCATTCCTCTCAATCCAACCGTTCCGGCTACTGCACCCAAAACAGCGGTCTTTAAAAAATGTCTTCTTTCCATAATGATGTTATTTGTTGTGTTTATAAGCTGCTTTTAATGTATTTTTCAATAATGATACGCGTGTCATGGGACCCACACCGCCCGGTACCGGGGTTATGAAACTGCAACGCGGTGCCACTTCATCAAAGTCCACATCACCTGCCAGCCGGAATCCCGACTTTGTGCTCTTATCTTCCACCCTTGAAATACCCACGTCAATCACCACGGCCCCTTCTTTCACCATGTGTGCTTTCAGAAAGCCGGGACGTCCAAGGGCAGCTATAAGGATATCGGCCCTGCGACAGACTTTTTCCAGATCGCGTGTACGGCTGTGGCATAAAGTCACGGTGCAATCCCCCCCGGGACCTTTTTGAGACAACAGGTTAGCCAAGGGTTTTCCCACAATGTTGCTGCGCCCTATGATCACACATTCTTTACCTTGAGTGGGAATCTTGTAATATTCCAGCAGGTCCGCAATACCGGCCGGTGTAGCCGAAACAAACGATGGCAATCCCAGGACCATACGGCCAACATTGACCGGGTGAAACCCGTCCACGTCCTTGGACGGATCAATGGTTTCAATGATTTCCTGTGCATCCAGATGCTCCGGCAGCGGCAACTGGACTATTAACCCGTCAATTTCCGGATCTTCATTAATCGTCTTGACGCATGCAATCAATTCTTCCCGTGTGATGGAATCCGGGAACTTGTACAGAGACGAATCCATCCCTACCTCCTTGCAATCCTTTTCTTTATTCCTGACGTAAGTCTGACTGGCGGGATCCTCCCCTACCAGGACGGCTGCCAGGTGAGGTCTTCGGTTGTATTGGCGTATAAAAGCGGCAACATCTTCCGCAATTTTCTTTTTCAGGTCGTGAGCCGTTTGTTTTCCATCAATTAATTTCATCGTAAACCTCCTTTTCGTAAAGCGTTTGCCATAGACATCCCTTGCCCCCCGCGCAGGTTCTTCATCATTTTGCGTGTATCGTCAAACTGTTTGATCAAGCGATTGACTTCGGTTATGGACGTGCCGCTACCGGAAGCTATCCGCTTGCGCCGGTTCCCGTTCAAAAGCGAAGGATTGTCTCTTTCTTCCGGTGTCATGGAAGATATGATGGCTTCAATGCCCTTGAACGCATCGTTATCAATATCCTGATCTTTAATCATTTTGGAAACCCCGGGAATCATGGATGCCAAATCCTTGATATTGCCCATTTTCTGAACCTGTTTGATCTGGTTTAAAAAATCATTGAAATTGAAATTATCCTGGGCCAGTTTCTTTCTTAATTTCTTGCTTTCTTCCTCATCAAACTGTTCCTGTGCTTTTTCCACCAGGCTTACTATATCTCCCATACCCAGGATCCTGTCCGCGATACGCGAGGGATAAAACACATCCAGGGCATCCGGTTTTTCTCCGGCACTGACAAATTTTATAGGCTTGTTTACCACGGCACGTATGGTCAGGGCAGCACCCCCGCGTGTATCCCCGTCCAGTTTGGTCAGTACAACCCCGTCGTATTGCAATTTTTCATGGAATACACGTGCTGTTTCCACGGCATCCTGACCGGTCATGGAATCCACTACAAAAAGAGTTTCGGTGGGATTTACCGCTTTTTTTATTGCCGTAATTTCAGCCATCATGGCCTGATCAATGGCCAGCCGGCCGGCCGTATCAATGATTACCACTCCATACCCCTCTTTTTTAGCTCTGTCCACAGCGTTGCGGGCAATCTTCACCGGATCCCGGTTTTCGTTTTCTACGTGCACATCAACACCTGTCTGCCCACCCAGGACCTGTAACTGTTCTATGGCAGCCGGGCGGTATATGTCTCCGGCCACCAGCAGCGGTCGAAGTCCTTTTTTCTTTTTTAAATGGAGGGCAAGTTTTGCCGAGAAGGTGGTCTTCCCGGAACCTTGCAGTCCCGCAACCAGCACAATCCCCGGATTTCCTTTGACGTTGATCCCCGAGGCATCGCCTCCCATCAAATCAACCAGGCGGTCGTGAACAATTTTGGTCATCATCTGTCCGGGACGCACCGACTTGAGCACGTCCTGTCCCATAGCCTCTTCTTTGACCTGGTCACAAAACGTTTTTGCCACCTTGTAACTGACGTCTGCATCCAGCAATGCCCTGCGCACATCCTTAAGGGTTTCCGCCACGTTAATTTCGGTGATCTTTCCCTCACCCTTCAACAATTTAAATGATCGTTCCAGTCTTTCCGTCAGATTCTCAAACATATAAAAAATTTATTTATCAAGTAATGGTTTTGGGCCTTCCCGGATAATTAAAGGTTCGGGGCCCGTACAATCAATAATTGCCGAGGGGTCCTGTCCCCCGGTTCCTCCGTCTATTACAATGTCCACCAACTCGCCAAACCGTTCATTGATCAGGTCCGGTTCGTATCCGTATTCCGGTTCCGCAGGGTCCCAGGGCAATGAAGTGGATATAATGGGAACGCCCAGCTCCCTGAGGATCTGTTGTAAAATGGGATGGTCCGGGACACGGATCCCTACGGTATGCTTTTTCCCTTTGAACATTTTGGGTACCTGGCTGTTTCCCTGCAATAAAAAAGTATAAGGTCCCGGCAGGTTTTTTTTCATCATCCGAAAAACGCTGTTGCTCATTGGCCTGCAATAGGAAGACAATTGCGACAGGTCATAACAAAGAAACGACAACCTGGTGGATGGCGTATAATAACCCTTTATCCGCTCCATTCGCGGTACACTCCCCAAATATTCAATGGAACAACCCATCCCGTAAACACTGTCTGTAGGGTATATGACAATTCCTCCCCTTTGCAGGGTGGAGACTGTCTGTTCAATAAATCTGTCCTGCGGATTGTCAGGGTATATTTTAAAATACATAAAGTCTATAAATCCGGTGAGTAGTATGCCTGTGCCAATTCCCGCTGGTTGTAACGCATACTCATCACTTGTCCGTAAGCTCCGGCCGTACAAATGGCTACCATGTCTCCCCTCGATGTTTCCGGCAGGCGCACCGACTGTCCAAAGCGGTCAGCCGATTCACAAACCGGACCAACCACATCGTACACTTCTGTTTTTTCAGATGCAGATGTAAAATTGCAAACCGCATGCTGTACACCGTACAAAGCCGGCCGTATGAGATCGTTCATCCCTGCATCCAGTATTGCAAATTTCTTGCCTTTTCCAATCTTGACATATAAAACCCTGGAAATCAAAAAGCCACATTGTGCCACAAGGGCCCTGCCCGGTTCAAAGTGCACTTTCTGCCCTTTTCTCAATTCCAGGTTCCTGTTAATGGTTTCAAAATACGTTTCAAAAGGACTGTACAGATTCTCCAGCGGATTTTTATAATCCACGGCAACACCTCCGCCCAGGTTAATATGTTCCAGACGGATCTCCTTTTGTTCGAACCAGCGTTGGAAATAATTCACTTTATCGCATAACATTTCAAACACTTTCATGTCCGTAACCTGTGACCCTATATGGAAATGAAGGCCTATCAACTTTATATTCTTACTTTCAGAGAACACCTGCAACACATCATCCATCATCCATTCACTGATGCCAAACTTGTCCCGTGACCTGCCTGTGGTTATGTGCTTGTTGGTATGTGCGTCAATATTGGGATTCAACCTGAGCGATATCCGGGCGATCTTTCCTGTTTGGGCAGCCAGCTCGTTGATGATCTTTATTTCCGGAACCGATTCGCAGTTGAAAGAAAAGATTCCTCCCTGCAACGCGGTACGGATTTCTTTGTCGGATTTTCCGACACCTGCAAATACAATGGTTTCCGGATCAAAGCCCATATCCAGTGCCAGTTGAACTTCATTCCCGCTTACGCAGTCTGCCCCCAATCCGGAACGTTGAATGATCTCCAGAATACGCGGATTAGCATTGGCCTTCATGGCATAATGTGCTTTGTAACCGTACTTTACGAGATTTTTTGTGTAGGTTCTGAGGGTTTGGTCAAGGATGTCCAGATCGTAAAAATAAAAGGGCGTTTCCAGTCGCTTGAAGGCATTGATAAAACGTGAAAATTGCATAATGTTACGGAATGAATTATCCGTCAAAATTAATATTTTTTTGAATTAAAGCCTTACCTTTGAGGCGTTATATAAATCATACAGTTATGACTATAAAGAAAAAAGACCTGTTAAAGGATGTCATTCAACACATTGACATCACTAAGATCAATTCTACAGATATAATTGATTCCATGCGGAATATGTCCTTTTCTTCACGCGACACGGCAAGGGCAGCCGACATTCTTCAGATGATGATACGGGACAAAGACTGCACCAACTGGCTTACCCTTGCAGGCAGTTCCAGTGCAGGCGGGTGCATGCAGGTATATGTGGATATGGTACGGTTCAACATGATAGACTGCATTGTTTCCACCGGAGCCTCCATCATTGACATGGACTTCTTTGAAGCCCTTGGATTCAAACATTACAAAGGCACCCCCTTTGTTGATGACGGCATGTTACGCAGTGTATACATTGACCGTATCTACGATACCTATATAGATGAAGAGGAACTGCAGCATTGTGATGCCACCGTCAAAAAGATTGCAGACAGCCTGGAACCCCGTCCCTATTCTTCCAGGGAATTTTTATGGGAAACCGGTAAATGGCTGAAAGAAAACTCGGTAAAGAAAAATTCATTGATTCAGACCTGTTATGAACACGGCGTTCCCATATTCGTTCCAGCTTTTTCCGACTGCAGTGCGGGATTCGGACTGGTCATGCATCAATTGGAACGCATAAAAGAAGGGAAACCTTATCTGACTATTGATTCAGTTGCCGATTTCAGGGAACTGACTGAAATCAAGATCAAAGCCAAAACAAGCGGACTGTTTATGGTAGGAGGCGGTGTCCCCAAGAATTTTGCCCAGGACACGGTAGTATGCGCCGAATGCCAGGGTTTGGATGTGCCTATGCATCAATACGCCATACAGATCACTGTGGCCGACGTCCGGGACGGAGCCTGTTCCAGTTCCACGCTCAAAGAAGCCTCTTCCTGGGGGAAAGTGAGCACCGTGCACGAACAAATGGTTTATGCTGAGGCCACGACCGTAGTACCCCTGATAGCCGGCTATGCCTACCACAAAGGGGATTGGAAAAAACGGGAGCAATACCGCTGGGCGGATATTTTCAATCAGTAAAGACCAACAATCAACATACAAAAAAGGCGGATCTGCTGCAGCAGATCCGCCTTTTTATTTATTCTGCAATAAATTAGTCTTGTAATAAACTGACGATGCCCGAAATTACTGACAGCAAAATTGCGCCAATCCCAAGAAATGCGATTATAAATCCACCATCCATCTCTTGGAGGCCAATCCACATATCGTTGATAATTGCTGTTATTACTTCTACGATACCCATTTTTAATTCGAATTAAATGATTAATCTTTTTTGCCTACTCTTAAGGATTTTCGGCGGCTCCCCCTACTCTTTCAAGGATTTTCGGGATATTCCTTTCAATAAAATATTAGCTCTCGGCGGGGAACAAAAGCCTAAGAAGGAAAGGAATAATCATTCCTATAACCATAAGAATCATTGCAAATCCACCGTTGGTTTCCGGATTGGCAATTAGTTGCTCGATAATTAATTTTAATTCATCCATAGTACTATAATTGATTAAATGTTTAAAATTTCAAAGGTCATGGCAAAGTTAAAAATCTTTTTTTAACTACCAAACACAACGGTTTCAAATATTATGCTCTTTTCTCAATAAATCATTTATCGTTTTTACG
>ERZ795053.1755-NODE-1755-length-27032-cov-6.165067_pt1 | contig 27032 bp, 25 predicted proteins | sample MGYA00375137_ERZ795053 | MGnify/ENA primary metagenome ERZ795053 (study PRJEB30182, sample SAMN05720284) | activated sludge metagenome | isolation source: Anaerobic digester | place: Hong Kong | collected 2014-12-17 ...
GTCATCTGTGCACTCCGTCTCCGCGCGGTGGATGGAACGGCGCGGGTCGGGCGCCGATTGGCTGCGCGATGCCTGACTCCAACTTTGCCATGCGTGCCTGCCGCTGCGCACCCCGGGGTCGGTGCTCGATGCGTCCGGTAACCGGCCGGCAACAATCCGTTTCTGCCGTCATCACCCGATTGCGATGCGTGTTTGGCATCTCACGGGGGGTAATCGGTAAGGTCGGGCGCGCAACTGCCGAAAGGGTAAAGGTGATGAAAGCCGCGATCGCCGCCGCGCTGTGCTGCTTGGCCGCAGCACCGGTCGTGGCGACGCTGCCGAGCGAGGCGAAACCCCCGCGGCTGCCAGTTCCGGCAACGGAAGGTGTCAAGGGACTCGGACAGTACGCCGCTGCCTCTGGCAAGGCGGAGACGTTCGCGCCGTATGTGCCGCAATCCAGTTGCGACCCCAAGTGGCGCAAGGGGGTGGCGAAGTTCCGCGACCTGGTGATCAAGACCTACCCGCAGACCAGCGACTGGGGGTCGTTGCGGGACTGCACAGACGACGGAACAAGCGAACACCTCGACGGCCGGGCGTGGGACTGGCGCGCGGACGCCAAGGACCCGGAGGAGTTCGCCGCGGCCACCGATCTGATCAACTGGCTGATGGCGAAGGGCCCCGACGGCCAGCAGGCGTACTGGGCCCGCCGCCTGGGAATCATGTACATCGGCTACAACCACCGGATCTGGGGCGCCTACCGCGCCGGCGAGGGGTGGCGCAAACTCAGCAAGTCCGACCCGCACACCGACCACGTCCACTTCTCCTTCTCCTGGGCCGGCGCCTTCGGCAAGACCAGTTTCTGGGACGGCACCGTGGCCGCCACCGACTACGGTCCGTGCCGGCCGTTCCAGAACGAACCCGCACCTCTGCACAAGCGCTCGACCCCGAACCGTCGTCCCTGCAGTTTCCCGCCGCGCCTGACACGCACGTCGGCCAAGCCCGGCCCGCTGCTGTGGCGCGGCAGCGAATCCCGTGAGGTGCGCGCGGTACAGGACGCGCTCGGCGCACCCGGGGCAAACGGCTACTTCGGCCCGGCGACCATGCGTGCCGTGGCTGCCTACCAGGTGAAGAACAACCTGACGCGCACCGGGGCGGTCGACACGCTCACGCGGGCTGCGCTTGTCTCGGACGGGATTCTGAAGCGCTGAGGCACCAATGCCCCGCTCGGACCGGCACGTTGGACGGCTTGTGCGAGATCGTCGCCCCCAGCGTCAGCATCGGCCCCCAGTGACCGCAACAGCGACGGCCATCGGCCCACGTAACGCCGCCCGAGGCGTGCATCACCGGCATTCCGCAGGCGCATGCCCCTCGCACCCAGCGAGCCACCTCCGCGCTCCGTTCGCTTGCACAGACAGGGCACACCTGTCGAAGCGTCTCGATTGTGGCCTGCCGGCTCGCGACGGTGTCGCGCCAGCGGCAGTCGCCATGTAGCAGGGCCGCCACGAGGCCGGCCAGCGGTACGTACCGACCGGCAACGGCACACTGCGGATCGGACATCCAGTCCTGCACGAGGAACAGCGGCAGACCCGGACCTGCCCGGTGACCGTGCGGCACTCGTGCGGCGAACCAGACACAGCGCACGCCCTCGGCCTCGTAGGCGTTCTGCCTGCGTTCGTACTCCCGCAGAACCTGGGGCGAACGCTGCACCTCGAGGGTGACCGGACCGCCGGGCCCCTGTGCCAGGACGTCGGCCACGTACCCGTTGCCCGCCACCTCCGTGGCAGCGGTCCACCCGGCAGTACTCACGGCGGCGGCGATCAGTGCCTTGAGGTGAAGGTGCTCGGCGGATTCCTGATGGGTGCAGCCACTGTCACGGGTGTGCACGAAATGGCGGGTGCCCAGCGGCGACACCCGCGGGAAGCCAGGATGTCCGCACGGTTGCAGCAGGATCGTGTGGTCGCGGATGCTCACCCACTGCTCGTCGGGCAGCAAGGGGGCACAGACCAGGGAGTCGTCGACGAGGGCGCTGAGCGGCATACCTCAGTCCTACGCGCGTCGGCTCCGCTCAGGAAGACCGCGCGGGCGATCTGTGGATCACTTGTAGTACGGGGACGCCCAACCCAGGTATGGACCCCAGTCGTTCATGGAGCGCCACTTGATCGCCTTCACGCTGCCATCGGGCATGTTGGTCACCGCGCGGCCATCGCCCACATAGGTGGCGATGTGACCGGCGTAGTGGCCGGGATCCCAGAACATCTGGGCGCCCACCGGCGGATCGGGGTCCTTGGGATGCGCCACCCCGGCGTCTTTGGCCCGGTGCCACTGTTCCAGGGCTGAGCCCACCCGCGGGCCCTTGGGCATGTAGGCGTCGTCGGCGAGTTTGAGGCAATGTCCCAAATAGCCGCCCGCCTTCGCGTCCGCGAGCTCCATCAGGTACTTCACTGCCTTGGCCGGTGAATGTGACACGCCTATGGGGCGCATCGTCGGCTCGCTGCGCGACACCAGGATCAAACGTCCCGGAGCCCATGACGCACCGATCTCGGTCCCCACTCCGAGTTCGGAATCGGCCATCGCGGGCGTACCCGCTACGACCAGGCTGATCAAGATTCCCCCGCACACACGGCGGTACATACTCCCTAGTGACCCATATTTCGCGTTCCGTTGTTCCGGAATGCGGGTGACGTTGGTCACATATCGTCATCGGTGGTGGGCTCGTCGCGGTCGATCAGCAGCAGACCGGCGGCCGCCACCGCCGTCACCGCCACAACGCCCAATCCCGCGATCAGCCCGGCCGCTGCGGCCAGCGCCCCCACCAGCAGGCTCGCCAGGGCGCCGCCGCCCTGGAACATCAGGCTCTCCACAGACATCATCGTTGCTCGCATTCGGGCCTGAACCCGATCATGCAGCAACCCTGCCATCACCGGTCCCTGCAGCCCGATCATCATGTAGAACAGCAGGAAGCTCACCGCCGCCACCCCTAGCAAGGGCACGCCTACCAGCATGACGAGCCCGGCTGCCACCAGATACGCACCCATCGCGACCCACTGTCGGCGACCCGGCAGCCGGGTGCTCAGCGCCGCCCCCGCAGCGGCGGTCACGAACCCGGCGGCGGTCAGGATCCCGTACAGGCCGGACGTCTGCGTGGCCCCGCCCAGCAGGCCCGCAAACGTGTTGGGTGCCAGCAGTTCAATGCCGCTGAGCATGAGCCCGAGGCACAGGGCCACCAGCAGCACCCGGCGTACCGGCGCGTGCCGCATGCTGTGCCGGGTGGCGTCCATCACGGTCCCAGCCACCGACGCGGATCCGCTCGCTGAGCCGTCGGACACGAGCGCGGCCGCGATGAGGGCGAAGACCACCATCATGACGGCCGCCGCGACGAAGGGCACGGACAGTGCGATGAGTCCAGGCCCCGCTGTGGGTAGTGCTGAGAAGAGCCCGGGTAACAGACCCCCGATGACCGAACCTGCGCCGAGCGCCAAGGACTCGGCGATTCCGCCCTTGGCAAGTCCCGCTTCGATGTCGAAGTGACCGGCCTCGTGCATTGCATCGACGAACCAGGACTCCACCGGACCGGAGGAGAGCGCACGCGCGGCGCCCAGAGTCGCCACCGCCAGTACGATCAGCGGCACCTGGCCCACGAAGGCGAGCGCCGCGAGCCCGACGGCACTGAGCAGTGCCGCCGCGACCACCACCGGGCGCCGGCCCCAGGCGTCCGCGAGCCCGCCAGTGGGCAACTCCAGCGACAACGTCACGATGCCGTACACCGCCATCACCTGACCCACCTGATTCAAAGGCAGGCCCCGTGCGCCGAGCAGCAGGATCAGCACCGGCACCACGAGCCCCACCGGGAACCAGCGCATGGCCGTGAGGACCACGAGGCGACGGGTGAAGTGAACCGGCATCCGGACCACACTACGGTGCATGCTCAAGACCGGAATCCACGACACCGATGAAAGGGGAATGGTGCGCCGCAGTTTTGCGATCGCGACCACCACCGCGGTGGCCGCAGGGGTTCTCGTCGCCCCGTCCCACAGCCAGCCGCTTGATCCGCCGCGGGTGCAGATCACGGTCGCCACCTACAACGTCTGCAAGGTCTCGTGCATGGGCGGGCGGTTCAGCTGGGCGAAGCGCCGCAAGGCGATCGCCCGGACGGTGGCCGCTGCCCACCCCGACGTGTTGGCGGTCCAGGAGGCACCCACGCTGCCCTGGCGCGGCACCACCCAATGGGCCGATCTCACTCGCGTGCTCTCCCGCCGCGGGTACCGCCCGACGAGCACGCGCGACGGCTGCTCCGCAGGATGCACGCGAGGTGCACACCTGTACTTCGATCCCGGCCGGGTGCGGTTGTTCGGCACCTCACGGCGGGCCACTGGAATGGAGTCGCAACGCCGGCTCAGCGGCACCGCCTGGGGTGGAATCCAGGACCGCAACCTCAGCTGGGCCTACCTGCAGGACATCGCCAGCGGCGGGGTCTTCCTCGCGGTGTCACTGCACCTGCCGAACGAGAAGACGCAGCGGGCCGAGGTCGTGCGAAGGAGCACGGCCGCCGGGGTGGCCTCCTTCGTCCAACGACTGAACGCCGGGCGCGGCCTGAGCGGGATCCCGGTGATCGTGATGGGCGACCTCAATTCGTACGCTTCACGGCAGCCGAAGGGCGCCCAGCAGGTCTTCCAGGAGGCAGGCTTCGTGGACGCCTTCGACGCCCCGGAGCGGATCAACGGTCGATACCCGACGGCCAACTACACCCCGGCCACCCGCCACTGGCATGGGTTCCCGCCTTCCCCCTTCCGGTATTCCGGGTGGGCCAGTCGTATCGACTACGTGCTCGCCGCCAACGGGGTCCGGCCACGCTCGTACGAGGTATTCCTCAAACTGCGCGCCGATGGACGTTTCGACAACCGCTTCCGGGGATCGGATCACAACCTGGTGCGCGCCCGACTGTCCATCCCCGTGGTGGCCGGCTGACGCGGCCGTCCGGCACGAAACTGAGACGAGCGACGGCCCCGGCTCAACGCGTGAGCCGGAGCCGTCCAACGCACAGCCGTCCCCCTCAGAACGGCTGGCGGTCCTATAGCCCGAGGTGCTTCTCAGGGTCGACGGGCTCGCCCTTCACGAGCACTTCGAAGTGCAGGTGCGGACCACTGGAGTTGCCGGTGTTACCGAGGTTGCCGATGTGATCCCCGCGCGACACCTTCTGACCGACCTTGACGTCGATGTCGGAAAGGTGGGCGTAGCGGGTGCGCATGCCGTTGCCGTGTGCAATCTCGATCATGTTCCCGTAGGCGCCCGCTGGGCTGGCCGAAACGACCCTGCCGCTGTCGGCGGCGAGGATGGTACGACCTTCGGGGGCAGCGAAGTCCAGCCCGGTGTGCCGACCCGAACTCCACATGGGTCCGGACTGACCGAAGCGGGCGGAGATCTTGTAGCCCTTGGTCGGCACGGTCAGCAGTTCTGCCTTCGCGGCCTTGGGGTAGTCGACGCTCTGGCCGATGAAGTCCAACTGCTCGGGCGCGGGGGCGGCGCTTGCCGGAGCGACGATGGCGCCGCCGGCAGCGGCGGTCATGGCGAGGGTGATGAGGGCGGTTCTCATTTCGGGTCCTTCCGGCCGGGTGAGGGGATGTCCGGCACCCCTGTGATCCCCTTTCCACAGGCGACTCAACACGTACGAAGTTCGCGAACCGGACATTCCGCCCGTGACCCCCCGCACATGACCGTGCACTGGTTCACACCCGCGCCTTACTCAGTTCCAACATCGCTCACAGGTGGCCCCACGACAGTGAGGCCATGGACACTCCAACCACGCCAACGACCGATTGGCGCAGCCTCTACAACAGCGAACGCACGCGCTCGCGCATCCTCGGCGCCACGACTGTGGCCGTTTCCCTCCTGGCCGTCGCAACAGGGGCCTGGGGGTTGAGCAACGCAGACGCCGGGGGCACGAACGGACCCGGCGGCATGGGTGGTCCCGGCACGAGTCAGATGGGTCCCGGGCAGGGGCAGTTCGCCCCGGGCCAGGGCACCACGCCGGGCCAGGGCACCACGCCCGGGCAAGGGCAACTCACCCCACCGGGCGCAACCGGCCAATCCCAAGACCAACTCGGCCAGGATCTCGCCTCGATGCTCTTCAACAGCGACGGCAGCGTCAATGAGGAACTGCTCGAGGAGTTCCTCAGCCGGCTGCCCGGCGGCCTCGATCAGTTCCTGGAGATCGCGGTCCAGGACGGTCAGTTGACACAGGAACAGGCTCAAGCCCTGCGTTCCGCCGCAGGCACCACGGATTCCCAGGAGACGTGATGACCGCCCTGCAGATGCGCCCGGAAGACACGATCAGTCAACTGGTCGATGTCGAGATCGTGGTCCCGGTCCACAACGAAGAACGTGCCCTGCGGCCCAGCATCCTGGCCCTGCACGACTACGTGCGCACACAGCCCTGGACCCACCGCATCGTCATCGCCGACAACGCGAGCACAGATGCCACACAGGCTGTGGCGTCCGCTCTGATCGAGGAACTGCCCGATGTGAGCTACCTGCGACTGGAGGAGAAGGGCCGTGGCCGCGCGCTGCGACTGGCCTGGGGCACAGCCAACGCTCGCGTCGTTGCGTACATGGACGTCGACCTGTCTACAGATCTCGCTGCGCTGCCGGTGCTGGTCGCGCCCCTGCTGTCCGGACATTCCGACGTCGCCATCGGCACCCGTCTGAGTTCGGCCTCGCGCGTCATCCGCGGCCCCAAGCGGGAGTTCATCTCGCGTACGTACAACCGGCTCCTGCGCCTCGCGCTGCGGTCCCGCTTCTCCGACGCTCAATGCGGTTTCAAAGCCGTGCGGGCCGATCGCCTCCCCGCGCTGCTCGAACAGGTCAAGGACCAGGAGTGGTTCTTCGACACCGAACTGCTGGTGGTTGCCGAACGTACCGGGCTGCGGATCCATGAGGTGCCGGTCGACTGGGTGGACGACCCGGATTCGCGGGTCGACATCGTGTCGACCGCCATCGCCGACCTCAGGGGGATCGTCCGCCTGAGCCGGGACATCGCGGCCGGCCGCATTCGCGTGAGCGACGTGCCGCAAAGCGGGGGCCCCGGGCAGGTGTTGCGCTTCATCGCGGTGGGCATCGGGTCGACCGCGCTGTTCGCGGCGCTGTACCTACTGGCCCGGACCGTGATGGATCCGGTGGCCGCCAACGTCGTCGCGCTGCTGCTGGCAACCGCCGCGAACACGGCGGTCAACCGCAGTTTCACGTTCGGCATCTCCGGACGTGACCGCTGGTGGGTCCATCAGGCCAAGGGCTACGCGGTGCTCGGCGTGGCGCTCGTGATCACCACGGCGACGGCGGTCCTGCTACCGGCCACGGCCACCCGAACTGTCGAACTGGTCGCTCTGACGGCCGCCAACCTGTTCGCGACCCTCGTCCGCTTCATCCTTTTCCGTTCCTGGATCTTCGGAGGTTCCCGATGACTGCCACTCTCGACGTCCCCACCACGACACCCGCCGCGACCCCGGCAGCCCCGCCGTCGTGGACCCGACCCGCCCTGTGGGCCCTGCTGGCCGGCACCGCCGTGCTGTACCTCTGGGGTCTCTCGGGATGGGCCAACAGCTTCTACTCCGCCGCGGCCCAGGCCGGCGCACAGAACTGGGAGGCCTTCTTCTTCGGTTCCAGCGACGCTGCGAACTCGATCACCGTTGACAAGCCCCCCGCGGCGATCTGGGTGATGGCCCTTTCGGTGCGCCTGTTCGGGCTGTCGTCCTGGAGCCTGCTGGTGCCACAGGCCCTGATGGGTGTGGCATCCGTGTTCCTGATGTACCTGTTCGTGTCCCGCTACTTCGGCAAGCCGGCCGGTCTGCTGGCCGGGGCGATCCTCGCCACCACCCCGGCCGCCACGCTGATGTTCAGGTTCAACAACCCCGATGCGCTGCTGGTCCTGCTACTCGTGGTCGCCACCTACGCGGTCGCGCGGGCGATCGAGCACGAGCGCTTGCGGTGGATCGTGCTGGCGGCTGTCGCAGTCGGCTTCGCGTTCCTCACCAAGAGCCTGCAGGCGTTCCTCGTCCTCCCGGCTTTCGTGATCGCCGTGCTGGTGTACTCGAGGCGACGTGTCTCGATGCTGCTGACCTCCGCGGTCGCGCTGCTGCTGGCCGGCGGCTGGTGGGTTGCCGTCGTCGAAATGGTCCCGGCATCCGCCCGGCCCTACATCGGAGGTTCGCAGACCAACTCGGCGCTGGAACTCATCCTCGGGTACAACGGGCTGGGTCGCCTGACCGGCGACGAGGCCGGCAGCGTCGGTGGCGGCGCGGGCGGTGGCGGCTGGGGCACCCCGAGCTGGCACCGGATGTTCGATGCCGACTGGGCGGGCCAGATCGCCTGGCTGCTGCCCGCCGCATTCGCCGCCATCGCAGTCTCCTGGCTTCTGAGCAATACCCGCATGCACCGGGTGTCGACCATCCTGTGGGGTGGGTGGCTACTCGTGACCTGGGCGGTGTTCAGCTTCAGCCAGGGCATCATCCACCAGTACTACGCCGTTGCCCTCGCCCCCGCGATCGCGGCGCTGGTGGCGATGGCCGTGACCCTGCTCTGGCGGCGGCCCGCCTACGTGGGCCTGGCGGTGCTGCTGGGAGGTTCGGCGGTCTACGGCGGAACCCTGCTGCTGCGAGCGAACTACGATGTTCTGGCCTGGGTGGTGATCGGGGTCGGTGTCGTCGCAAGCATCCTCCTCGGCCTCGGCGATCTCACATCGACCAAGATCCGCACCGCGCTGGCCGGGGGCCTCATCGCCGCCATGCTGATCGGTCCGACGGCCTTCAGCCTCGAGACCGCATCGCGGGTCACCAGCGGTTCGCTGCCCACGGCCGGGCCGAGTCTGGGGGCATCCAGTGGGCCCGGCGGCATGGGCATGCCGGGTGGTGGCAACGGCGGCCCGGGTGGCGCGACCGGTGGCCCCGGTGGCGGAGCCGGCGGCGGGCTGCTCAACTCCCCCGACGTCAGCGGCGAGTTGGCGGCCACACTCACCCAGGACGCCTCGTCCTACACCTGGGTCGCAGCCGGGATCGGCAGCCAGACCGCGGCCGGCTACCAGTTGGCCACGGGATACCCGGTCATGGCGATCGGCGGTTTCAACGGCAGCGACCCCTCGCCGACGCTGGAGCAGTTCCAGCAGTACGTCGCGGAGGGCAAGATCCACTGGTTCATCGCAGGTGGCAACGGCGGCGGTCCGGGCGGCATGGGTCCGGGGGGCAACACCAGTTCCGAGATCAGCAGTTGGGTTCAGCAGAACTTCGAGTCGGTCACCGTCGACGGAGTCACACTGTACGATCTGTCATCCGGCTGAGGCATCGGGCCCGGACACGTTCCGGGCCCGATAGGCCCCCACCAACGTCGGCAACGTCGGGAAGATGTACTCCTCGCCGATCTGAGCGACCAAGGGGGTCTTGGCCAGTGTCTCGACCAGTTCACTCTTGGCACGCACCAACGTGAAGCGGATCCCCGCGGCCTCGACCTCGTCGGCGAGCGCCTGGACCGCGTCGACCCCGGTGGAATCGATCTCGATGATCGCCTCGCACTGCAGGGCGAACCACTGCAGACCGGGCATGCGCTCGCGCATCGCCTCCCGTGCCCTGATCAGGAAGTTGTCAGCGTTGGCGAAGAACAGCGGCGAGTCATAGCGGAAGATGAGAAGCCCCGGCTCCTCCCGCGCGTGGGAGAAGTCCGTGATGTCGTGCATACCGGCGAGGTCCGGCACGAACCCGAGCACCGCGGAATGCGGTCTGGCCACCTCGACCAGCAGCAGCAGGACGGACAGCCCCACGGCCACGAGGACCCCGTACAGGACCCCGAAGACCAGGACCCCCGCGGTCGTGACGATCGCCAACCAGAACTCCGACCGACGGAAGCGCCAGAGCCTGCGGAACCCCTCGACATCGATGAGCAGGATCGCCGCATAGATGACCAGCGCACCGAGTGCGGCCTGCGGCACCACCTCGAGCAGCGGTCCGGCCACCAGCAGGACCAGCGCCAGGAACAACGCCGCCGCGATCGAGTAGCCCTGGGACGTGGCCCCCGTGGCGCGTGCCACTGCCGAGCGACTGCCACTGGTGGACACGGGCATGCCGCGGAAGAGGCCGGCCGCCACATTGACCAGCGCCAGTGCCCGCAGTTCGGTGTTCGGCAGCAGCGGCGGATCGCCCGCCCGGTGGAAGGATCGCCCGGTGAGCGTGGCATCCGCGTACGCCACCAGCAGCACTCCGAGGGCTGCGAGCAACAGCTCCGGGAGGGCCCCCGCCGGCACGGAAGGTACCGCCGGTGTCGGCAGCCCCGCGGGGATCTCCCCGAGCAGGAGCACTGGCTGGTTGATCGCATTCAGAACCGCAGCCACCACGACCCCGAGAGTGAGTGCCAGCAGCGGACCGAAGGCCTTGATCCGGGTGCGGCTGATCAGGAACAGGGCCACCAGGACGACCACAGCGGTCAGGATGGCCGGCCACTGCGGATGTGACGAGACCAGGAACCAGAGGTGCTCGAAGACGGTTTCGGAGTCCGGGGTGATGGCACCAAGCACGCGGTCGATCTGGCTGTCGATCATGAGCACGGCGATCCCGGCCATGTAGCCGACCAGTATCGGTCGGGACAGGAGGTCGGCCACGAATGACAGCCGCAGGAGGCTGGCGAGCAGCCCCACGACCCCCACCGCCAGAGCCAATGCCGCCGCAGCGTTCGCCGAGGTCGTTCCGCCCGCGGCGACGAGCGGAACGATCACTGCAGCGGCCATCACCGCCACGCTCGATTCCGGTCCGAAACTGAGCCAGCGCGACGTGCCGAGGATCGCGTAGAGAGGGATCGCGACCAGCGCCGCCCACAGGCCGGTGACCGGAGACAGGCCCGCGATGATCGCGTAGGCCATCACCTGTGGAACGAGGTAGGCGGTGACCGTCAGGCCGGCAATGAGGTTGCTGCGCGAGAAGGGGCGCAACTCATCGCCGAGGCCGGGCAACCACCGGCTGACAACGGATCCGGTCACCACGCCATCTTGTCGGATTTCTCAGCGGTAGTAGGGGTTTGCCCAACCGAGGTAGGGTCCCCACTCGTTCAAGTCGTGCCAGTCGACGATTTCGACGCTGCCGCCGGGCATGTTCGTCACGACCTTGCCGTCACCGACATAGGTGGCGATGTGGCCGGCGGGGTGAGACGTCTCCCAGAACATGTGCGCACCGACCGGGATGTCCTTGCTGCCCGGGTGAGCGACGCCGGCGTTCTTGGCGCGGGCCCACTGGGCCAGTGCGGTGGAGGTGCGGTTGGAGGCACCGAAAGCGTCGTCTGCCAGGCGCAGACACTGGTCGGGGTACCCGCCCATCCCCTGGTTGGCCCACGCCTTCAGCCGCGCCACGGCCTGCTTGGCGTTGTGGGCAGTTCCGAAGGTACGTAGACCACCGGCGCGGGCTGCACGCTTGCGGTCACGGATCTCATCCTTCTTCGCCCAGGAGGCCGCCGAGGCGAAGTCGGTGTCTCCCGCGATCTGGATGGTCGGGGCTGAGACCGCGACCGCGGTGGCAGCATCGGTGGCGGCAGGTACGGCCTCGGGGGTCAGGGCGGCGACAGAGCTGGCGAACAAGGGCACAGCCACGACGCCGGCTACCAGCGACACGGTGCGCTTCACGATGAGTCTCCAATCGGTGTGTGCGATACGGATTCGTGATGCCCTATACCCCTGTCCCCTATAGGTGAAGTGACTCACCGGATTTGCGTGATGCGCGCCACGTGGGGGCGCGAGCGGGGCAGGACGTGCCGGCCACCCTGTGGCATGACCCCAGGAACAGTGAAAGCGGGGAGCCGATCGGTATCGACTCCCCGCTTCCGCAGGTCTGTTCGGCTCAGCCGTAGTACGGCTCGGCCCATCCCAGGTACCGGCCCCAGGAGTTCATCTTCTTCCAGTTGATCTTCTTCACCGCTCCACCTGGCATGTTGGTCACGGCCTTGCCGTTGCCGACGTAGGTGGCGATGTGGCCGGCCGGGTTGGAGGTCCGCCAGAACATCTGCGCACCGACCGGCGGCCGGCGGTTGCCCGGGTGGGCGAAGCCCTTGCGCTTGGCCCGGTGCCACTGGCTCAACGCGGTGCCGGTGCGGTTGCCCTTGGGCTGGTAGGCGTTGTCGGCCAGACGCAGGCACTGGTTGTGATAGCCGCGCGTACCACGCTTGGCCCAGCGCTCAAGGCGCTTGACGGCGGTGTTCGGGCCGAACCTGGTGCCCCGGGTGCGCATGGACACGCCGGCGGCACGACTGGCGCGCTTCTTGGTGGTCTTGCGCTTATTGGAGTCGCTCTTGTCGGCGTCAGCCACGACCACCGTTGCCACGGAGGCAGTGGTTGCGGAGGCCGGCGCGGCGGCGAATCCCGTCATGAGGATCGGGGCGGCCACCGCGGAGGCGATGAGGGTCTTGGCGTTCATGGGTTCGAGGTCTCCTGTTTGGGAGGAAATCTGGACACCCATGTCATCCCCGCCTGATACCCGCGCTACGCGTGACGTCGGCCACGCGAAACGGGTGATCGGGGTCACAGAAAGGACGCGACACGCTGGCTGGACGGCCTTCGTCAGCAGCCGTGAGCAGTTCGGGGATCCGTGAGCGCTTGTGCGCGACCGAACCGCTCCCGGATCCTCAGAGTGCTAACGGTTACGCCCGGCCCCGTTGTCGATGGTTGCGCCCGGCCCCGGTGTCGATGGTCGCGGCCGGCTTCGGCTCATCGACCGGCGAACGCCTTCCCCTGACTGCGCACAAGGTCGATCAGATCACCGAGCGGCAGATTGATGTCGTACAGGTGCAGGCCCCACCCCGGCGTCGGTGCCGGCGAGAGCTTTTTCGCCTTCCCGATGCTCTTGACCATCAACACATGCGCCCCGTTGGACCGCTTGCACTTGGCCTTGTACCGCCCCTTGGGGGTGAGCCAGGGCGTCTTCGCCGTCGGCGGCTTGCCACCGAACGTGATGCCGGCGTTGATCCCGAGCAGTCCCGGGATCGGCTCCGTGCGCAGGATGGTGTCGATCCGCGACCAACCACCCTTCAGCGCCGCCGGGTTCGTGCACGCCGCCTCATACGTCAGGTTCGGATCCAGCGTGCTGCCCTCGGTGCGCACACGACCGAACGACCCGTCAGGTGGCGTCTGGTTGAACGTCGCATAGGAGACCACGCAGTTGACCTGTTTCGGCCGGGTGCACACCGGGATGCTCTGGAAGTCTCCCCCCACTGTCTTGCCGACCGGGACGGCCACCGTGCTGCCGAGGAGGAGGGCCGAGACCATGTCGGCCCGCAGCGCGTCGTCGGGTTCGATGACCTCGCGCATCAGGCGCTTGAGGACCCCAGAACCCTGTGAGTGCCCGATCAGGACGTACCCCCGGCCGGGATTCGCCGCCCGGAACTGCTCGAAGGCCGCCTTCACGTCGGTGAAACCCAGCTCCCGGTCCTCCGGGGTGGGGGTCGCGGTCCCGAGGATCGCCTTCAGGGTGATCTGCTGGTACATCGGGGCGTACACGTTGCAGACCTCACTGAACCGCGCCGCCTGGTACTTCGCGATCGTGATCTCCTGCGGATCCTTCGCCCGGTTGGAGGTGACCGAGTTCTGTTCACTGACCGTCGGATAGACGTAGAAGCAGTCGATCTTCGGCTTCTTGGCGGCCTTCGGGGTCACCACCCGCGGCGACTTCTTCTCGTAGCGGATGGTCGTCTTCAGCGAGCCTTTGCACGGGTTGGGGGTGGCTCCGGGTCGGCACAGCCAGATGGTGTCGGCGTGTGCCGCGGCGGGCGCGGCGAGTACACCGGTGGCCAGCGCGACAGGGAGCATCAGGCGAAGAACCTTGCGCATGTCCCGCAGCCTAACCCGAGACCGGCCAACGCGCCGCCGGTCACGCCCCGTCGAGCCCGGGGTCGTAGACCACGGTCCGGGCGCGACCTTCCCGTTTCGCCCGGTACAGTGCCGCATCCGCCTGCCGCATGGCGACATCCGGGTCCTCCCCTGGGCGCACGACGGCCACACCGATGCTCAAGGTGACAGCCAACTGACGGCCCTCGGCGGTAATCGGCACCTCGACCGCGGAGTGCACTGTGTCGGCGATGCGCTGGGCGTCCTCGACCGAGTGGATCGCCGGCAGCACGAGGACGAACTCGTCACCGCCGAACCTCGCGAGGACGTCGTTGTTCCGGATCTGACCACGGATACGCTGCGCCACCGTCACGATGACCTCGTCGCCGACGGCGTGGCCGTTGCTGTCGTTGATCGCCTTGAGGTTGTCCAGATCGATGAACAGCACGCCGACGTTCACGCCCGTACGGGGCGTCTGCCCGAGAACCCCGGATATCCGCGTGACGAGTTCGCGGCGGTTGAGCAACTCCGTCAGGGAGTCGTGGGTGGCCAGGAAGCGGAGTTGGTCGCGCGCCTCGCGTGCTTCGGTGACATCGGCGAACTGCGACACGTAGGCGCTGGCCTGACCGTTCTCGTCGTGCAGCAGACCGATGGACTGCTCGACGAGGACCCGTTCCCCGTCCGACCGGATCATCTGGTGATCGCGGGTGAGCGTCGGTGACAGTCCGGCGAGGATCTGTGCCCGCAGGCGGCGGTCGAGATCGTCGTCCACCGGGTCGAGCACATCGCCCATCTCGTGGCTGAGTAGCCACTGCTCACTGCGTCCGAGCAGGCCGCACAGGGCCGGGTTGACCTCGACGAACTCGCGGTTCAAGCCGATGACAGCCATACCGGTCGGCGCCGATTCCATCGCAGTGCGGAAGCGTTGCTCACTGCGCCGAAGGGCCTCCTGTGCCTCGTGCTGTCCTTGGATGTCCCGCAACCTGCCCGCTCGGCCGATCATGACGCCGTCATCATCGATCAACGGACGGGATTCGATGTCCATCCAGCGGGTGGCCCCGGCGGCAGTACGCACCCGGCCCTGGAAGTCCACATCGTCACGATTCCCCGCCTCGAGTTGCAGATTCGCCGGCACATCGTCGGTCTCGCCGAACTCGAGGATCGAACGGCCGATGACGTCCGCCGGACTCCAGCCCAGCACGTCCTTGACCGACGGCGAGACCCACTCCAGGCGGCCGTCCACCGACGCCCGGAACACGACATCTGAGGAGTTCTCCGCCAGCAGGCGATAGTGCTCCTCGCTGCGGGCCAGGGCCTCTCGCGCCCGCACACTGTCGGTGATGTCGATGACCTGGGACATGAAGTAGCGGACTTGGCCCTCGCCGTCGCGCACACACGACACCGTGAGGTCGGTCCAGACCACCTCGCCGTCGGGGCGCATGTAGCGCTTCTGCAACCGATAGGTGTCGCGCTCACCGGCCAGGACCTCACCGACGAGTTCGAGGTCGGCCTCGAGGTCGTCGGGGTGCGTGACGTCCTGCCAGGTGCTCGCCATGAGTGTCTGCTCGTCGCGTCCCAGCACCTGGCACAAGGCCGGGTTCACACGCATGAACTGCCCCAGCGGGGAGACCATGGCCATGCCGATGGCCGCCTCCATCATGGAACGCCGGAAGCGTTCCTCGGACTCGGCAAGAGCGTTTGCGGCGTCCTTCTCCACCTGGATGTCACGCACGGCGTCCACGCCACCGATCAGATTGCCGTCATCGTCGAACAGCGCCTTTCCCAGCACACTCATCCAACGCCATCGGCCATCGGCCGTCGCCATCCGGTATTCCACTCGCCCGGACAGATCGCCCGCCGCGATCATCTCCTTCTGCAGCGCCATCACGCGCACCAGATCGTCGGGGTGGATGAATTCCGGCATGCCGTGGCCCAGGACCTGGTCCACCTCCCACCCGAGCACCCGGGTCACCGAGGGGCTGACCCAGGCGATCAGACGGTCTGGGCCGTTCTGGAAGACCATCTCGGAGGCGTTCTCCGCCAGCAACCGGTAGTGCTCGCGGGATTCCGCGATCTCCCGTGCCACCGCGACACGGTCGGTCACGTCGCGATGGGTGAAGCTCACGAGATCGCCGGCCCGGACGCCCCGGACGTCGAAGAGCCGCACGCTGCCATCGGGGAGATGCACCTCTTGCTCGTCCAACGACAGCGGCTCCCCGGTCAACAGGATGTGCTTCGCCCAACCGAACACCAACTCCGCCGCCGACTCCCCGGGCCAAAGGCCGCGTAGTCGATTGCCGATGACCTCTTCGCGGGGTTTGCGCAGGAAGTCACACGCCGCCTGATTGATCTGGACGTAGTCGAAGTCCACGACCTCGGCGGACTGATCGACGACGGGCCTGAGGACCTGGAACGGGTCGAGCAGTGACTCCAGGGTGGTGCGCCACTGCGACTCCGCCCTTGCCACCGCTCGGTCTCCCCAGTAACGCTGCGTGACGTCCCACCAGGACACCCCGAGGCCATCGCCAACCTTGTTGGCGCTGACATCGTAGAAGTGGCGATCACCCTTCGGAGGCGTCGAAGGGTACTCGAAGTCGTCGAGGATCAGCGGTTCGCCGGTCACCACCACGTCCACGAAATGCTCGAACAGGATTCCGTCTCCGGTCAGAGCATGTAGCCCGAGCAGGGTGGACGAGAGCAACTGCTCCCTTTCCAGGCCGAAATCCGCCACTGCGGCGGCGTTGGCGGCCAGGTACCGGAAGTCGACTATCGCGCCCGACTCGTCGCGCACCGATCCATACAGCACGTACGGATCCGCTAGGGCCTCGATGTCGATGAGGACCGGGTCCGGGGTCGCACGCGATCGACGCGGCTGATGGGCGCCGACCTGGCTCATACCGGCCTCCTTCCAGGCATTCACGGTAATTCGCGCACGCCCGGGGTTTCGCGGCGGCGATCCGGCACCCCAAGTTGAGCAGTCGCTCAAGTCTGGTGTACGGTGGAGGCTGTTCCACACAAGGAACCGCCGACCGGGGTGGCTGTCCACCCACTGTCCGCCCCTCTCGACGACCTCTCACACGGAAGGTTGTCATCTCACATGCGATCCGCTCGCAACTTCATCGATACGCAGGACCTCGGCCCCGACACGATCCGGGCCCAGATGGAACTCATCCGCCTGCTCAAGCAAGCCGACAAGCAGAACGCCTGTCCCCGACTGCTCGAGGGCGCCTCGCTGGGCATGATCTTCGAAGAGGCCTCCACCCGGACCCGGGTGTCCTTCGAAGTCGCCATGACCAAACTCGGTGGACACGCCCTCTACCTCAAGCCGGGCGAGATCCACCTCGGCGCCAAGGAGAACATCAAGGACACCGCACAGGTGCTCTCCCGCATGGTGGATGCGGTCGAGATCCGCGCCTTCAAGCACACGACCGTGACCGACTTCGCCGAGCACGCTGAGGTTCCGGTCATCAATGGCCTCACGGACTACAACCACCCGACGCAGGCCGTCTGCGATGTCTTCACCATGACCGAGCACACCGACAAGGCGTTCTCCGATCTGACCGTCGTGTTCGTCGGTGACGCCACCAACGTCTGTACGTCCACTGCGCAGATCGTCACCATGCTCGGCGGAACGTTCATCCACGCCCGCCCGGAGCAGTACGGGATCAAGGCCCAGTGGCCGACCGTTCTCGATGAGATCGCGAAGAACGAAGAAGCCTACGGCGGCCGGTACTTCGAGACCGAGGACGTCGAGGAGGCAGTCGTCAACGCCGACTTCATCTACACCGACCTGTGGTGGTGGTTCGGCCAGGAGGACGAGATCCCGGACCGCGTCAAGGCGTTCAAGCCGCGCTACCAGGTGAACGCCGAGCTGATGGCCCGGGCACCGTCGCACGCGAAGTTCATGCACTGCCTTCCCGCCTCGCGTGGCGTGGAGGCCACCGACGAGGTTATGGACTCACCGCAGTCGATCATCTACGACCAGTCGGAGAACCGGCTGCACACCGAAAAGGGTCTGCTGGCGTGGTACATCACACCGCACCTCGAGCACCCGACACCGGCCCTGCGCGCGTACCACGAAGGGCGCATCGAGTCCTTCCTGCACGACGCCGTGATGGCGTGAAGGGGATGACGACAATGAGTACCCCACAACAAACTCCCCGCGCACTGCGGATGTTCGACATGGTGCTGTTCAGCGTGTGTGCGATCCTGCTGCTCAGTCAGGTCACCCTGACCGCGCAGATCGGGCCGTCCGCGATCGTCTGGACGGTCCTGATGATCGCCCTCTTCTTCCTGCCGTACGGATTGATGACCGCTGAACTCGGATCGACGTACCCCGACACCGGCGGTATCTACTCCTGGATCGTGCGTGCCTTCGGCAACCGCTGGGGCACCCGGGTCTCCTGGTGGTACTGGCTGAACGTGGCACTGTGGGTGCCGTCGGTCTACCTGATGTTCTCGGTGGTCCTGTCGGACATGTTCTTCCCGGACCTCGGCTTCTGGCCCCAGGTGGGCATCGCCCTGGTGTTGATCGCGATCAACTGGGGCGTCAACGTCCTCACCCTGGAGACCGGGAAGTGGGTGTCGAACGTCGGCGCCATCATCACTGTGGGCGTGATCCTGCTGATCGGCGTCGCCGGCCTGATCACGTGGAACGGCGACGGGTCGGCAACGGCGTTCGAGTGGACGACCTCCTCGATGATCCCGACAGCCGCGACGATGGCGCTGGCTTTGCCGATCATCATCTACAACTTCCTCGGATTCGAACTGATGAGCAGCGCTTCCAACGAGATGCGCAACCCGCGGCGCGACGTACCGCGCACGATCATCATCGCCGGAGTGCTCATCGGCGCCTTCTACCTGATCTCGACGATCGGTATGCAGGTGGTGACTCCCGCAGAGGAGATCTCCGAGACCAGTGGCCTGCTGGACGTACTGACCGTCGTCTTCGGCGCCGGCGTCTTCACCACGGTCGTGGGAATCGGAATCCTGTACGCGTTCTTCGCTGCGCTGATCCCCTGGACCATCGGGGCGAACCGTGCGGCTGCGGAGGCCGCCGAGCAGGGTGACCTGCCACCGGTGTTCAAGAAGATGAGCGCCACACGGCGCACGCCGGTGGGAGCCGCTGGATTCACCGCGCTGGTGAGTGCGACCATCACGCTGGTCTACGGGGTGCTCTTCTCGCTGACCAACGGCGACATCGATGCCCTGTTCTGGAGCCTGTTCGCGTTCTCGTCGATCGTGTTCCTGCTGCCATACGTGGCGATGTCACTGGCGTTCCTGCGGTTGCGTTCGCAGGACCCGCAGGCACACCGGCCCTACCGGGTGCCGGGCGGAGTGGTCGGCGCATGGACGTCGGTGCTGCTGGTCGTGGTGTTGCTGGTCGCCGCGGTGTTCTTCTTCGTGTGGAACCCGTGGGCCGAGTTCGACGCCACCACGACGTGGCTGATTCTGGGAGGCCTGGCCGCCACGTTCATCGCGCAGGAGATCCTGGTACGGCGCTCGTCGCACTGGAAGGACCGCGCGGAACACCCCGAGCTGTCCGCACGGGTGGACCTCGAAGGCATCGCCCCGGACACCCCCGAGGGCGCTGAGCGGGCATTGCAGCCCCATGGCGGTGAGCAGTCATGACGAGGACGCTGACCGGCACTCCGAAGGCCGACGGGTTCCGCATGCCGGCGGAGTGGGAGCGGCAGTGCAACTGCTGGATGGTCTGGCCTGAACGGCCCGACAACTGGCGGCTCGGCGCCAAACCCGCGCAGGAGGCGTTCAGCCGCGTGGCCCGGGCGATCTGTGACCACGAACCGCTGACCATGGTCGTCTCCGGCGGCCAGTACCTCAACGCCCGTGAACACCTCCCGGCACAGGTCCGGGAGGTGGAGATGAGCACCGACGACTCCTGGATGCGCGACACCGGCCCGACGTTCGTCATCAACGACGCCGGCGAGTTGCGGGGCGTGGACTGGCGCTTCAACGCCTGGGGCGGCCTCGAAGGCGGCCTCTACTTCCCGTGGGACCACGACGACTTGGTCGCGCGCAAGGTCCTCGAGATGGAGGGCGTGCCGATGTACCGCGCGAACTTCGTGCTGGAGGGCGGATCCATCGACGTGGACGGCCAGGGCACTGTCCTCACGACCGAGGAGTGCCTGCTCAACCACAACCGAAATCCCCACCTGACCAAGGCGGAGATCGAGCACAACCTGTGCGAGTACCTCGGTGCGGACAAGGTCATCTGGCTGCCGCGCGGGGTCTACCTCGACGAAACCGACGGCCACGTCGACAACTTCGCGAGGTTCGCGGCACCGGGCGTGGTCATGCTCACGTGGACCGACGACCAGAACGACCCGCAGTGGGAGATCAGCAACGAGGCACTCGCCGTCCTGGAGAACGCCACGGATGCCCGCGGGCGGCGGCTCGAGGTGGTGAAGCTGCACCAGCCGGGGCCGATCCACATCACAGCCGACGAGGCCGCCGGCGTCGATCACATCCCCGGTGTCCAGCCGCGGGTGGAGGGCGAGCGCCTCGCGGGCTCGTACGTGAATTCGTTCATCGGGAACGGCGTGGTGGTGCTCCCCGTGTTCGACGACGTGCACGACGAGGACGCCATCCTCACGTACAAACGGCTCTTCCCGGATCGGGAGATCGTCACGGTACCCGGTCGTGAGATCCTGCTCGGGGGCGGCAACGTCCACTGCATCACTCAACAGGAGCCGAGCGGTAGTCGATGAGCAACCAGGTGCACATGACCGCAAGCGATCGGCGTGAGGCGCTGATCGCTGCGGCGGTGCGCACCATCCGCACGAACGGCATGCTCGAATCCAGCACCCGCACGGTCTCGGCCGAGGCGGGTGTGAGCACGGGACTGATGCATCACTACTTCGACAGTTACGACGACCTGATGGCCGCGGCCTTCGAGCGGGTCGCTGCCGAAGACCTGCAGCGCGCCAGGGACTTGGTGGACGGACTCGAGACCGCAACCGAGCAGCTCGACGCCATCGTCTCGGAGTTCCAGCCCGCTCGCGACGCGTGGCAGTTCCAGTGGTGGATGGACGCATGGAGCAGTTCTCCCCGCCATCCGGCGGTACGGGACATCGCGGCCAAATTGAACAGCGGCTGGCAGGGGTTGCTGGAGCAGATCCTGCGCGATGGCAACGACAGCGGCGAGTTCGTGTGCGCCGATCCGAGGGCCTCCGCCTGGCGACTACTGGCGCTGCTGGACGGCCTGACCATCCAGGTGGTCGCGCAGACCGACGGGCCAGGACGCGAGGACGTTGAGCGCTGGTCGCACCACCTGGCACGGGTGGAGACGGGGCGCGCCTGAGGCCACGCTGGCTGCCCTGTTTGTGACGTTGTTGCGGACCACCCTCCCCCTTTTGTCACGAAGGTGCGGGGTCTGAGGCCCCTGAACCCCGCACCTTCGTGACAAAGCTGGTCGGGGTAGGAACAACAACGTCACAAACGCCGAAAGAGAAGACCCGCCGACCGGCCGACCCTGTTCAGAGCAGGGCCGCAGCCACCAACTCGAGGATCGGGGTCTGCCCCGAGACCAGTTTGCGCCTGGCGGTGTCCAGATCGAACCACCGCGCATCGTCGGTCTCCGGGAAGGAGGCGATCGTGCCTGAACCTCGGGGCCATTCCATCTCGAACAGGTTGCTGGAGACGAAGTGGAGATCCTGATCCGTCTGGACCAGGAACACGCGGACGCGCTTGCCGCTGGGCATCTGATGCTCGCCGATGTCCATGGGTTCCCCTGACGGCGCCGGGAGGCCCACTTCCTCGTCGAACTCCCGTTGCGCCACCTCCCACGGGTCCTCGACGACCGGATCGTACTCACCCTTGGCGATGGACCACGCGCCGTCGTCCTTGTGCGCCCAGTAGGGGCCGGCCATGTGCACGAGGAACACCTCCACACCCTGCGCTGCTCGTCGCCACGGCAGCAGCCCTGCGCTGTGTCGAACGGCCATCAGATGCTGCCTCGAAAGACCTGCCACGACTCGGCCACCGGCCGCAGACCGCATGCACGGTACAAACGGGCGGCATCCGAGTCGGGTTCCGCCACAATCACCCACCGGGTGGCACCACGGTCGCGGGCCCACCGCCCTGCCACCGACAACAGGTGCGAGGCCAATCCGCGTCGACGATGTCCCGGAACAGTACCCACGCTCTGGTAACGCGCCCCGTCGTCGCACAGGACGATGCCGAGTTCGGCCACCAGCTCTTCCCCGGCGAACACGCCGAAGAACGCTGCCTCCCCATGGGCGGCCATCGACTGTCGTGAATCGATGCGGCGCCTGGCGAAATCGGCGTAGGCGGCCATGTCCTGTGTCTGTGACCCGGCGATCTCGTTACGCAACGACTGCTCCCAGTCGTCACCGGTGAGCGGGCGCGCCACATAGCCCACAGGCAGATCCCGGCCCGCGGGCACCTCGGTTGCGACCAGCACCTCGTCGCGTTCGACGTCTACGCCGAGGCCTTCCCACAGGCCGGGCGCCGGCGGTGCAGGCAGACCAATGGCCACATGGTGCGCATCCGGGAACGTCCTGGTCATCAGCTCCAAGCAGTCAGCCGGTCGTCCCGCCAGCGCCGGATCGGTGATGAATAGGAAATTCCCCCAGAAGTACCCGGGGTTGTCCGGCGTCTGGACGATCACATACCCGTCGGATGACCTGACCCGGGTGCCCGACTTCTGCAGGACATCGAGGTCCGTGCGCCAGCCCAAGGGCATCTCCGCCATACCTTGAGCCTAGGTTGGCTGTCATGAAACGCCTCGGTCTCCTCGGTGGGATGTCGTGGGAATCGTCCATCGAATACGAACGGTGGATCAACCAGGAGGTGAGAGACCGCCTCGGCGGGACAGCGTCGGCCGACCTCGTGATCCGTTCGTTCAACTTCGCGGATATCGAGGCCATGCAGGAGGCCGACGACTGGGACACGGCAGCGCGCACGCTGTCCACGGCGGCCCGCGATCTGCGGAGCAGTGGTGCCGAGGCGATCCTGATGTGCACCAACACGATGCACAGGGTTTTCGACGAGGTCCAAGCAGCCATCGACGTGCCACTGCTGCACATCGCGGACGCCACGGCCGATGCCGCGATCTCACAAGCAGTCCGCAGAGTCGCTCTGCTGGGCACCCGGTACACCATGGAGCAACCGTTCTACGCCGATCGCCTGCGGGCCGCCGGCCTGCATGTCAGCGTCCCGGACGAGCCGGATCGGACCATGATCCACGACGTCATCTACACAGAACTGGTACGCGGCATCGTCTCCCCCGATTCCAGAGCGCAGTACCTGGCGGCCATCGACCGGCTGGTGGACGGCGGCGCGGAGGGCGTGATCGCCGGGTGCACGGAGATAGAGCTGCTCGTAGGCGCTCGGGACGTGGCCGTCCCCTACTTCCCGACCGCCTTCCTGCACGCCCAGGCAGCAGCCCGCTTCGCCCTAGATTCCTGAGGGGACACCGATCAATCGCGCTTCCACAGCGTCAGCCGCGGCAACCGGACCGCCTGCGTCCCGATAGCCCTGCGCCACCAGGGCTGCGCCCTCCCCCTTCGTCATCGCCGCCCTGACGCCCGCCAGCAGTCGGCGGTCGTCGAGTCGACCGGCCGCAAGACGCACACCGCAGTCGGCTACCTCGACACGTCGTGCCACCTCGCGCTGGTCACGCCCGAACGGCACCGCCACCACGGGAACCCCGAGGCTCAGTGCCTTCTGCGTGGCACCCATGCCGCCGTGGGTGATCACGACCGCCGCTCGCTCGAACAGCGGCCCGTGCGGCGCGAACTGCACGACCCGCGCGTTCCGCGGCACCCGGAAGGCGGTCGGATCGCCCGCAGGTACCGTCGCAACGACCTGCGCCGACTGTCCGGCCAACGCGTCCATGGCCGTCTGGACCAGGCGGCCATCGTCCTGGAACTCCGAGGACGTCGTCACGACGACGAGCGGATCGGTCAGTTGCGAGTACCAATCCCGCTCTAGTGCCGGTGGCTCCCACATGCACGGTCCCACCATCAGCACCGAGTCCGGCCAGTGAGAACGGTGGTACTCGAAAGGCTCCGCGGTCAGGTACAGCAGCAACGGTGGCCGCAGGAACTGATCACTGAGGTGCTGGAGCCCGGGAAGCCCCAGCGCTTGCCGCACGCCGTTCACAGCTGGCAACATGCTGCGATTCATGGCTCCCTCAACGACGGGACGCAGCACGCCGTCGCGAAGACGGCCCAGCGCCCCGGCGGCAGGCGTGAGCCCCGGGCCGTAGGGAGGTGCCTCACGCGATGGCAGGGGAAGCGGGTACGGGCAGAAGGCCGCCCACGGTCCACCCCACTTCTCGGCAACGGCCAGAGCCCCCCACGCGTTGATATCGACGAGCACTGCGGCCGGATCCTCTTCGGCGATGGCGCGCTGCAGATCGGCGGCGTCGAACTGTGCACGGTCCACGAAGGTCTGGACGCTGGCCGCCAGAGCCTTCTGCGGACTGCGGTGTCGCCAGTCCCGCAGCTCGATGGCGGCGACCCGCTCATCCACTGGCCGCGCTCCGAAACCCAGGTCCCGCATGGCCGCCACTTCCGAGGCGAGCGTTCGCACGCGGATGTCGTGACCACGGGTCTGCAACTCCAGCAGGATCGAGGTCAGTGGATAGAGGTGGCCCCTGGCCGGTGTGGTGTACGCGAGGATCCTGGACATCATGACTCCTTTGTGAGCGGGCTGAGCATCTCCACGAGTGCGAGTTCGGCCTGGCGGCGACTCAATCCGGCGTCGCGCCGAAGCAACTTCCACGTGTAGACGTCGCACAGGGCCACGAACTGTGCGAGTCGGCGACGGCGCTGCACGGACGAAGCAGCATCCAGGTACGGCGCGAACACGCGCTTGCACCACGCCATATGCACCTCGCGGCCCTTGTCGGCGATGTCCGACAGGGCCGGCACCTCGACCTCGGCGGCGAGCAACCGCACCACCCTGTCGCCGTACTCCTCGTAGTGATCCATGAGCACGCTCACACTGCCCGGCACGTCACCAACCGGTGCCTGGCCGCGTTGCTGTGCCACACCAGCGCCGGCCCATTCGGCTGCCGAGGCCAGCAGGTTCTCTTTGGATCCGTATCTGCGGATGACGGTCCGCGACGAGACACCGGCCCGCTCGGCGACGTCCTCCAGCGATATCTGGACGCTGGGACGTTCCCAGAAGATGTCGACGGCGGCCTGCAGGATGCGCTCCCCGGTGAGTTCGGCTGCGTCCGCTCGCGCCTGCATCCGGTACGGCCTGGACGTTTTCATGTCAGTCATAGTGACACGAAAGTCTCGGATAGACAAGCCCACCGGGACTCCACTCGACAGGCCCCGGGATCCGCGATAGGCATTGAGGCATGGCAACCACTCGCAGCGCATCGACCATCTGGACCGGCACTCTCTTCGAGGGCAGCGGGGAGGTGACCATGGACTCCTCAGGCGTGGGCCGCTACCCGGTGTCATGGCCGGCACGCGCCGAGGAACCCGCAGGCAAGACCAGCCCCGAGGAACTCATCGCCGCCGCCCACTCGGCCTGCTTCTCGATGGCGTTGTCGAACGGACTGGCCAAGTCCGGCACCCCGGCCACCCGACTCGAGACCCGCGCTGATGTCGACTTCCAGCCCGGGACCGGGATCACCGAGATCCGGCTGCATGTACGCGGGGACGTGCCCGGCCTCGACGCCGACGGCTTCACCGCGGCCGCGGAGGACGCCAAGAACAACTGCCCGGTGAGTCAGGCACTCAAGGCGGTTCCGATCACGCTGTCAGTCGAACCCGCCTGACCCGCTGTCCATGCGATAGGTGTCGATGGCCTCGGCGGTGAGGCGCTTTGTCGTCTCCAGCAGGTCGCCCAGGGTCGCACTTCCCAGCAGTCGCCAGGCATCCAGTGCGCCGACCGGCGCCAAGGCAGCCATCTGCCAGCATCGCCCGACCGGGTCGTCGGTGAGTTCGACGTCGGGCTCGCCGCCCATCAGCGCTATGGCCTCCCGCACCAGCGCCTCCACCGAGTGCCGCTCATCGGCGAGCGCCTCCTCCCATTCGAACTCCGGCACGATCGAGACCTCCGCGCGCGGGAAAGGGTCGTCGGGCAGCCACTGGTCCACCCGGACCCGAGAGGTTCCCACGGACACCACGGCCATGAACTCCTCCCGCGCCTCCACCTCGATGAGCCGCGCCATGGTTCCCAGACCGAATCGATGATCCCCACCACCGACCTCGTGACCACGCTCGATGAGCACGACCCCGAACTCGGGTCGCGGCTGTTCCAGTAGTCCGGCGAGCATCTGCAGATAGCGGGGTTCGAACAGGCGCAACGCCAAGGGCATGTGCGGGAAGAGCACGGAGCCGAGGGGGAACATCGGGGTCGCCGTCACGCCTCCACACAAGCACCCCCGTGCCGATCCGGCAATCGCTCTTCGCCGGAGCCGGGTGGGCAGACTTGATCCATGGGCGAACCAGGCGCTGCGCACCAGGGCTCTGGCGGGCGCGTCGCGCTGCTGCTGGCCACCGCGATCGTGCCACCCCTACTGCTGACGGGCGTGGTGTTCGAGCCGGGCATGAGCATCGTCACCTTCTTCGGCATCGTGGTGGGTCTGGTCACAGCCGTCATGGCCGGACCCAGACTCGCGATGACATCAGCGCTCGTCATCACCCTGCTCGGACCCATCGCGGTCGTGGTCGGGCTCGTCCCCGCCGCCGGGGCGGCCCTCATGGCGCTCGCGTGCATCGGTGTCGGCATCACCGCGGGGTGGGGAGTCCACAAAGGCACGGCCATGATCCTGCTGGGACTGTCCTACCTGCTGGTCGACCCTCCGACGATCGGCGCGACCCCGGCCGAGCGACTCGACAACGCCTACATCGCCGCCGTCCTCGTGACGCTGGCAGTGGGCGCCTTCTGGCCTGCTCTGATCGTCCCCCGCCTGCTTGCGGGGCACGACATCGCCAAGCCGGAGCGGAACACCCGGGCGGACACCGTCGAATACCTCGCCGTGATCACCACGACCTGCACGCTCGCCACCTGGGGTGTGTTGACGTGGGCACCTGAGACCAACGCCTCCTGGCTGCTGCTGACGTTGATCGTCGTGGTTCAGGTCGGCCCGCAGGCCACCATCTCGAAGACCGTGCAACGCGTCGGAGGGACGGTCCTGGGAGGTGCCGTGGCAGCGGGACTTGTGGCGCTCCTCCCCCACAACCGACTGCTGGGACTGGCGGGGCTG
>ERZ795053.1757-NODE-1757-length-27025-cov-8.967186_pt1 | contig 27025 bp, 28 predicted proteins | sample MGYA00375137_ERZ795053 | MGnify/ENA primary metagenome ERZ795053 (study PRJEB30182, sample SAMN05720284) | activated sludge metagenome | isolation source: Anaerobic digester | place: Hong Kong | collected 2014-12-17 ...
CACGCCGCCCTCTCAAGGCGGTAGCGCGGGTTCGAATCCCGTCGGGGCTACAAGGGAGGCCCTCCACCATCGCGGTGGGGGGCCTCTTGTTGTCTGTGGGGAGCGCAGCCGCAACGCTCAGCCACCGAGGTCGCGTTGCACCTGGGCGGCGGCGTCGACCACCTCAGCGGCAAAACGCGTGCCCGGACGCCGACTCATGCGGTCGATGGGCCCGGAGATACTCACGGCGGCCACGACCCGTTCGCCCGACCAGACCGGAGCCGAGACACTGGCAACCCCTGCTTCGCGCTCGGCAACGCTCTGGGCCCAGCCGCGCCGACGGACCTCGGCCAGCGCCTGGGCGCTGAACTCCGACGCCGTGTCCGACCATGCGGACAGCACCTGGGCGGCGCTGCCGGCAGCCATCGTGAGCAGGGCGCCCTCCGGAACCGTGTCCCGAAGGCCTGTGGCGGGTTCCACGCTCGCCACGCACAAGCGCCGCTGCCCCTGGCGGCGATAGATCTGCGCGCTCTCACCAGTGGTGTCGCGCAGACGTCGCAACGAGGGCAGTGCAACAGAGCGCAATCGGTCCGCCCCAGCGGCGGCGTTCAGTTCGGAGACCCGCGGTCCGACCAGGTAGCGACCGAGGTCGTCCTTGGTGAGCAGGCGCAGGTCGACAAGTGCGCCGGCGAGCCGGTGACAGGTGGCACGGGGGATGGCTGTGATCGCGGCCAGATCTGAGAGGTCCTGCGGGCCCAGTTCGACGGCATCGAGGATGGCCCCGGCCTTGACCAGGGTCCCCACCGTGTTAGCCTTGTCCATACAGTGATACTACAATCTCACTATGTGAGACGCAAGGAGGTCGCGATGGGCAAGACCCTGGCCGAGAAGGTGTGGGACGCCCATGTGGTGCGTCGCGCGGAAGGTGAACCTGATCTGCTCTACATCGACCTCCACCTGATCCACGAGGTCACCAGCCCCCAGGCGTTCGACGGGTTGCGCGCGACCGGCAGGTCCGTGCGTCGCCCCGAACTGACGCTGGCGACCGAGGACCACAACGTCCCCACCCTCGACATCGACAAGCCCATCGCAGACCCGATCTCGCGGGCGCAGGTGGAGGCTCTGCGCGCCAACTGCGCGGAGTTCGGGGTGCCCATCCGTCCGCTCGGCGATGCCGATCAGGGAATCGTGCACGTCGTCGGCCCCCAGTTGGGTCTCACCCAGCCGGGCATGACGGTTGTCTGCGGAGACAGCCACACGTCGACCCACGGCGCCTTCGGAGCGCTCGCGTTCGGGATCGGCACGAGCGAGGTCGAGCACGTGCTGGCCACCCAGACACTGCCGCTGAAGCCCTTCAAGACGATGGCGATCAACGTCGAGGGCGAGCTGCCGGCCGGCGTCACCGCCAAGGATCTGATCCTGGCCATCATTGCGCAGATCGGCACCGGCGGCGGGCAGGGCTACGTCCTGGAGTACCGCGGACCGGCTATCGAGGCGCTGTCCATGGAGCAGCGCATGACCATCTGCAACATGTCGATCGAGGCAGGTGCGCGCGCGGGCATGATCGCCCCGGATGAGACGACGTTCGACTACCTGCGCGGCAAGGAACGCGCGCCGGAGGACTTCGACGCCGCCGTGGCCTACTGGCGCACGCTGACGACCGACCCGGACGCGGCGTTCGATGCCGACGTCACCATCGACGCCGCCGCGCTGAGCCCGTTCGTGACGTGGGGGACCAACCCCGGCCAGGGGCTCCCCTTGAGTGCGTCGGTGCCCTCGCCGGAGGACTTCGAGGACCCCAGTGAGCGGGCCGCGGCACAGAAGGCGCTGCAGTACATGGGCCTGGAAGCCGGCATGGCGTTGAAAGACATCACCGTGGACACCGTCTTCCTGGGCAGTTGCACGAACGGTCGCATCGAGGACCTGCGGGCAGCGGCAGAGATCCTGCAGGGGCGTAAGGTCGCCGATTCAGTCACCATGCTGGTTGTGCCCGGATCGGTGAAGGTGCGCCTGCAGGCCCAGGAGGAGGGGCTGGACAAGGTGTTCGAAGCCGCGGGCGCGCAGTGGCGCAACGCCGGGTGCTCGATGTGCCTGGCCATGAACCCCGACAAACTGCGTCCCCAGGAGCGCAGCGCATCGACGTCGAACCGAAACTTCGAGGGCCGGCAGGGTCCTGGCGGGCGAACACATCTGGTGTCACCGCAGGTTGCAGCCGCTACCGCGGTGGTCGGACGACTTGCAGCTCCCAGCGATCTGGTGGAGGTCTGAGATGGACAAGTTCACAACACACACCGGGGTCGCCGCGCCGCTGCGCCACTCCAACGTCGACACCGACCAGATCATCCCTGCGGAGTACCTGAAACGCATCACGCGGACCGGGTACGAGGACGCCCTGTTCTCAGCATGGCGCCAAGATCCCGAATTCGTGCTGAACCATCCGGTTCATGCCACGGCTTCGGTCCTTGTGGCCGGCCCGGACTTCGGGACGGGATCGTCTCGTGAGCATGCGGTGTGGGCGCTCAACGACTACGGGTTCCGCGTGGTGGTCTCGTCGCGCTTCGCCGACATCTTCCGTGGCAACGCCGGCAAGGGCGGACTCGTGACCGCGGAGGTCGATCAGGAGGTCGTGGAGCAGCTGTGGGATCTGCTCGACGCGCAGCCGGGGCTGGAGGTCACCGTGGACCTGCAGGACCGGCAGATCCGCGCCGGGGATCTGGTGGCGGACTTCACCATCGACGAATACGTGCGCTGGCGTCTGCTGGAAGGCCTCGACGACATCGGGATCACGTTGCAGCACGGTGACGCGATCGCAGCATTCGAGCGCGATCGACCGGAGTTCCTGCCGACCACCGCGTAACCATCCTGGTGAGAACGGCCGAAAAATCGCCGTAGATCGGTACACGACGCCGATTTCCTCTGTAGTCTTCGAGGCACCCGATGGGCTGTCGCATCGCTACCACGCGGCGTGGCGCCCACACCACTCACCACGTGGGATCTAAGGTGCGAAGCACCGAGGTTCCCAACCGGAGGAAAAACGTGAACAGATCAGAACTCGTCGAGGCCGTTGCCGAGCGCCTCGAGGTGCGGCGTCAGGAAGCCGCCGAGGCCGTTGAGGCCGTCATCGAGACCATCAAGGCAGAGGTCGCCAAGGGCGAGAAGGTCGCGATCAGCGGCTTCGGCATCTTCGAGCAGTTCCAGCGCAGTGCCCGGACGATGAAGAGCCCCTTCGATGGCCGCACCATCAAGGTGAAGGCCAAGCCGGTGCCCAAGTTCAAGGCCGGCGCCGAGTTCAAGGCCTTCGTCGAGAACCCGCGTGCTGCGTTGAAGAAGGCCCAAGCCTCTGCCAAGAAGGCCCAGGCCTCCGCCAAGAAGGCTCCGGCGAAGACCGCTGCTGCGGCCAAGAAGACCACCACTGCCGCGAAGACGGCGGCGAAGGCAGCTCCGGCGAAGACCGCTGCTGCGGCCAAGAAGACCACGACTGCGGCCAAGACCGCGGCGAAGAAGGCCCCGGTCAAGAAGGCTCCGGCGAAGAAGGCTCCGGCGACAACGGCGGCGAAGAAGGCTCCGGCCAAGAAGGCTCCGGCGAAGACCGCGGCGAAGAAGGCTCCGGCCAAGAAGGCTCCGGCGAAGAAGGCTCCGGCCAAGACCGCGGCGAAGAAGGCACCGGCCAAGAAGGCTCCCGCCAAGAAGACCACTGCGAAGAAGTGAGCGTGACGTTCAGGGGCTGATCCGCCAGGCCGGGTCGCCCCCTGAACGTGCAAGGACCGCGCTGGTGCGCGGCCCGAGTCCCAGCGCATGTGCGCGTTGCAGATCGGCATAGGTGTCCACGTCCACGGTGAGACCGCACTCGGCGAGCTCGATCCGCTGGTAACCCGCGGCGGCGTGTGCGGCTGCGGATCCGGGGCCGAAGTGTGGACGAAGTCGGCGACCGAAGAGCAGGGTGGTCCCACGACCCGAGGCGTCTGCCACGAATCCCTCGTCGGCGGTGGTCAACACCTGCCGCACGTGCCCCGCCCGCAGTGCGGGCAGATCCGGCAGCAGCGCCGCACATCGTCCCGGACCCGCCGCCGCCGTGATCGCGTCGTTGAGTCCACCCGAGTGGGCCATGGCGGTGGCTCCGGCGTCGGTCGCCAGGTCCAGGATCTGGGGATCGGGGCTGACAACCACCACCGGCCCGAGGTCGCTTTCCTGCACAGCCGACAGGCAGTCCTGGAGCATCGCCACGCTGAGTTCCTCGCGGACGGCGTCCGATCCCCCCAGCCGGGTCTTGCGCAGACCCCGCCCCTTCACCGGAAGGATGAATCGCACCACACATGAATCCTGACAGCATGCACACAACGGTCGACAGCGGCACCGGTGGCGGGGGATGATCGGGCTCATGCCTTCCCGTCATGGCTCGCGCCGACTCGGGCCCTACTATCGGTTCGCGGCCCTCGTGCTCAAGCCACCGATGACAGTGCTCACCAAGCGGGACTGGCACGGGCAGGAATGGCTGCGGCAGCAGTACCCGCCCACGGACGGCATAGTGGTGGTGTCCAACCATCTGTCGTGGTTCGACCCGATCGTCCTGTCACACATCCTGTGGAACAACGGCCGGCCCCCGCGGTTCCTGGCCAAGGAGAAGTTGTTCCACATCCCAGGTGTCGGACAGATCGTCGGCGGCGCCGGTCAGATCCCGGTGTTCCGGGAGACCAACAACGCCGCCGACTCCGTGCGGGCGGCGGTTGACGCGGCGCACGACGGGGAGGCAGTGGTCGTCTATCCGGAAGGCACCATCACCCGGGACCCCGGCTTGTGGCCGATGACCGGCAAGACCGGGGCGGCCCGGATCGCCCTGCTGGCCGATGTACCGGTGATCCCGATCGCGCAGTGGGGTGCTCAGGATGTGATGGGGCCGTACGCCAAGGAGTTCAAGGTGTTCCCGCCCAAGACCATGCAGATCCGGGTGGGTCCGCCCGTGGACCTCGACGCGTTCCGTGGCAAGGCCCTCGACGGCGATGTGCTTGCAGCGGCCACCTCACGGATCATGGACGCCATCACGGGATTGCTCGAAGAGATCCGCGGAGAGACGGCACCCGCCGAACGGGTGGACTACAAGGCCTGGCGTGAGGCACAGCAGGCGAGCGAACAAGAGGAGAGCTAGATGCGACGTATTGCGGTCATGGGCAGTGGTTCCTGGGGCACGGGATTCGGGATGGTGCTCGCCGACGCCGGCGGTGACGTCGCGATGTGGGCACGTGAGCCCGCCGTCGTCGAGGACATCAACCATCGGCACCACAACAGCGCTTACCACGAGGGCATCGAATTGCCGCCGTCGATGTGGGCCAGTGGGGACCCGGTGGAGGTCCTGCACGGTGCGCAGATCGTGGTGCTCGCGATTCCGTCGCAGACGCTGCGCGAGAACCTCTCGGCATGGAAGGAACACCTCAATCCCGATGCGACTCTGGTCTCGTTGATGAAGGGCATCGAACTCGGCACGGTCATGCGCATGTCGCAGGTGATCGCGGAGGTCACCGGCTTCCCGGAGTCGCAGGTCGCTGTGGTGTCGGGCCCGAACCTCGCGCGGGAGGTCGCGCAGCGGCAGCCGGCCGCGACCACGGTCGCGTGTGCCGACGAGGGCCGCGCGCAAGCCCTGGCAGAGGCCACCACGACGGCGTACTTCCGCCCCTACTACACCACCGATGTGATCGGTACCGAGCTCGGTGGTGCGGTGAAGAACGTGATCGCGCTGGCCAACGGGATGGCCTATGGGCTGGGGTTCGGGGAGAACGCACAAGCCTCGCTGATCACCCGCGGACTCGCCGAGATGTCCAGACTCGGCGCCGCGTTGGGCGCGAACCCCTTGACCTTCCTCGGCCTGGCGGGCATCGGTGACCTGATCGCGACCTGCACCTCACCGCTGTCCCGCAACCGCACCTTCGGGGAGAATCTCGGCCGGGGACTGACGGTGGACGAGACCATCGCGAAGACCAAGCAGACCTGCGAGGGAGTCAAGAGTTGCCAGTCGATCCTCGATCTGGCCACCCGCAATTCGGTGGAGATGCCGATCACCGAACAGGTCGTCCAGGTCGTGCACCACGGGATGCCCCCACGGGAGATGCTTGCGAACCTCATGTCCCGCAACCCCAAGGCCGAGCAGGGACACGAAGGGCTTTCGTAGGCGGGGTTCCGGTGGGTCAGGCGGGCCGGTTGCGTCTGGCTCGGACTGGTGAGCCCACGACCACGGTGCGGCTCTGGGCGAGCGGAAGGTCCTGCCCAGCGGGCCGCTCCGGCAAGGACGATGCCCACCGGTCCGGCCGGCACCCCGGTTAGAGATCGGCATGTTGGTTAGAGAAACGGCACTCCGGTTAGTCCTATACGGCCGTGGGACTCTAACCAACCTGCCGCCGACTAACCAAGATGCCGATCTCTAACCGGAATGCGCAGACAGATCCAGACGGGCCTGCTACCGGTCCAACGCCGTGTGACCAGGTACCAAACACCAACGTGACCAACCTCCCGGGACAGAACAACTGACCGCAGGTGGAATCAGCCCCCGGCTGTGAGTGCCGCCGAAAGGTCCGCCCACAGGTCATCGGGGTCCTCGATCCCCACGGAGAGTCGCAGCAGCCCCGGGTCGACCAGCTCGGACTCGGCTTCGTGCCGTCGACGCCGTTCCAGGGTCGACTCCACCCCGCCCAGACTCGTCGCGTGGCGCCATAGCGTGACCGCCCGGCAGATGTGGTCCGCCTGATCGACGCCACCTGCGGGCAGCAGCCCGATGATCGGGGTGATCACGTCCATCTGCCGCATGGCCACATCGTGGTCCGGGTGGGATTCCAGACCGGGCCACAGCACCTCTGCGACCTCCGGATGGGCGGACAGTCGCCGAGCGATCAACGCGGCGTTGGCGGCGGCCCGCCGAAGTCGCACATCCAGGGTTCGAACACCGCGCAGGGCCAGCCATGCCTCCATCGGTCCGGCGATGGCGCCACACAGCTCCCGGTGGTCCCGGAAGCGCTGAGCGAGAGCGGGATCCTGGCAGACCACGGCTCCCAGGATCACATCGGAGTGCCCGGAGAGGTACTTCGACACCGAGTGCACGACGACCTCCGCGCCCAAGGACAGGGGTCGCTGACCCAGGGGGGTGGCGAAGGTGTTGTCCACCACCGTGGTCCCGGGAAGCGCGGCAAGTGCGGCAATGTCCTGGATCCGCAGGTCCGGATTGCTGGGGGATTCGATCCAGCGCACGTCTGCTGCCGGATCGGCCTGATCCAGCCGCGGCAGTGCACGAGCCCTTAAGGTTGCGGCGGTCCCGGAGTACACGACCTGCGGCGTTGCCACCGTGGCAGGTGAGAGGACGTCCAGAACCGCGTTCACGGCCGCCATCCCCGATGAGTAGAGCACCGCCTCACCGCCCTCGAGCGCGCCAAGAACGGCTTCGAACGATCTGCTGTTGCGCGCGTCGTGCCGCGTGTATTCGATCTCCCCGCCCGCGCTCAGGGCCGAGGCGAATTCGACCGGGGCGTTCAGCGGCGCATCGGGTTGCGGGGCGGGCCGGCCGGCGGTCACTGTGAGCGTTGCGCGGTGCATCGGGTCTCCTGGACTAGGGTCGGGAGCGTGGTGGAATCGCGGATCCGGGTCGGTGTCCTCTACGGAGGGACGAGTTCGGAGCACAGCATCAGTTGTGTCTCCGCGGGCAGCGTACTGCGCGCGCTGGATCCGGATCGGTTCGAGGTCGTACGTATCGGCATCGACCGCCTCGGTACCTGGCGTCTGGACGACCAGGACGTGCAGCGGCTGCGTCTCGGCGCCGAGTTGCCCGAGGTGCTCGGTGGCCCGGAAGTGTCCCTGATGCTCGACCACACGCGCAAAGGGCTGCTCGTCGAAGGGGAGTACTTTCCGCTCGACGTGGTCTTCCCGATCCTGCACGGCCCGTTCGGGGAGGACGGCACGGTGCAGGGCCTGCTCGAGGTTGCCGGTCTGCCGTATGTCGGATCGGGCGTGCTGGCCTCGGCGCTGTCGATGGACAAGGTCTGCTTCAAACAACACATGGCGGCGGCCGGTATCGACGTGGGCTCGTTCGTGGGGCTGACGCGTGATCAATGGCACCGCGATCCGGGTGGCTGGCAGAAGCGGATCGCGGGCCTGGGGTGGCCCGTCTTCGTCAAGCCCAGCCGCGCGGGATCGTCACAAGGCATCAGCAAGGTGCATGATCCCGACCACCTGGTCGCTGCGGTGGAGGAAGCGCTGCGCCACGATCCCCGCCTCATCGTCGAGGCCGGCGTGCCACAGGCGCGAGAGATCGAGGTGGGTGTGCTCGCCACACCGGAGGTGGCGGTCAGTGTCCCCGGCGAGATCGTCGTGCGCTCCGGCCACGAGTTCTACGACTTCGAGGCCAAGTACCTCGACGAAAGCGTCGACCTCGTGATCGATCCGCAAGTGCCCGCAGAGGTCGCGGCAGCGATCATCCGGATCGCCGCGCAGGCGTTCTCGACAGCGATGTGTGAGGGTCTGGCGCGGGTTGACTTCTTTGTCACCGAGGAGCGTGTCATCCTCAACGAGATCAACACCATGCCGGGCTTCACGTCGGCCTCGATGTTCCCGCTGGTGTGGGAAGCGTCGGGCCGCACGTACAGTGAAGTGGTGACAAGCCTCATCGACGACGCCCTGCGCAGAGGGGTCGGGCTGCGATGATTCCTCTGTTCATCCCGCTCGTGCCCCCGGTGGACGTCCAGCCTGTCCCGCCGCCGGCGATCGTGAAGAAGTACATCCCATACGGCAAGGCCCGCAAGATGCAGATGGCCGGTTATGCCAAGCGACACTATGGTGTGCGCACGTGGAAGCTCACCGATCCGCGGACCGTCGTCCTGCACTACACGGTGAGCAACACCGCCTCATCGCCGTGGAACCTGTTCGCGAGTAACACTCCGTCCCCCGGCCCCTCGGGATCGAGACCCGAGCGGCCCGGCGGCTGCACGCACTTCATCGTCGACAAGGACGGCACGATCCTGCAGTTGGCCCCGTTGTCGACCATGTGTCGCCACGCCATCGGCATCAACCATCGCTCGGTCGGCATCGAGTTCGTGGAGATGAGTTCGGCGGACAACATCCTGAACCGTCCGAAACAGCGCAAGGCGGGAGTGCGGCTCGTGCGCTGGCTGCAGGCCGAACTCGACATCGCGACCTCGGACGTGATCGGGCACAAGATGGTGAACCGCTCGCCGCATTTCCAGGAGTTGCAGAAGGGCTGGCGCAACGACCACACCGACTGGAACGCCCGGCAGGTCCGTGAGTTCCGTTCCCGGCTCTAGGGGGCGACCCCGGCCGCGCCGGTCACTGTGGTGTTGTCGGTCATAGCCGGTGCGAGGTCGACCAGGGGGTTGACCTCCGGTGCGTACTGGTCCGGAACGTAGACCTCGACCAGGGGCGAGCGCCCCATCGCCGTGAACACGTACCCGTCGTTCTGCTCTTCGGGGAACCATGAGACGCCGTCTATGACGACCATCTCCGAGATCTTCTCGTAGGCAGCCGGGGTGGGAACCCCACACCGGAGCACGATGCGTGGGTCACCCCACGCTGCGGCGTACTCGGAGCGGCCGGTGTTCTCATGGCCGTCGAGGTTCAGTGGCAGGGCCTTGACCAGCTCGCGGCAGGCGGACTGGTCCGCGGGGGACGGGCTGGCGACCGGGATCTGCGCCGGCGTGCAGCCGGCGAGCAGGAGCGCCGCTACGACAAGTGCACGACGGGACACGTCAGCGTGCGCGTGATGCCGGGGACGGCTTGCACCTTGGCTACGACCATCTGCCCGAGCTGGTCGACCGACTCGGCCTCGCCGCGGACGATGACGTCGTAGGGGCCGGTGACGTCGTCGGCCTGGGTGACCCCGGAGATCTGTCGGATCTCCTCGGCGACCCTGGATGCCGAGCCGACTTCGGTCTGGATCAGGATGTAGGCCTGGACCACGGTTCCTCCTACGCGTTTGGTGCTAGGAGACTATCTTGACCACGGGTACGACGACACGACTGGGTGGAGGCGCGATGAGCGGGCAGACGGTGGCGGATCTCGGCGAGTTCGGGCTGATCGCAGCCCTGCAGAGCCGACTGAAGACCTCACCGGCCGTAGATCTGCCATCAGGTGACGACGCCGCCGTCGTGCGCCTGGGCTCGGATCGGCTGGTGGTCAGCACCGACATGCTCGTGCAGGACCGGCACTTCCGGCTCGAGTGGTCATCGCCTGAGGACATCGGGCACAAGGCCGCCGCTCAGAACTTCGCCGACCTCGCCGCCATGGGCGCCCGCCCCGTGGCGCTCACCGCGGCGATCGCGATGCCCCCGGAGACGTCTGCGGAGTGGGTGCTCGGGGTTGTCGACGGCATGGTCGCGGAGGCGGCGGAACTGGGGTCGGCGGTGGTCGGCGGGGATGTCACCCGCGGATCCGTGATCACGATATGTGTCACCGCTTTGGGGGTTCCAGCCGGAAGCCGGCTCGTCCGTCGCGACGGAGCACGCCCCGGCGATGTGGTGGCCGTGTGCGGGCGGCTCGGCTGGGCGGCCGCCGGGCTCGCGGTGCTCGGGAGGGGATTCCGGTCCCCGCGGGTGGTCGTGGATGCCCACCGGCGCCCACAGCCGCCCTATTCCGCCGGTGCGCTGGCCGCCGCCGCCGGTGCCACCGCCATGATCGATGTCAGTGACGGGCTGTTGGCCGACCTCGGGCACATCGCGCAATCCTCGGGCGTGCAGATCGTGCTGGACAGCGCGGCCCTGCCGATCGACGACCAGATCCGGGAGACCGCCTCGGCGTTCAACGCCGATCCGCTCGGGTGGGTCATCGCCGGTGGTGACGACCACGCCCTCGCCGCGACTTTCCCGCCCGGTACACCACTGCCGGCCGGCTTCGTGCCGATCGGCGAGGTGGCCGAGGGCAGTGGGGTGGAGGTCCCGGGCTACCGGCACGTCGGGCCTCCGGGGTTCGACCACTTCCGGGACTGAGCAGCGATCGGTTGTTGGGCTGGGGATAGGCGACCGTCTTGTGCTGTGCCCGTTGGAGATCCAGATCCATCGGGTCATGGCGTTGGCCCGGTAGCAGGGTCGGTCAGTATCTGTCTGCACCTTCCGGTTAGAGATCGGCATCCTGGTTAGAGATACGGCACTCCGGTTAGCCGTATACGGCCGTGGGACTCTAACCAACCTGCCGCCGACTAACCAACATGCCGATCTCTAACCGGAGTGCCGATGACCACCATCTGGCCTGCACCGGCCCCAGCCGCTACCGTGACCGACCTGTCTGGACAGAACAGTTGGAGGTCGGCTCCGGCCGTACACGACTACCGGGAGCGCCCTTGAGACCTCCGGAGTAGCCACAGCGCACAAAGAAACTCCGGCCGCCCCGTGCGGGGTGACCGGAGTTCATGGTGTTGGGGCTCAGACGGCGCGGGTCACCTTGCCGGCCTTCAGGCAGCTGGTGCACACGTTCATGCGCTTCGGGGCCTTGCCCACGAGCACGCGCACCGACTGGATGTTGGGGTTCCAGCGGCGCTTCGTGCGGCGGTGGGAGTGGGAGATGCTGTGGCCGAAGCCGGGACCCTTGCCGCAGACATCACAGTTGGCAGCCACGGGGACTCCTTCAAAGTCGTTATGGTGGTCGTTCGGGCGGTGCGCGATCGAACGCGGCACACGCAATCCCTAACAGGATAGCCGATGCTGCCTCAAACGCCCATGGCACCCCGTTACCCTGGGGTGACGTTCAGCAGGGGTGAGGAGCCACAGCCATGACCGAGGTGTCCGAGGTGGCCCTCGATGCACCCGCGCTTCGGGCGTGGATGCGCGCCAGCCAGGACGCGCTCGGTCATCGCCGGGCTGAGATCGACGCGTTGAACGTCTTCCCTGTGCCGGATGGCGACACGGGGACCAACATGTATCTGACAGTCGAAGCCGCGGCCATCGCGGCGGTCGAGGTTTCGGATCCGGCCAGCGCCCCCGGGCCAACGGCCGACGCTCTGGCGCGCGGAGCGCTGTTGGGGGCCCGCGGCAACTCTGGGGTGATTCTCAGTCAACTTCTGCGTGGGATGGCTGACGTGATCGGCGCGGTGGACGAACCTGGTGGGCAGACCCTGGCCGATGCCTTCGCCCGTGCCGCCGACCTCGGCTATGCGGCGGTCAGCCGCCCGGTCGAGGGCACTGTGCTGACGGTGGCCCGTGCCGCGGCCGAAGGTGCAGCGGCACACGTCGATGAGGGGGTGACCGGTGTCGCGCGTGCAGCCGCTGAGCACGCCCACGACGCTCTGGCCAAGACCCCCACCCAATTGCCCGCACTGGCTGCAGCCGGTGTCGTGGATGCCGGTGGCAAAGGGCTGGTCGTCGTTCTCGATGCCCTCGTGGAGGTGTTGACGGGGGAGGCCCACGCCGAGGATGTGGTGGCTGAGGCCGTTGTCGCCCACGAGCCGATGCCGGCGGGTGACTATGAAGGGCCCCGGTACGAGGTGATGTACCTGCTCGACGGCGAGGACGAGGGTATCCCCGAGTTGCGCACGCGACTGGACAGTCTGGGGGATTCACTGGTCGTCGTCGGGGGTGGTGGGTTGTGGAACGTGCACGTCCACACCGACTCGATCGGCGCCTCGATCGAGGCCGGGATCGACGCCGGACGGCCGCATCGCATCGCCGTGACCGACCTCATCGAACAGCAGCGCCATCTCCCGCGAGAGATCACGCGGGTCGTGGTCGCGGTGGCCCACGGCCCGGGTGTCGCCGAACTGCTGGAGGAGTCGGGGGCCGTGGTCGTGCGGACCCCGCCACGCGGAAGGCCGAGCACGCGGGACTTCGTGCGCGCGGTGACGTCGTGCGGCGCACGCGAGGCGTTGCTGCTGCCCTCGGACTCCGACTCCACACCGGTGGCCAAAGCCGCCGCCGAGTTCCTGCGCGACGATGACATCCGCGTCGCCGTGGTTCCCAGCCGGTCCATCGTCCAGACACTGTCCGCGGTTGCCGTGCACGACAGTTCGGTGGGGTTCGACGACGACGTGGTGACGATGGCTCGTGCCTCGAGTGCCACCCGGTACGGCGGTGTCACGGTGGCCAGCAAGGAAGCGATCACGACCGCCGGCAGATGCCAGGTCGGCGACGTGCTCGGACTCGTCGACGGAGACATCGTGGAGATCGGCGACTCCGTGGAGACTGTGGCACTGCGGGTGATCGACCGCATGAGCAGCAGCACCTCGGAACTGGTGACGCTGGTGACCGGTTCGGAGGCGCCTGAAGGCCTCGTGTCCGCCGTCGAACACCACCTGCAGATGGCGCTGGTCGATCTGGAGGTGGTGGCCGGGGGTCAGCCCTACTGGCCGGTCATCATCGGCGTGGAGTAGCGTGGCCCAGCTCTCCTCCCCGCTCGCGGACGTGGTCGGTGGTCGCAGTGCCGGGAGTCTGCGCAAGTCCCACGGCGTCGATACCTGCGAGGACCTGCTGTGGGTGTTCCCGCGCAGGTACCAGGACATGACCAGACTCACCGACATCGCCGGGCTGCACGTGGGAGACGTGGCCACGGTGCTGGCACGCGTGAAGAGTGCGAGCGTCCGGCGCACACGCAAGGGCGAGATGCTCAACGCGGTGATCACCGACGGCCGGCAGGATCTGCACCTGGCCTTCTTCAGAGGGGTCAAGGGCTACCAGCGGATGCTGCAGTCCGGGCGGGTGGGTCTGTTCAGCGGCAAGGTCAGCGCGTTCCGCGGGCAATTACAGCTCGCGCACCCGCTGTGCGTCATGTCGCCGCTGGGGGCAGGTGACGACCCGGAGGAGGTCGAGGCCTTCCTGGCCACCATCAACCCCATCTACCCGGCCACCGCGAGCATCCCGTCCTGGCGCGTGGCCAAGTCGGTGAAGATGGTGCTCGAGGCGGTCGACCTGAGCGACGACCCCATCGATGGGACGATCCGGGACCGGCGTGCGCTGATGTCGCAGGCAGAGGCGTTCGAGGCGGTCCACACACCAACCACGCTGGACCTTCTGGAACCTGCCCGTGGGCGCTTCCGCTACCAGGAGGCCTTCGTCCTGCAGACGATCCTCGCGTTGCGCCGCAAAGCCATGGCCGACAGCGACGCCACCGCCCGCCCGGGCCGCGCCGAGGGCATCGCCCGCGCCGTCGAGGACCGACTGCCCTTCGCGCTCACCGCGGGCCAGCAGGCCGCGGTCGCCGAGATCCGTGCCGACCTGGCGCGTGCACAACCCATGCAGCGCCTGCTGCACGGGGAGGTCGGCGCCGGCAAGACCCTCGTAGCCCTGCTGGCGATGGCAACTGTTGTGGACTCCGGCGGCCAGGCGGTCCTTCTCGCCCCCACCGAAGTACTTGCCGCGCAGCACCACGCGTCGATCTCGGCTCTGCTCGGGGAACTGGCCGAGGCGGGGACCCTGCTGGGGGGCAACACCGGCACCCAGGTGGTCCTACTCACCGGATCGGCGAATGCTGCCACACGCAGGGAGGCACTGCTGAAGATCGTCTCGGGGGAGGCGGGGATCGTGGTGGGCACACACGCGTTGTTGAACGAGGCCGTTCAGTTCGCCGACCTCGGCCTGGTGGTCGTCGACGAACAGCACCGCTTCGGCGTAGAACAACGTGCGGCTCTGCTCGACCGCGGACCCGGTGAGTCCAGGCCACACCTGTTGGTCATGACCGCCACTCCGATTCCGCGGACCGTTGCGATGACCGTCTTCGGCGACCTCGATGTGACGACCTTGCGCGAGCTGCCCGCGGGGCGCGCCGGCGTGAGCACGTTCGTCGTGAACGAATCCCTGGCGCCCCGGCATGCCGAACGCACGTGGGAGCGGGTGCTCGAGGAGGTTGCGCAGGGCCGGAAGGTTTACGTCGTGTGTCCGCGGATCGGGGACGGGGAACCCTTCGAACCCGGGGAGAGTGTGCCCGACGACCTGATCGAACTGGATTTCGCGACCCCGGAGCAGACCCGAGGGGTGCTGCGCATGGCCGACGACCTCGCCGACGGGCCACTGGTGGGGGCGCGCATCGGTGTGCTGCACGGACGGATGGCGGCCGCGGAGAAGTCCGACGTGATGCGCCGTTTCTCCGCGGACTCCGGCTCGGCTGACGCCATCGATGTGCTCGTCGCCACAAGCGTCATCGAGGTCGGCGTGGATGTGCCATCCGCCACGATGATGGTCGTGCTCGACGCCGAATCCTTCGGTGTGAGCCAGCTTCACCAACTGCGCGGCCGGGTGGGACGGGCCGAACTCCCCGGGTTGTGCCTGCTGTGTACGCGCAATCCGCAGGCCGCCGAGCGCCTCGAGAGGGTGGCGGGCACCACGAACGGCTTCGATCTGGCCCGCATCGACCTCGAGCAGCGCAAAGAGGGTGATGTGCTGGGGACCGCGCAGTCGGGGCGGTTGACCAGGCTGCGGGTGCTGCGGGTGATCCGTGACGAACAGATCATCGAACAAGCCCGTGCGGATGTCGCCGAACTGCTTGACCGGGATCCCACGCTGGCTGAGCACGGGTCTTTGCGGACCATGATGAACCGGTGGCAGTCGGCCGGTGCCGACTACGTGGAGAAGACGTGACCCGCATCATCGCCGGGGAGGCGCGCGGGCGCCGGCTCAAGGTTCCCGGATCGCTGACCCGGCCGACATCGGATCGGGTACGCGAGTCACTCTTCGCATCTTTGGAAACCGTTGTCGACCTCGACGGCACGCATGTCCTCGACCTGTTCGCCGGTTCCGGTGCGCTGGGTCTGGAGGCGCGCTCGCGCGGGGCGGGGCAGGTCACCCTCGTCGACCGGGCGCCGGCGGTGACGCGATCGATCAAGGAGAACATCGCGACGGTGGGCCTCGCCGGTGTCCGGTGTGAACAAGCCGACGTCCGAAGCTTCCTGCGGCGTCCGGCCCAGCCGCACGACGTGGTGTTCATCGACCCCCCGTATGACGTGCCCGACCAGCAGGTGCAGCAGATCCTGCGCGTGCTCGCAGACGGGTGGTTGGCGCCTGGTGCGGTGGTGGTCGTGGAACGAGGTGCTGCCGGGCTCGAGTGGCCGGACGGGTTCACCGACCAATGGACCCGAAGTTTCGGGGGAACCCATTTGCTGCGGGCGGTTTGGTACCGTCCGGACTAGCGTCACGCCAATCCCAGAGGAGCCGATGGTGCGCAGAGCGGTTTGTCCCGGATCCTTCGATCCAGTGACCAATGGACATCTCGACATCATCGCGCGCGCCTGCAACCTGTTCGACGAAGTTGTGGTCGCGGTGCTGATCAACAAGAAGAAGCAGGGGATGTTCACCGTCGACGAGCGCATCGAGTTGCTGCGCGAGGTGACCGCCGAGCACCCCAACGTGGTCGTGGACTCCTTCCACGGACTGCTCGTGGACTTCTGTCGGGAGCGCGATATCGCGGCGATCGTGAAGGGCCTTCGCGCGGTCAGCGACTTCGACTACGAGTTGCAGATGGCGCAGATGAACTACCAGCTCTCGGGTGTGGACACCGTCTTCGTGTCGACCAACCCGCTGTACTCGTACTTGTCGAGCAGCCTCATCAAGGAGGTCGCCACATATGGCGGCGACGTCTCCAATCTGCTGCCCGGCGTGGTCTACGACCGTTTGCGCGACCGCGTGGCTAATACTGGGTGAAACAGTTTGGAGGGCCGCATGGAGGTCTACGAGCGACTCGATGACCTGGTCGACCTGGTGGAGGGTGCCCGCGGGGTGCCGCTGTCGGACTCCTGCGTCATCAACCGCACCATCGCATTGGAGTTGTTGGAGGCGGTCCGCGCGCTCATGCCGGCATCGCTGCGGGATGCGGCGACCATTCTGGCCGACCGTGACGACGTTCTCGAGGATGCCGCCCGGGAGGCGGAGTCCCGGATCGCCGCGGCGCAGGACGAGGCCGACGCCACCTTGTCACGGGCTGAGAACGAGGCTGCGGCCATGCTCAGCCAGGCGCAGGCCGATATCGAGCAGCACTTGGCACAGGGGCAGTCGGATGCGGCGCGCACCGTCGATCGGGCCCGCGCGGAGGCCGAACGGCTGGTGGCTGCGGACACCATCCGGCTGGAGGCCGAGCGGCAGGCCAAGGCCGTGCGGGAGCAGGCGGCCAGCGATGCCGCCAGGGTCCGGGCCGAGGCGGACATCTACGTGGACAAGCGCCTTGCCAACCTCGAGGACACACTGCGTGCGGCGCTGGACCAGATCGGTCGTGGGCGGCGACGGGCGAATGCCGGTACCTCCCAGCAGGCGACGGGTGACTCCCGGGACGGCGTATACGACTTCACCCAGGATCCGGAGGTCGCCGGCGATCTGGTCGGTGGGCGTCGGCGGGGCAACCGCCAGGCTTGATACTCTTGGGGTGATGGCGCGGTAGCCATGTCGTTGGCGTGCCCGCCGAACGACGGCTTGTGCCCACCCCGACGAGTCCAAGGAATGTCATGAACAGTGCAAGTGCGCCCTTCGTGGTCGACGTGCGCTTGTTGATCGGCAAGCCGGGCGCGTACCAGCGTGTGGACCTGACCGAGCCGGCGGGCGCGGGGGTGAGCACACCGGTCGTGGTGGTGGCCGTGGACTGCCCGGTGACCGCTCACGTCATGCTGGAATCCGTCCGGGAGGGAATCCTCGTGACCGGGGACGCCGTGGCCACAGGTGATGCGGTGTGCAGCCGGTGTCTGGACCCGGTGCGGGTTCCGCTGAGGGCCGACCTGCAGGAGCTCTACGCATGGACGGAGGCCGAGGCCGAGGTCGACGATCTCGGTGAGCGAGGCCCGCATCTCGACGGTGAACTGCTTGATCTGCGGCCGGCGATCCGCGACGGACTGATCCTCGACATGCCGGCGGCTCCGCTGTGTGATCCGGACTGCCCAGGCCTGTGCGCTCAGTGCGGAGCGAGGCTGGCCGACGACCCCGACCACCATCACGACACGACCGACCCGCGCTGGGCGGCCCTGTCGGCACTCAAAGACGACCTGCTCGGCGAGCAGGCGGAAGCACCCAAGGAGAAGTAAGTGGCCGTTCCGAAGCGCAAGAAGTCGCGCAGCAACACCCGCGCCCGCCGTTCGCAGTGGAAGACCTCAGCGACGACGCTCGCCACGTGCAAGCAGTGTGGCACCCAGAAGCCACCGCACGTGGCCTGCCCGGACTGTGGTACCTACGCCAAGCGACGCGTCCTCGACGTCTGAGCCGGAGGCGGTGCTGGTGCATGCCGACGGTGATCTGACCGGGCTCGTTGAGCGACTCGGGCTGTCCGGCATGCCCGCCGACCTGCCACTGGCGATGGTGCACCGCTCGTACTCCTACGAGAACGGACGGATCCCCACAAACGAGCGCCTGGAGTTCCTCGGCGATTCGGTGCTGGGGATCGTGATCACCGATCACCTCTACCGCAACTTCCCGGACCTGCCGGAGGGGCAGTTGGCGAAGATGCGCTCGGCCATCGTCAATGCCCAGTCCTTGGCGGTCGTTGCGCGGGACTGTGGCGTTGGGGACTACCTGCTGCTCGGCCGCGGCGAGCAGAGCACGGGCGGCCGGGAGAAGGTGTCGATCCTCGCGGATGCCATGGAGGCCATCATCGGCGCGGTGTACCTGCAGTCCGGATTGGACGGGTCCAGGGTGTTCATCCTGGACCGGTTCGCCGACCTGATCGACACGGTTCCGCAACTCGGCGCCGGCCTGGACTGGAAGACCAGTCTGCAGGAGTTGTGTGCGGCGATCGGGCGGGGAACCCCCGAGTACGTCGTCGTCGGTGAGGGCCCGGACCACGCCCGAACCTTCACCGCGCAGGTGCGGGTGGGGGAGCAGCTGTTCGGCAACGGATTCGGCCGCACCAAGAAGCAGGCTGAGCAGGAGGCTGCCCAGACCGCCTTCGAGCAGGTACAGCGGGCCTTCGCGGCCGATGCCTGAACTGCCGGAGGTCGAGGTCGTCCGCCGCGGGCTGGAGCACTGGACGGCTGGTCGGGACGTGCTGGACGTGGAGGTGCTGCATCCCAGGGCGGTGAGGCGTCACGCGGGGCCACCCGCGGACTTCGAAGCACAGGTCCGGGGAGTACGTCTGACGGGAGTGCACCGTCGGGGGAAGTTCCTGTGGTGGCCGATCGGCGACAGAGCGTTGGTCGGTCATCTGGGCATGTCCGGGCAGTTCCGGGTCCACTCGCAGCCCGGACATCACACGCGCATCAGGTTCGACGTGGGCTTGCCGCTGCTGTTCGACGATCAGCGCACGTTCGGCGGCATGTGGGTCGAGCCGATGGCCGAGGGGCTCCCGGCATCCTTGCGGCACATAGCTCCCGACCCGTTCGAGCCGGCCTACGACCGCCGCGCGGTGGTACGGACGATCCGCAGTCGCAGGGCGCCGATCAAGGCCCTGATCCTCGACCAGGGGATCGTGTCGGGGATCGGCAACATCTACGCCGACGAAGCCCTCTGGGTCGCCCGAGTGCATTGGCGGACCCCGGGGGCAGCATTGACGGCGCGCAAGGTCGGTGAACTCCTGGATGCGGCCCACGAGGTGATGTCCCGGGCGGTGACCGCGGGAGGCACCTCGTTCGACCGGTTGTACGTCAACGTCAACGGCAGCAGTGGCTATTTTCAGCGCGATCTCGCCGCCTACGGCCAGGCCGGCCTGCCGTGTCTTCGGTGCGGCACGCCCATCGTCCGCGAGCCGTTCGCCAACCGCTCGTCGTTTCGCTGCCCACGGTGTCAGCGGATGCGCCGGTAGTGCGTGTTCTGCTTGACGGTGATCGCGTCGTTATGTCAACCTGATATATAGGGCGTTGGCTTCTCATGCCCTGTCCAACCCCGTGTACGGAGGACTTCGATGGCCAAGGCGGTGTACACCCCTGGCGCACAGTACGACCCCCGGCTTCTGGCCGAACTGGTCTCTTTGCGTGCTCGCGTTGCTGAACTGGAGCGCGAAGTGAGTGCCCTGCGTGTTGAGCAGGCCACGTTCGACGACGAGGTCCTGTCCCTGTCCACGCAGCCCGCCGTTCTGGCCTGAGTTTCACCCGATCGCGTCCGCGTGGCGTTGGCCGGTCAGTGCCACCCACCGGGTTAGTCTGAGGTTCTTCCCCGCATCCGGACCACGACGGTCCGATGGATGACCGTGCGCGGCAGGAGGCCCGGAGTGCATCTGAGGAGTCTGACCCTACGGGGATTCAAGTCCTTCGCGTCGTCGACGACCATCGACCTGGAACCGGGGATCACGTGTGTCGTGGGTCCGAACGGATCCGGCAAATCCAATGTCGTGGATGCCATCGCCTGGGTGATGGGCGAGCAGGGCGCGAAGAGCCTGCGCGGGGGAAAGATGGAGGACGTCATCTTCGCGGGCACAAGCGGCAAGGCGCCGCTGGGCCGCGCCGAGGTGGAGTTGACCATCGACAACTCCGACGGCGCGTTGCCGATCGAGTACTCCGAGGTGACGATTCGGCGCACGCTGTTCCGAAGCGGTGGTTCGGAGTACGCGATCAACGGACAGACGTGCCGATTGCTCGACGTCCAGGAACTGCTGGCCGACTCCGGTATCGGCCGGGAGATGCACGTCATCGTCGGCCAGGGCCGCCTCGACGCGATCCTTCACGCCAGCCCGGAGGACCGGCGTGGATTCATCGAAGAGGCGGCTGGTGTGCTCAAGCACCGGCGCCGCAAGGAGAAGGCGCTGCGCAAGCTCGAGCAGATCCAGCAGAATCTCAACCGCCTCACCGATCTCGCCGCAGAACTGCGGCGGCAACTCAAGCCGCTCGGCCGACAGGCCGAGGTGGCCCGCCGGGCAGCGACGATCCAGGCTGACGTGCGCGATGCCAGGCTGCGACTGCTCGCCGACGACGTGGCCGGCGTCCAGCGGGACCTGGCCCAGGAGCAGGCTGATGAGAGTGCGGCGAAGGCCGAACGTCAGCGCGTTGAAGAGCAACTCGCGTCCGCTCGCGCGAAGGAGGCGGAGGTCGAGTCGCGCCTGCAGGAGATCTCGCCGCGGCTGCACCAGACCCGCACCCGGTCGATGGACCTCACCCGGTTGCGGGAGCGTATGAACGCGCTCGTGGGGTTGATCGAGGAAAGGCGGCGTTCCCTGGAACGCGAGCAACTCGAGTTCAGTTTCGGCGTCGATCCCGAGGACCTGCAGCGGCAGGCGGACGCGGTGGCCGACGAGGTCCGCGACAACGAGGACGTGCTCGCTGCGGCGCAAGCCGCCTACGAGCGGGCGCGGGATGCCGCAGAGGCGGCGGGCGGTCAGGTGCGGGCGGAGCAGGAACGTGTCGGCGCCGCACAGCAGGCACTGACCGAACACCGGCAGGCCGTGGCGGCAGCCGAGCAGGCGGTGGCCGGTGGGCAACGCCTGGTGGACGCCACGCAGAGTCGGCTCGAGCGGCTGGTGCAGCAGCACGAACATGCCGCGCTGGAGGCGCAGGAGGCGGCTCGCGAGGCAGAGACGTTGCCCGCGCTCGACACCGTCGACATCACTGTGGACGCCACTGCTGCGGACAAGGCGATGCAGGAGACCGAACGAGCCGTCGAACTCGCGCGTGCGGAGTTGTCGTCGCAGGAACAGCGCCGTGCCTCCCTGACCGCCCGCTGCGAGGCATTGCGCAGTGCGGTGACCACAGATGGTGAGACGACGCTCGACGGGTCGATGCAGCACGGGTCCCTCGACAGTTTGATCCGGGTACGTCCCGGCTACGAGAAAGCGGTCGCCGTGCTGCTCGGGGTGCATGCCCGGGCAGCTGTGTTGCGGGAGGACGTGTCCGCGCAAAACGCACTCGGGGCGTTGGGCGTGGACGAGTCCGCCCGCTTCGTGCTCGGTGGCACTGCGCACGGTGTCGACAGTGAGGTACTCGGATACATCGAGGCGCCGGAGTTCCTTCGCGGTGCGCTGGGGGCGATCCTGCAGGATTGCCGCATCGTGCAGTCCCTCGAGCAGGCCCAGGTGATCGCGGACCAGGACCCGCATGCGCTGATCGCCACGCCGGACGGACAAGTGGTCGGCCGGGGCACAGCCGGGCAGGGCAGTGAGGCCGGCAACGTCATCGCGTTGCGCAACGCGCTGGAACAGGCGACGGAGGATCTCGTCGCCACCGAGGCCTGCTGGCAGCGGGCCGTGGATCACCTGGCCCGAGTGGAGGCGCAGGCCGCACGCGCCCGCGAGCATCGCGACGAGGTCCGCGCCGAAGCCGCCCAGCAGCAGGCGGTGGCAGCAGCCGCGGCCGAGCGTGACGTCCACGTGCGCCAGGCAGCGGCTGCGACGGCTCGCCGACTCCAGCAGATCGCGGGCGAGCGAGATGAGGTCGCGGCCGCTCTGGAGGCGCAGAGCGCGGACTTGGCATCCGCCCGTACCCTGCTCGGCGAGCTGACCGCCGCCGGCGTGCCGACCGTCGACCGCACCGCGCTCGACGAGTTACTCGCAGCCCAGGAGCGCGCGCGCCACACACACCACGAGGCAAGTCTGAGTGCCCGCTCGGCCCAGGAACGCCACCGCGCATTGCTGGCACGCCACGCCGAACTGCAGGAGCAGACCAGACAGGCGCACCAAGCAGTGGAGGCAGCTGCCCGCCGCCGGATCGAGCGGGAGCAGGCGCTGGTCACCCTTGGGCGGTTGGACGCACTCGCCCGGCGTTCCGCGGCTCTGGTCGACGGTGATGCCCGTGCGTCCGAGCAGCGGCTCACGCAGATGGAGGCCGAGCAGGCCACGCTGCAGGAGGAGCACTCAGCGGCCCGGACCGCAGCCCTGGAACTGGCCGCGGAGGTGGACCGGCTCACACTCGACGTGCACCGCGACGAGGTTCTTCGCGCCGGCAAGCGCGCCACGCTGGAACAGCTCACCGAGAAGGCACTCGAGGAGTACGGCCTCACGATCGACGACCTCGTGGCCGAATACGGTCCGGAACAACTGATCCCCGGAGTCGAGGGGGAGGAACCGCACGCATTCGACCGTGAGGTGCAGCAACGGCGGCTCAAGGAGGCCGAACGGGGCCTGGCGCTGCTCGGCCGGGTGAACCCGTTGGCGCTCGAGGAGTTCGCGGCGATGGAGGAGCGGCACACGCACCTCGTGAATCAGATCGAGGACGTCAAGAAGAGTCGCGAGGACCTGTTGGACATCGTGGCCGACGTTGATGCCCGGGTTCTGCAGGTCTTCTCGGAGGCGTATGCCGACGTCGCGCGCGAGTTCGAGTACACCTTCGCCAAGCTGTTCCCGGGCGGGCAGGGACGCTTGGTACTCACCGAGCCTGACGATCTGCTCAACACGGGAGTCGAGGTGGAGGCGCGTCCTCCCGGCAAGAAGATCAAGCGGTTGTCCCTGCTGTCCGGTGGTGAGCGCAGCCTCACCGCGGTGGCCTTCCTGGTCGCGCTGTTCAAGGCGCGTCCGTCGCCGTTCTACCTGTTGGACGAGGTGGAGGCGGCGCTCGACGACGTCAACCTGGGCCGATTGATCGGGCTGCTGGAGGAGTTGCGGCAGACCTCGCAGTTGCTGGTGATCACCCACCAGAAGCGGACCATGGAGATGGCTGATGCGCTCTACGGCGTCACGATGCGCGCCGGTGTCACCGAGGTGATCAGCCAACGAATGCGGCAGTTGCAGCCCGTCTGAGCCTCCCGCTCGCGCGTGGGGGTGAGGTGACACCCTGCGCCCGGCCCCGCCCGGTGCGTCGGCCAGACTGGAGCAATGGATTCGGTAGTGCTCTACGCCCTGATCGCCGTTGTTCTGATCGCCGTGGCGATCTTCCTCGGTGTGCGCCTGGTCGCTGGTCGCCGGCAGAAGCCTCTGCCGCCGGCCCCGGGTGTCGACTACACGCCGGGCGTGGGCGATGACGCTTATCCCTCGGCTGAGGCTCCGGTGCAGACCATCGAGGACGTCGAGATCCCGTCGCAGCCCGGCGCGCCCACGATCGAACTCGAGCGGCCGGCGCCGACAGCCGGCCGGTTGGTGCGGCTGCGGGCGCGGCTGGCCCGCTCGAACACGGCGATCGGCCGAGGTCTGCTCGCGCTGCTCAGTTCGTCACAGATCGACGAGTCCACATGGGAGGACGTCGAGGACACCTTGATCATGGCCGACCTCGGTGTGGACGCCAGCACGGAACTCGTGGACCGGTTGAAGACCCGCATCCGGGTCGAGGGCACCACCGACTGGAGCCCCATCCTGCACGAGGAGTTGTTGCGACTGGTGGACCCGAGCATGGACCGGTCGTTGGTGGCTGCGCGGCAGGGCGACCGGCCGGCGGTGATCCTCGTGGTGGGAGTGAACGGTACCGGGAAGACCACGACGACAGGCAAACTTGCGCGTGTGCTGGTGGCCGATGGACACACCGTGGTCCTGGGCGCCGCTGACACGTTCCGCGCCGCCGCGGCCGATCAATTGCAGACGTGGGGCGACCGGGTGGGGGCAGCGGTGGTGCGTGGCCCCGAGGGCGGGGACCCGGCCGCGGTGGCTTTCGACGCGGTCAAAGAAGGTGCCGACGAGGGCTCCGACGTCGTCGTGATCGACACCGCCGGACGTCTGCACACCAAGGTCGGGCTCATGGACGAACTCGGGAAGATCAAGCGCGTGATCGGCAAGCAGTCCCCGGTGGACGAGGTGCTGCTGATCCTCGACGCGACCACCGGTCAGAATGGACTGGCCCAGGCGAAGGTCTTCAGTGAGGCGGTGGACATCACGGGGGTCGTGCTCACCAAGCTTGATGGCACGGCCAAGGGCGGGATCGTGGTGGCGGTGCAGCGTGACCTCGGCGTCCCTGTGAAACTGGTGGGCCTTGGAGAGGGCCCGGACGATCTCGCTCCCTTCGATCCCGAGGCCTTCGTCTCCGCCCTGCTGGACTGAGGCAGGCGTGAACTGGTTGGCGGCCCTGGCTTGAGAGCACGATCCAACCAGTTCAGCACGCGCTTGCGACCGCTTCGTCCGGATTTGCCGGATTGTGGGCGTATGGAACTGGTCCGGGTGCGGTGCCTGACAACCAGTTCGGTACGCGCGTGCGTCGAAGCGCACGAAACCCAGAGTTAACGCGCACAGCGCCTTTGTCACATCCACGAAACGTGCGATCGCGGGTCGCGTAACACGCCCGGGGGAGTCTGACGTCATCCAGAGGGAAACACCCAATGGTCTTTTCGGATGAGGAAGGCGGACGGATGGAAGAGATCGTCCTGAGTCCGGGCGACACAGCCTGGATTCTTGTCAGCGCCGCACTCGTACTGCTCATGCTGCCGGGTTTGGCGCTTTTCTACGGTGGCATGACGCGTGCGAAGTCGACGCTCAACATGATGATGATGGTGATGGGGGCCCTGGCCCTGGTCGGAGTTCTGTGGGTGCTGTACGGGTACTCGCTGACCTTCGGTGAAGGAGGTGCTTTCATCGGCAGCGCCACCCAGTACCTCGGGCTTGAAGGCCTCATGGCCGATGACCCGGCGGCCACGTTCCCGGCGATGTCCTTCGTGGCCTTCCAGGCCATGTTCGCGGCCATCACGGTTGCCCTGATCGCCGGCGCGGTCGCCGACCGCGTGAAGTTCAACGCCTGGCTGGTCTTCGCCGGTCTGTGGGCCACGTTGGTCTACTTCCCGGTGGCGCACTGGGTGTGGGCCGCGGGCGGCTGGATCTTCGAGGGTCTCGGCCCGCTCAACGGCACCCCTGCGATCGACTTCGCGGGCGGTACCGCAGTCCACATCAACGCCGGTGTCGCCGGCCTCGCGCTCGCGCTGGTCGTCGGCAAGCGTCTGGGTTGGCCCAAGACGCCGATGAAGCCGCACAACCTGACGCTGGTCATGATCGGCGCCGGCCTGCTGTGGTTCGGCTGGTTCGGTTTCAACGCGGGTTCGGCCCTCGCGGCGAACAACACAGCAGCAGTCGTCTTCGTGAACACGTTCGTGGCCACGTGTGCCGCAGCGTTGGCCTGGCTCGTGACGGAGAAGATCCGTGACGGACACGCCACCAGCCTGGGTGCCGCCTCCGGCATCGTGGCCGGTCTCGTGGCCATCACCCCGTCCTGCTCGGCGGTCAGCCCGATCGGTGCGATCCTCATCGGTATCGCGGCGGGTGTGCTGTGCGCCCTGGCGGTGGGCCTGAAGTACAAGCTCAAGTACGACGACTCGCTCGACGTCGTCGGCGTGCACCTCGTCGGTGGTCTGGTGGGCACCCTGCTCATCGGCCTGCTGGCCACTGAGGCGGCGCCGGCCGGTGTCAACGGTCTGTTCTACGGTGGCGGGCTCACCCAGTTCTGGTCGCAGCTGATCGCCGCGGTCGCGGTCCTGGTGTTCTCCTTCGTGGTGACACTCGTGATCGCGTTGATCCTCCACAAGACGATGGGCATGCGCATCGATGAGGACGACGAGGTCGCCGGCATCGATCTCACCACCCACGCCGAGCAGGCATACGAACTGCAGGAGAGCGGATCCGGTGGCAAGTTCGCCGGCGTCGGCCAGGCTGCAGCCAAGAAGGAAGAGGTCTCAGTATGAAACTCGTCACCGCGGTGATCAAGCCGTTCAAGCTCGACGACGTCAAGTCCGCACTGGAGACCTTCGGCATCCACGGACTCACGGTGTCCGAGGCCAGCGGCTACGGCCGCCAGCGCGGCCACACCGAGGTCTACCGGGGCGCGGAGTACACCGTCGACCTGGTGCCGAAGGTCCGCATCGAGGTCGTCGTCGAGGATGACGACGCCGACAGCGTGGTCGACGTCATCGTCAAGAGTGCCCAGACAGGCCGTATCGGGGACGGCAAGGTGTGGGTGTCTCCGGTCGACTCGGTGGTGCGCGTGCGCACCGGCGAGCGCGGACCGGACGCGCTCTAGACATGACAGACGTGGCGGCGGCCCCGGGGGAGGCTGCCGCCACGTCCCATGTCCGGATCAGGAAGGTGCAGCGATGAGTGTGATGACCGGCGACTTCGTGGCCGCACGTGCGGACCTGATCGCCCGGCCGGGCTTCGGGCCCTCCCGGCGACATGCCCTGACCGGGCTCACCGACGACTGGCTCGCGGGTTTGTTCGCGGCCTCGGGAGCCGCTCAACTCGGCTGCACCCTCGTGGCTGTCGGGGGATTCGGGCGCGGTGAACTCGCGCCCGCCAGCGACATCGATCTGCTCCTGCTGCATCCGGCGAGTGTCTCGGCCGCCGAGGT
>ERZ795053.1758-NODE-1758-length-27017-cov-19.686781_pt1 | contig 27017 bp, 20 predicted proteins | sample MGYA00375137_ERZ795053 | MGnify/ENA primary metagenome ERZ795053 (study PRJEB30182, sample SAMN05720284) | activated sludge metagenome | isolation source: Anaerobic digester | place: Hong Kong | collected 2014-12-17 ...
ACGGAATTTCTTCCCTGTCCCCCGCTCACTCCACATGTGCAGCGCACCGCGACATCATCAGGTGCAGCCTGCCCCGCCAACGGCGGTGGCGCACCGAAACATTAATTACCCTGCCGTCCGGAGATAATAAATTGAATTTCAAAGACCCTGCATATTCCCTGCCCGCCAATGCAGGTACCTATCCGTCAGCCGGGACACGGGCAGTCCGGTAACCAGCGGATCTTCCATCACCCGGTAATCTCCGGCTTCAAAGGCTTCAAAGGCTTCTCCGGTCTGATAACCGGAAATCTCGTAAAAACGCGCATGGATGATCTGATGGGTCAGGATATGCCGGTAATCTTTCGGATTTACCACTATTATTTCCGGCCGCTCCCGGCCTTGATTTACGACCGGATGGGCACTCACTTCCGCCGGGCCAAGCAGGTGATCGGCTTCAATCAGCGGCAGTTCCCAGAGATTCTGCCAGATATCGCCCTGCGGGCGTTGCTGCATCAGCACCTTACCGCCGCCAACGCGAACATAAAGATAGGTGAACCAGCGCTCCCGCCTGGAGATTTCCTTCTTCTTCACAGGCAGCCTATCAACCATCTGATTGCCAAAGGCAAAGCAGTCGTTCCGGAAGATACACTGTCCGCAACCGGGATTGGCGGGTTTGCAACAGAGCGCCCCGAATTCCATCACGGCCTGATTGTAGGTACCGGGATCATCCCTGTCGATCAGCGCCGAGGAACGCTCCCACACCTTGTTAAATGAGGCTGTTGTGCCCGCCATCGCTTCAATGCCAAATATCCGTGAAAAAACCCTGACCACATTCCCGTCCACCACGGGGACCGGCTCGTGGCTGCAAATGGAGGCGATGGCAGCGGCGGTGTACTTCCCGATGCCTTTCAGCCTGAGCAGCTGATGATAGGAACCCGGAAATACCCCCGCGTATTCCTGAACAATCCTGCGGGCGGTATGGTGCATATTGCGGGCGCGGCTGTAATAGCCCAGACCTTTCCAAACCGAAAGCACCTCCTGTTCATCGGCTTCAGCAAGTTGTCTCACATCAGGGAAACGGGCAATAAAGCGCTCATAATAGGCAAGCCCCTGATCGACACGGGTTTGCTGAAGAATAATTTCCGAAACCCATATCCGGTAAGGGTCAAGCGTTTGCCGCCAGGGCAAATCCCTTTTATTCAAATTGTACCATTGGATTATCTTCCGCTGAAAATCGTTCATTTTGCTGAAAATATCTTAAATTGAGGCAATTGCCCCTAAAAAAACTGCATTTTTTTCGTTTTGTTTTAAAAACCTTTATATTTGCAGCCCGTTAAAAAATTTATTCTCAAATCTTTAAAAAACTCAATCAACATGACAAAAGCAGAAATTGTAGCTGAAATTGCTAGTAAGACCAATATTGAAAAGGTTGCTGTACAGCAGACTGTTGAGGCTTTCATGGATGCAGTGAAAAATTCACTGGCCAATGGTGAAAACGTTTACCTCAGGGGCTTTGGCAGCTTCACTACAAAGAGAAGGGCTGAAAAAACCGGTCGTAACATTTCAAAGAATACCACGATCATCATCCCGGCTCACAATATTCCCGCTTTTAAACCTGCCAAGACCTTCGTCAACGAAGTTAAGAACAAGGTAAAATAAGCTGTTGTTCATCTTTTAAAATCAATTTATCATGCCCAGCGGAAAAAAAAGAAAAAGACATAAAATGGCAACGCACAAGCGGAAAAAACGCTTGCGCAAGAACAGACATAAAAAGAAATAAGTTTTCTTGATTTGGGAAAACCACTGCATGCCCCCATGTATATTACCATCGGGGGCATGTAGTGGAAAAATTCCTGCTACTGTCAGGTTTACTGTTAAACCCGGGGGTTAAACAGCTATAACCATTTGCAGCCCTTACTACATCTTAAAAATCAGGATTTTGAATAAGGAACTGATTATCGATGCCGGTCTTTCGGAAGTGAACATTGCTTTACTTGAAGACAAAGACCTCGTCGAACTCAACAAAGAAAAAAGCAATAATAATTTTTCGGTAGGTGACATTTATCTCGGTCGGGTAAAAAAGATTATGCCCGGGCTGAATGCTGCTTTTGTTGATGTCGGTTACGAAAAAGACGCTTTTCTCCATTATCTTGACCTCGGCCCCCAGGTCAACTCGCTCAACAAGCTGCTGAAGCTCAGCCTCACCGGAAAACCGGATGTCCCTACCATAGGGGATATGGAACCTGAGCCGGACATTGAAAAAACCGGCAAGATCACCTCGGTGCTTACCCAGAACCAGCAGGTACTGATACAGATTGCCAAGGAACCCATCTCCACCAAGGGGCCCAGGGTTTCGTCGGAAATTTCATTTGCCGGCCGTTACCTGGTGCTGGTGCCTTTCTCCACAAGGGTTTCCGTTTCGCAGAAGATCAAAAGCGTGGAAGAACGCAACAGGCTCAAGCGACTCATTACCAGCATTAAGCCCAGGAATTTCGGGGTAATCATCCGTACGGTAGCCGAAAACAAAAAGGTGGCCGACCTCGATGCCGATCTGCGCAACCTCACCGCGAAATGGGATGCCGTGATTGCCAAACTGCCGGGTGCCAAAGCGCCCCAGCGCATCCTGAGCGAGATAGACCGCACCACCGCCATCCTCCGCGACCTGCTGAACGAGTCGTTTAACAATATCCATGTTAACGATGCAGGCATCTATGAAGAAATTAAGGCGTACATAAAGACCATTGCGCCCGATAAGGTCGAAATCGTAAAGCTCTTCAAAGGCAAAGTGCCCATTTTCGAGCACTTTGGCATCGACAAGCAGATCAAGAATTCCTTCGGGAAAATCATCACCATCAAAAGCGGGGTTTACCTCATTATTGAGCATACCGAAGCCCTGCATGTAATCGACGTAAACAGCGGCCACCGCGTAAATTCGGAGATCTCTCAGGAGATGAACGCCCTGGCTGTTAACCTCGAAGCGGCTGCCGAAATTGCCCGACAGCTCCGCCTGCGCGATATGGGCGGAATCATTGTGGTGGACTTTATTGATATGCACGAAGGAGGCAACCGCCGCAAGCTTTACCAGAAGCTGAAAGAGGAAATGGCAAAAGACCATGCCAAGCATACCATTCTGCCACCCAGCAAATTCGGCCTGGTGCAGATTACCCGTCAGCGTGTAAGGCCCGAAATGAATGTGCAGATCCTTGAGAAATGCCCGGCCTGCGGCGGAACCGGCGAAATAAAACCCAGCATCATTCACATCGATCAGATAGAAAATAACATCCGCTACCTGATCCACGACCAGAATGAACCTTACATTAAAATAAACCTCCACCCCTTTGTCTATTCCTACCTTGTGCATGGATTCCCGTCCATCCGCATGAAATGGTATTTTAAATTCAAACGCTGGATCAGGCTCACCCCTATGCCATCCTACCATTTCCTGGAATATCATTTCTTCAACAAGGTGGATGACGAGATAAAAATGTAAGGAACCGCCCGTTCTGTATAAAAGCAGTTTCCTAAAGATTTTCGCAGTATTTTTGTACCGGGCTTTCAGCGATAAGAGTCCGGATTTTTTTACCCAAACATTGTTATGGATACAGTTGTCAGCGGCATCAGGCCCACAGGAAACCTTCACCTCGGTAATTATTTCGGGGCACTGAAGAATTTTATCAAAATGCAGAATGAAAATAACTGCTATTTCTTTATTGCTGATTACCACTCTCTTACCACCCACCCTACCCCTGCCGACCTGCATGGCAATGTAAAAAGTGTGCTGATTGACTACCTGGCTGCCGGGCTCGATCCCGAAAAGGCGACCCTTTACCTGCAGAGCGACCTGCCCGAAACCGCCGAACTCTATCTGTTCCTCAATATGAACGCCTACCTGGGCGAGCTGGAGCGTGTGACCTCCTTCAAGGACAAAGCCCGCTCACAACCCGACAACATCAACGCCGGATTGCTGACCTACCCGACGCTGATGGCCGCCGACATCATCATCCACAAAGCGCACAAGGTACCCGTAGGCAAAGACCAGGAACAGCACCTCGAGATGACCCGCACCTTTGCCAACCGCTTTAACCGCCTGTATAAGGTGGATTATTTCCCCGAGCCGGTGGCCTATAACTTCGGCGAGCAGCTGATAAAAATCCCCGGCCTCGACGGCAGCACCAAGATGGGCAAGTCGGAAGGCGAAGGCAATGCCATCTTCCTGAACGACGAGCCGGCCGTTATCCGCAAAAAGATTATGAAAGCCGTTACCGACAGCGGCCCCACCGAGCCCAACCAGCCCAAACCTCAGGCCATCGAAAATATCTTCGCCCTGATGAAAGCGCTCTCAGCGCCCGAAACCCTCGCGCATTTCGAGGAGGCATACAACGAATGCCGCATCCGTTACGGGGACATGAAAAAACAACTGGCCGAAGATGCCATCGCCTTTACAGAGCCTTTCCGTGAAAAGATGCGCGAACTCGCCGCTGACGACAACTACCTGCGCAGGGTGGTAAATATGGGTAAAGAAAAAGCCCATGCCAGTGCCGGACAAACCATCCGCGAGGTAAGGGAAATTATCGGGTTTAAAAGTTTCTGAGCAGGCATCCGGCTATGGTCCGTTTTACCAAACCCGGATTAATCAATGCATACCAGACATTACTGAGCAATTGAATTTTTGAGGGGAACCCCGGTTATCCCTTTTTTCCTTCACATTCTGCCTGTCAGGACTGTCGCCTTCGGAAAAATCCTGTAATTCATTTCCTTTTGATTTGCGATCGAAGTATCTGATTCTGATTACCTGACAAGATTAAAGTTCAGGATGTATACGCCCGAAAATGTTACATCCCTTCCTGCTTTTCATCATCCCCGCTTCCGGATGCGGTGCCATAAGACTTTCTGATATGCGCCATCAGCTCTTCGAGTTCCCATGCATCCTTCAGCAAAAATTCACCAATTTTTGTTCGCCGGAGGGCAGTGAGGTGGGCCCCGCTATTTAGTGCCAGGCCAAAATCGCGGGCAATGGAACGGATGTAGGTGCCTTTGCTGCAACTGATCCGGAAATCAACCTCCGGCATCTGAATACGGGTAATTTCAAATTCACGGATATTTACCGGGCGGGCTGACAACTCAGGATCTTTATCTTTCCGCGCGAATTTGTATGCTCTTTTCCCCCCGATCTTAATGGCTGAAAACACGGGAGGCACCTGCATGATATCGCCGGTCAGGCCTGCTGCAGCCTGCCGGATCATTTCCGGGGTAATATGGCCTGTTTCAAAGGTTTGGTCCGGTTCGTGTTCCAGGTCGAATGAAGGGGTAGTAGCGCCCAGCCTGAAGGTGCCGGTGTACTCCTTTTCCTGTCCCTGAAATTCTTCGATGCGTTTGGTAAACCTGCCCGTACAAACGATCAGCAGTCCGTCGGCCAGCGGATCGAGCGTACCTGCATGTCCGACCTTGATCTTCTGAATGCCGCACTGTTTGCGCAGAAAATACCGGAAACGGTTGATTACATCAAACGATGACCATTTCAGCGGCTTATTGATCAGCAGGACTTCCCCTTCTTCGAAACGATAGTCCATCAGGCAATATTTAAATCGTAACCGAGGGCAATCATAATCAGAATTGCAAGTCCCACCAGAATGCGGTAATATCCGAATACCCTGAAACCATACTTTGTAAGAAAACTGATAAAAGATTTGATGGCAATCATTGCCACAACAAAAGCTACGGCATTCCCGATAAGCAGGATATCGATATTTTCGGCGGTAATGGTCTGGTAATTCTGCATCAGTTTATACCCTGCCGCGGCAAACATGGTGGGCACGGCCAGGAAAAATGAAAATTCGGCGGCGGTTTTGCGGTCGAGTTTCTGGGTCATACCCCCGATAATGGTTGCCGCCGAACGCGAAACACCTGGAATCATGGCGATGCACTGAAAAAGTCCGATTTTGAATGCCGTCGGATAGGTAACGGTCTGATCGGCAGCCGGTTTGTTGAACCACTTGTCAACGAACACCAGCACAACGCCTCCCAGCACCAGCATAACGGCCACCACCACCACGCTTTCGAGCATGGAGTCGATAAAGTCACCGGCCAGGAAACCAATAACGGCGGCCGGAATAAAGGCAACAAAGAGTTTATAATAAAACTGAAGGCTCTGGAAAAACCGCTTCCAGTAAAGCACGACCACCGAGAGGATGGCCCCGAACTGAATATTAACGGTAAAAGCCTTTACGAAATCATCGATCTTCATCCCCAGCAGCTCCTGGGTAATGATCATATGGCCTGTGGAAGAGACGGGAAGGAACTCGGTAATTCCTTCGACAATCGCAATGATGATGGCCTCGATAACTGTCATTGCTTAGTCGCGCGGTTTTTTCATAATCGCGAAAATTTCAATCACATACCCGGCCAGTATCAGCAGCGGGGCCAGGGTAAGCCTCCGGAAATTAAACATGCCTTCGTTGAACACGTAAGGATCGTCAGATCCTCCGCCCACCATCAGGATAAAGCCCAGGGCAATCACTGCCAGCCCGATCAGCATCAGGCGGTAATTTTCACGGCCAAAGGCAAATTGCATGGCTTTATCGCCCGCGGCGGGCGCTTTTCTGGGGGCAACTTCCTTATCGGATTTCTTTATATTCATCGTTCCTGATTTTTGAACTCTGTGATTAACATTTATAATTTTCAACAACCGCCGTAAACTTCAACTGCGACGTTGTTTTCAACAGGCTCTTCCTAATAAAGGCGGTCCTGACTGATGCGCAGAAATTTCCGTACGGCAAAAAAGGTGGAGGCTCCCGTTATCAGTAAGCCCAACGCCGTTACAATGCCGAACAGCGAAAGAAACATATCGATATCCTGCAGGTCAACCAGTTCGGGCAGGGCCCTGCGCGAGAAGTACAGTACAACGCCCAGCAGCACAATGGCGATCAGGGCGCTCAGAAACCCGTGCAGCAGGCTCTTCAGCAGGAAGGGCTTGCGGATAAAACGCTGCGTGGCGCCCACCAGTTGCATGCTCCGGATAATAAACCGTTTGCTGTATACGCTCAGGCGGATGGTGTTGTTGATCAGCGCGACGGAGATCAGCAGAAGCACCAGTGTAAATGCAAGAATCACGACGCTGATCCTGCGGATATTCTGATTTACCAGCTCTACCAGTGATTTATGATAAAAAACCTCCTTCACGATGGGGTTGGCAATCAGCCGGTTTTCGAGCATCTTCAGACTGTCGTTGTTGGCGTAATCCGCCTTCAGCCTGATGTCGATCGAAGCCAGCAGCGGGTTATATCCCAGGAAATCCACAAAATCCTCGCCCAGTTCCCTGGTCAGGTCTTCGGCGGCTTTTTCGCGGGTAATATATTCGGTGGACTTCACAAAATCTTCAAGGTCCAGCTTTTTCTGGAACTCAATGATGCCGGCCTCTTTTACCTCTTCCTTGATGATTACCGAGAAACCGATGTTCTCCCTGACATAATTGGAGAGTTTCTGTGCATGCAGCACGATAAGACCAAGCAGGCCAAGCATAAACAGCACCAGGGAGATGCTGATGATGGTAGTGGCGGTGGAGGTTTGCAACCGCCTGCGGCTGAGTTTATCTTCGTGGCGCGACATAAGCAGGTTTATGCTGCGAAGGTAGAAAAAAAATCTGTTCTGTCCTGTTTAAATCAGGGATGACGAAATGCGGAAAAGATACCTCCCTGGGCTATCCGGGCGCTAAATATTTTAAAAACTTTGGTACTATCAGAAGCTTTGATATCCCGAAGGCGATCGGAATGGTTAAAAACAGCAATTCATTTAATGAACAATGCAAAGTAACCGGGACTATAAACAGGGACTTTCATCCCGCAAAAATTGAATGCCATATTCTTCCTACCTTTGCACCCTTATAAAGAAAGCGACCAATGGATTACAACTACCGGGAAATAGAAAAAAAGTGGCAGCAATTCTGGGCTGAAAACAAGACTTACAAAACTGATATTGACCACAGTAAACCAAAATATTATGTACTCGACATGTTCCCTTATCCTTCGGGTGCCGGGCTGCATGTAGGGCATCCGCTGGGTTATATTGCCTCCGATATTTATGCACGTTACAAGCGGCTGAAGGGCTATAATGTATTGCATCCCATGGGTTACGATGCATACGGGCTTCCGGCCGAGCAATATGCCATACAAACCGGCACGCATCCTGCCGTAACAACGGAAAAAAATATAGCCCGCTACCGGGAGCAGCTGGATAAAATCGGCTTCTCATACGACTGGGACCGCGAGGTGCGCACCAGCGATCCGGCGTATTACAAATGGACCCAATGGACCTTTGTGCAGCTTTTCCACTCATGGTATAACAAAATCACCCATAAAGCGGAGCCTGTCAGCACCCTGATTGCGGCATTCGAAAAATCGGGCAATGCGGGGGTTGAGGCGGCATGCAGCGATACCCCGGTATTTACTGCCGCGGAATGGCATTCGATGAATGAACCACAGCAGCAGCAGGTGCTGATGAACTATCGCCTGGCTTATCTGGCAGACACCATGGTAAACTGGTGCCCTGCCCTGGGTACGGTGCTGGCCAACGACGAGGTAAGCGACGGATTTTCGGTGCGCGGAGGGCACCCGGTTGAACGCAAAACCATGAAACAATGGCTGCTGCGCATCACCGCCTATGCCGACCGCCTGCTCGACGGCCTCGACCACATCGACTGGCCGGAATCACTCAAAGAGATACAGCGCAACTGGATCGGTCGTTCGGAAGGCTGCTCAGCGGAGTTCGCCATTAAAGGATTCGATCAGAAACTGGAAATATTCACCACCCGGGCCGATACCATGTTCGGGGTAACGTTTATGGTGCTTGCCCCGGAGCATCCGTTTGTTGAAGCCATCACCACACCCGGATGCCGCGCCAGGGTGGAAGAATATGTGCAATGGGCCAAAAACCGCAGCGAACGCGAACGCATGACCGAGGTGAAAAAAGTTACCGGTGAATTTACCGGCGCCTATGCCATCAATCCGCTGAATGGCGAAGAAATTCCCATCTGGGTGGCCGATTACGTGCTGATGGGCTACGGAACCGGAGCCATTATGGCAGTGCCGGGCCACGACAGCCGCGACTTTGCCTTTGCACGGCATTTCGGATTGCCCGTCCGCCAGGTGGTTTCCCGTCAGGGCGAAACACCGGTCGATCCGTCGGAATGGGAAGATTCCTACGACTCCAAAGAGGGGGTGATGATCAACAGCGGCTTCATCACCGGTCTTGAAGTAAAAGAAGCCATCACCACCACCATCCGGAAAATAGAAGAGATGGGGATTGGCTACGGAAAGGTGAATTTCAGGCTGCGCGATGCCATTTTCAGCCGGCAGCGCTACTGGGGGGAGCCATTCCCGGTTTATTACAAAGACGGCATGCCTTATACCCTGAGCGAAGAAGAACTGCCGCTCGAACTGCCGGAAGTGGATGCCTATCTCCCTACCGAATCAGGCGAACCCCCTCTTGCCCGTGCAAAAAACTGGACAACCAAAGAAGGGTTTCCTCTCGAAACCAACACCATGCCCGGATTTGCCGGATCAAGCGGTTACTATCTCCGTTACATGGACCCCCGCAACGATCGGGAATACTTTTCAAAAGAAGCCAACGGGTACTGGAAAAGCGTGGATCTTTACATGGGAGGGGCCGAACATGCCACCGGCCACCTGATCTACGCGCGTTTCTGGAATAAGTTCCTGTTTGACATCGGGCTTGCCATTGAAGATGAGCCGTTTAAGAAACTCATCAACCAGGGAATGATTCAGGGGCGTTCCAATTTTGTTTACAGGGTAACGGGAACCAACAAGTTTGTGAGCTACAACCTGAAAAAAGACTATGACGTTCAGGCCATTCATGTAGATGTAAATATTGTACACAACGATGTTCTTGACATACAAGCGTTTATCCGCTGGCAACCCCAGTTCGAAGGAGCTGATTTTATACTTGAAGACGGAAAATACATGTGTGGCTGGGAAGTGGAGAAGATGTCGAAATCGAAGTACAACGTACAAAATCCCGATGACCTTATCGAGCGTTACGGTGCCGATACCCTGCGTTTGTACGAAATGTTCCTGGGCCCGCTCGAGCAGTCGAAGCCCTGGGATACCAACGGCATTGAAGGCGTTTTCAGGTTTATCCGTAAACTCTGGAAACTTTACCACGATTTCGACAATAACTTTAACGTCAGCGAAGGCGCTCCATCGGCAGCGGAGCTGAAAGTACTGCATAAGACAATTAAAAAAGTGCAGGATGATATCGAACGGTTTTCGTTCAACACCGCGGTGAGTTCGTTTATGATCTGTGTGAATGAGCTTACCGACCTTAAATGCAACAACAGAAGCATCCTGAGCGAACTTACCATACTGATATCGCCCTATGCCCCGCATATTGCCGAAGAATTATGGAGTTTGCTCGGCAACTCAGGAAGTGTGACACAAGTTGCATTCCCTGAATTCAATGAAAGTTACATTGTAGAAAACACCTTCGCGTATCCTGTTTCATTCAACGGAAAAATGCGTTTCAGGCTTGAACTGCCGCTGGGCCTTCCGGTTCCCGAAATAGAGAAAGCCGTGGTATCGGCACCGGAATCGGCCAAATGGCTCGAAGGAAAGCCGCCCAGGAAGGTTATCGTGGTGCCGGGAAAGATCGTGAATGTAGTGGTGTAACAGGATCTTTATCCTCCGCGCCCCGCAATAGTCTGTATATCCAATCATCCGCCCGTGCATTCCCGAACCGATTGCTTCAAGGTTCCATCTGCTGACGGAACAGCTGTTTCTGTGTAATACTGAATACACCCGATTCTCCTTTTTACAAGTAACATTGGTCCTGTTTATTTGTTAAACAAAAGGCAATTCCCCGTTTTGGAACACTTTTTGCAAACTTTGCAGAAAACAGGACTGATGAATAAAAGGCGAAATAAATCCGGGTATCTTCTTTTCACCATGTTGGTACTGATTGTTGGTACGGGCTATTCCCAGACTTACCGGATCGTTGACAATACTGCCTTTGGGCATGGCGAAAAACTTACCTTCAGGGTGTATTACCATTCCCTGCTTACCGGAAAAGTCACCGCCGGTGAAGCAAAACTCGAAGTAAAGAATAAACCGGTAACCAAAAGCGGCCGTGAAACATACCACGTAATAGGCTCCGGGCAATCGAAAGGCGCTTTTAACTTCTTTTTTAAAGTGGACGACCGTTTCGAAACCTTTATTGACCGTGAAGCACTGATTCCCTGGTATTTTATCCGCCGCACCCGCGAAGGAGGTTACAAGAAAGACGATGAAGTCACCTTCAGGCAAAACAACGGCCTGGCCATAAGCCGGAATGCCGTGAAGAAGATTCCCGAAAACACCCAGGACATACTCTCCGTTTTCTATTATGCACGTACCCTCGACATTACCGGGGTAAAGCCAAATGAATCCTTTCCCCTCTCCTTTTTCCTCGACGACTCCCTCTACGTATCCAAAATTGTTTTTCTGGGGCGTGAACAACTGAAAACCGAACTAGGTACCTTTAACTGCCTGAAATTTAAACCCATGGTTATTAAAGGTGAAGTATTCAGCGAGCCTTACCCTATGGAATTGTACATCACCGACGACCTCAACCGCCTTCCGGTAATGGTGAAATCGGCGGTCATCGTTGGTTCCGTCAAAATGGAACTCGTCAGTTACGAAGGCCTGAGAAATCCCCTTTCTTCGAAAGTGCCTTCAGGTAACGGAAACGGCGCAGCATCAAAGAAATAGCCATTTTTATGGAAATAAGCCGTAACTTGCATCTAATAATTACCCTTTCGGAGGGATACTGAAATTTCATTAATTTCTTTGAATTGAAAATAACAAATTCTTCTTATGAAAAAGTATATTTTTCTGGCCTTCAGCCTGCTATTTGTCATGGCAGCCGCCATTGCCCTGGGTTTCTTTCATTCATTTCAATCCGCAACCGCTAAACCTGATCAGGGGATGACGACAATCAGCAACGGAAAAGGGATCTGGAAAACGGTGGACTCCCTGGTAGCGCAGGGGCTTCCGCAGTCGGCGCTGGAGCTGGTGAATGCCTACCTTCCGGAAACGGAACGGAAGGGCGATATCCCGGAATTCCTGAAGGCATCGATCTATCAATTAAGGCTGCGCAGCGATTTTGAGGAAAATTTCATTGAGAATTATATCGGTGAAACAGAAAAAAATCTGTCCCTAAAAGCGGAACCTGCAAGGCAGGTGCTGAACTCCATGCTGGCTGAGCTCTATTGGCAGTATTATCAGCAAAACCGCTACCGCATCCTCGATCAGACCGTTGTGAAGAATGACCAGTCAACGGATATGGCGACCTGGGATGCCCGGCGCTTTGTGGAAAAGGTTTCACAGCATTACCATGCCTCTCTTTCAAATGCAGGTCTGCTGCAGTCGGTCTCACTGAAAGGGTACGATCCCATACTTGAAACCGCGGAAGGATCGAAAAAATTCAGGCCAACGCTTTATGACTTCCTGGCGCACAGGGCCATCGATTTCTTTATAAACGACGAAGCCTCCCTTACCCGCCCTGTAAGGCCCTTTACGATGCAGGATCCCGGCCTGCTGGCTGAGCCTGATGTATTTGCAAAGCTTAATATAGAAACGTCTGACAGCCTCTCCTTTCATTATCAGGCGTTAAGGATCGCGCAGTCAGTGGAAAAATTCCACACCGGCTCCGGCGATCCGCTACCGCTGATGGATGCCGCCCTTAAACGCCTCGATTTTGTAAAGACCAACGGTAACGTAAAGTCGGCCGACAGCCTGTACCTGGCCACCCTGCTCCGGCTGGAGGAAAAATACAGGGGCAATGTGGTTGCCGCCGATGTAATTGAAAAAATTGCCCGCTTCTGGCAGGAAAAAGAAGAGGGTTTTAAGGCCCCGGGAGAGGAAACCGGCCGCAATTACGTGATTGCCCGCGATTGGTGCCTGAAAGCCATCGGACAGTATCCCGGAAGTGATGGTGCGAAAAATTGCCGGATTATCCTGAATTCCATCGAAGCGCCATCGCTGAGTATTACCCTTGGCAGGGAAGTGAATCCGGGAAGGGAATTTCCCCTGCTGGTCAATTTCAGAAATACCCGGCAACTTTGGTTCCGCCTGATAGAATTAAACTACGACGAAAATGTCAATGTGAAACAGGAACTCTACAGCGAACGTTCGGCAGAAAAATACCTGAAACTGAAATCCCTGAAAGAGTGGAACATCCGTCTGCCCGAAACCGGAGATTACAAAAGTCACAGCATCGAGGCAATCCACCCGGCCACCGAAGCGGGATACCACCTCCTGATTGTATCTTCCAACAGCGCTTTCGACCCGAAAAGCAGTCCGGTTGCCATGCAGGACTTCTGGTCATCGGCCCTCAGCTATGTAAACCGGAGAAACACCGATGGTTCGGGTGTTTTCAGGGTGTTGAACCGGGAAACCGGCGAACCCGTAAAAGATGTTAAAATCCAGACCTTTACCCGTGAGTATAACTACCGGACACGCAGCAATGAGCGGAAAAACGGGGATGTCTACCGCAGCGATGCGGAAGGAATGTTCCTGGTTAAAAGTACAGGTGAACGGAACTACAGGAACCTCTCTTTCGATTTCACCCTGGATAATGACCGCCTGGTAGCCGAAAACTATTTCACTCCTTACCGCGATACCCGATGGAACACCGGGGAAAAAACAAGAACATTCCTGTTTACCGACCGCTCCATATACCGGCCGGGACAAACCATTTATTTCAAGGGAATTGTTGTCGGATCCGACGAGGACAATAACCGGATTTTGACCGGCAACCAATCGGTGGTTTCAATTTTCGATGCCAATGGCCGGGAAATTTCGTCGCTTGAAGTGATCTCAAATAAATACGGTTCATTCAGTGGTTCTTTCGTACTTCCGGTTTCAGGTCCGGGCGGTCAGTACCGCATCGACAATAAAAGCGGAAGCGCCTATTTTAATGTGGAAGAGTACAAACGACCGAAATTTGAAGTGGAATTTATGCCTGTTAAAGGCAGTTACCGGCTGAATGAACAGGTTACTGTTCCGGGCAGAGCCGAAAGTTATACCGGAGTTCCGGTAAGCGGGGCCGTGGTCAGCTACCGGGTGGTACGTTCGGTTTCATGGCCCTTTTTCAGGTTTGGATGGGGTTTTTATCCGTTTCACCGGCCTGAAAGTGAAATAGCCAACGGAACCCTAATTACGGAACCGGATGGCACATTTTCGATCAGCTTCACGGCAGTGCCCGATCCGCAGGCACAGCTGAAAAACAACCCGCTATTCACCTACACCATCTATTCGGATGTAACCGATATCAATGGGGAAACCCGTTCGGCGACAACAGTGGTACAGGTAAGCAACAAAGCGCTGCTGGCGGAATTGTCGGTTCCCGAAATCATCAACCGTGAAGCGGGAAGCAGTTACAAACTGAGTACCACAAATCTGAACGGCGAAAAAACTCCGGTTGATGTAAGCGTGGAGGTATTTGCCCTGAATGAGCCTGCGCGCTATACCCGCCCGCGCTTGTGGGATGCTCCGGATACAGCTGTCTATTCCCGCGAAGAATTTATCCGAAGGCTGCCTTCCGATGTTTTTCTGAACGAGGATAAAACACCGGGAGAAAAGGGAAAATCCGTTTTCAGGAAGAACTATCATACCGCAAGCGACAGCATGGTTTCCTTCGCGGGACTGGATAAATGGGACCCCGGCCGTTACCTGATCAGCCTGAGCGCCGTGGATGCATTTGGTGAGCGGGTTACGGTTGATAAAGTGGTAAGGATCATTTCACCGGAATCGAAAAAAGCGCCGGCGAATGAGGCTTTGTGGGCCTATTTGCTTACCCCGGCTCCGAAAACGGGGGAAACAATCCGCTTACTGACTGCCTCAGCCCTGAAAAACGCCCGGATGTACTTTGAAGTGATGATGCAGGAGCAATCGGTTCACCGTGAACGGATAAAGATTTCACAGGCTCAGGCGGTGCTTTCTTATAAAATACCGGAGACTTTTACCGGAGAAGTAAAAATCAGTCTGACCCTGGTCTACGACAACCGCAGCTATCATTATTCAACCGCCGTGACTGTCCCCGACAGCCGGAATCAGCTCAATGTGGCTTTTGAGACTTTCCGGAGTCCCCTATTGCCCGGAGGTACCGAAAAATGGAAGCTTAAGATTACAGATCCCGGTCAAAAGCCGCTGGATGCGGAATTGCTGGCCGGTATGTACGATGCATCCCTGGATGCCATTTTACCGCATAACTGGTATTTTAATCTTTCGGAAAAGCAATACAACAATCCTGAGTGGGAAACCCGGAACGCATTTGCTTCCGGCACGGGATATACCCTTCCCGGACTGACCACTGAACCTGTTTATCCGGCAATCCGCAGCTATGACGCCTTAAACTGGTTCGGATACGGCATGTACGGAGGATTCCGGCGGTTTGCTGCGGGAAGGACTGCCAGAATGATGAAAAACATGGAAGAAAGCATGCCTGAGGCAATGGCTGTTACACCGGCCGCGGACGATACAGATGGCCTGATCAGCGATCAGACGCTGACAGGGCCCGGAGCCGTAAAACAGGCTGAGCCCCCGCAAATCAGGCGAAATCTGAACGAAACGGCATTCTTTTATCCCCACCTTACCACCAATGCGGAAGGAGAGGTCTGGGTGGAGTTTACCGTACCCGAAGCCCTTACCCGCTGGAATTTTATGGGACTTGCGCACACCACCGGTTTGCGATACGGGCAGTTCAGCAAAGAAGTGGTTACCCGAAAAGAACTGATGGTTACTCCAAACCTGCCCCGCTTTTTCCGTGAAGGGGATAAAATGGTAATTCAGACGAAAGTCAGCAGCCTTGCTGATAATCCGTTACAGGGAACCGCCCGGCTTGAATTGTTCGATGCCCTGACCATGATGCCGGCAGATGCCGTTTTCGGAAATACCCTTTCATCCAAACCGTTTGAACTTGAAACGGCCGGCAATACCGTTGTGGAATGGCAGATCGCCATACCCGAAGGCATGGAGGCCGTGATGGTGCGGATAACAGCCGTTGCCGGAAATCACAGCGACGGGGAAGAGGTGATGCTGCCGGTGCTGACCAACCGTATGCTGGTTACCGAAACCCTGCCCCTGCCCATCAACGGAAACGAATCCAGATCATTTGATTTCAGCAAACTGACAGAACAGCCGGGGGGTAGCCAAACCTTACGAAACCACCGTCTGACGCTTGAATTTACATCCAATCCTGCCTGGTACGCGGTGCAGGCCCTCCCCTATCTTGCCGGACAAACGCATGAAAACTCCGATGCGGTATTTAACCGGCTGTATGCCAACAGTCTTGCTTCCTATATTGCAAACAGCAGTCCGAAGATCCGTGCCGTTTTTGAAACCTGGAAGAACCTCAGCCCGGATGCCCTGCTTTCGAATCTGGAAAAGAATCAGGAACTGAAAGCCCTGGTGCTGGAGGAAACGCCCTGGCTGATGGAAGGAAAGAACGAGTCGGAGCAAAAACAGCGCATTGCCCTGATGTTTGATGTAAACCGTATGGCATCCATGCAGGAGGCCGCGAAACAGAAACTTCAGCAAATGCAGTCGGCCAACGGCGGATGGCCCTGGTTTGAGGGCATGCCCGAAAGCCGGTACATCACCCAGCTCATTATGACAGGCTTCGGACGCCTGCATTATCTGAAAGTTATGGATCTGAAGCAGGACCAGGCTTCCCTCGAAATGATCAGCCGGGCCAGCAGCTACCTGAACATGCGGATGACCGAAGACTACAACCGGATTATGAAGGACCATCCCAAAGACTTCGACAAACAGCATCCGGGTCTGGAGCATCTGCAATACCTGTTTGCATCAGGTTATCTGCAGGATGTTATCCGTAAAGATGATAAAGCTTCGGATGCGCTGGCTTATTTTGGAAAACAGGCCCGGAAATACTGGACTTCGCAGGGCTTGTACGCTCAGGGAATGATTGCGCTCTGGGCCGGCCGCAACGGGGATCTGAACACGGCCAATGCCATTATGAAATCGCTGCTTGAACGGGCAATTACACATCCTGAACTGGGCATGTACTGGCGCGACAACCGGGGAGGGTATTTCTGGCATCAGGCTCCGGTGGAAACCCAGGCCCTGCTGATTGAACTGTTCGAAGAACTTGGCAATGATCCGAAAGCCGTTGACCAGATGAAAACCTGGCTGCTGAAGCAGAAGCAAACACAACGCTGGGCTACCTCACGTGCAACCGCCGATGCCGTTTATGCGCTGCTGCTTCGCGGAGGCGACTGGCTGCAAACCGGATCCGGTATAAGCGTAACCCTGGGAGGCAAACCCGTTGAGATGGCATCGCGCGACAACCAACCTGAGGCCGGCACGGGTTATGTGAAAACCATCTGGCAGGGCGATGAGATACTGCCCGCAATGGGCAAAATAGAAGTCAGTAAATCGACCGCCGGTCCGGCCTGGGGTGCCATGTACTGGCAGTATTTCGAAAACCTCGACAAGATTTCGGGACACGACAGTCCGCTGAAGATCAGCAGCAGGCTTTATATAAAATCCAATACCGATGCCGGACCTGTTCTCGAAGAAATCAGCGGGGAAAAGCCCGTCAGGGTCGGCCATCAGGTAGTAGTCAGGGTAGAACTCCGCACCGACCGCGACCTGGAATTCGTACACCTGAAAAGCATGCGGGCGGCAGGTTTCGAGCCGGTTAACACCCTTTCGGGATACAGGTGGAACGGCGGACTGGGTTATTACGAAAACACCCGCGATGCCGCTTCTAATTTCTTCTTCAGCTACCTGCCGAAAGGCACCTGGGTATTTGAATATACACTGACAGCGGCGCAGAAAGGCACATTCTCGAACGGTATAAATTCGGTACAATGCCTGTATGCTCCTGAGTTCTCAGCCCATTCGGAGGGAATCATGATTGAAATCAGGTAGCGCCCGGAAAGATCGGAAAAGAAACCTGGCTAATTGAGGGAAACCGGAACAAGCACCAGTCTCCACCTGAAACAATTGATGCCCCAGTTGTCGGTAAGACTTCCACCGCATACGGCTTCCGACATCAGTGCATTGTCAATCCTGAAACTCATCGGGCATGCTAGCGGATTTTCCAGTGAATATGGGACTTCACTTAATTGAATCCACCGGTATTCATCCCATTCCCAAACATTCCTCAAGCCGTCCAGTTGACAGGTCAGGTTGACCAGGAGGTATTCCTTTCCGTCCATCTTATCCCATTTGCCTGATAACATTGAGATGGAAATACTCCCTTCCTCCCTGATCCTGATTCTGTCATTTTCTATCATCTTTTCGGATTCCCCGTTAAAAGCGGTAACCGGAGGCTGTTTGAACACCACCGTTCCGGAACTGCTGATGTCCACTTGCGTGCTGACGACGGACTGAAAAGTCGGGAAGGTCCTAGTATACTCGAGGGTGAGTAAGCCTGTGTAGTCTTTGCCGGGATTCATGTCATCCTCTTTCTTATCGCAGGCCGTCAATAAGGAAAGAAACAATGACACCAGCAGAATGATCCTTGCCATGATGCCATATTTTTAAGGGATTATTTCGCAATTTACGAAATTTTTCCTTAAAAACCAAGCTTTTAGCTATAAATAGTTTAGCTGAACCCTGCTATTCCAGGAAAGGAGTCAACGGAGGCTGATTGAATTCAATCAGCGTGATATAACCCTGATTTTCTATTGCGTTGAAACAACTGATCCATTCATTCCAGGGATCAATCGCTTGATTATCCTGCCTGTCAAGTCTGAAGACGCCTCCGCCTTTACCCGAAGTGGCATACATCGCCTGATCCGATCCGTCGATACGCAGCTGGCAGCTTTTTATCAAAGCGGTCATTTCATCGGTTACCACTCCGTCGGGCCCGGTAACCTGGCGATAGATTCTGCAAGCCAGGTGTTTGTAGCGCTCCAAAATATCGCTGTACTCTTCATTGGAATGAATCCGGCCCACACACTCTTTTAAACCACTGAAAGGAAGAATGATGGCATCCGGAGTTGTCCCGGAAATATATTCCAATGCAGCATCCCTGTCAATGGTCAGGATCTGAATCCAGTCGGCTGCTTCTGCTTGCGGATCGCATTTCCCCATCGAATAGCACAGGCGGTAGCCTGAAAAATAGCCCTCCCTGACCGGAATGATCTTATCAGGCACATCCTCGGCTGCAAAATATTCCATCAGCGCTCTGGCTTCGGTGTTGGAAAGAAAAAGATTTCCCACACCCGATTCGGTATAACAAACAGCATCCGGGTATGGAACAAGTTCAATCCGCTGGGCAGATAATTCATAACCAGCAAATATCAGGATGGCAAAAGCGAGTAGTAGCTTATTCATAATCACTATCTTATAGTTTATACCAAATAATTGCTACACCCGGCTGGCATCCCGGATGGTCAGGCGAATAATCATTTTATTAATACAATAAATCCTGAAAAGTAATCGCTGGAAATCAGGAATTTTCATCCTGAAACGTATAAAAAAACGGAAATTATTGTCTGGCCTGTATTTATGGGTATTCCGCAGCTGAATTACACTTGGCTGATTGCGCTACATCACTGATGTTACAGAAATAAAATCCATAATAATGATTAATTTCGCGGCCTAAATCTATTTTTATGCTTCGGACACATACCTGCGGAGAATTAAACCTCAATCATACCGGAAATACCGTTACCCTTTCAGGATGGGTTCAGCGTTCGCGCGACCTGGGCGGAATGACATTCATCGATCTGCGCGACCGATACGGAATCACGCAGCTGGTTTTCAATATGGATAGCAATGCTCCGCTTTGTGAGTCAGCCCGAAAGCTCGGGCGGGAATTTGTGATTTCCGTCACGGGGACCGTTGCCGAAAGGAGCAACAAAAACCTGAAAATCCCTACCGGTGAAATTGAAATCATCGTTAATCAGTTTGAAGTGCTGAATTCCTCTAAAATTCCGCCCTTCACCATCGAGGACAATACCGACGGCGGAGATGAGCTCCGTATGAAATACCGCTACCTGGACCTCCGGCGGAATCCTGTGCGCGACAACCTGATGCTCAGGCACCGTATGGCTATTGAAACCCGTAACTACATGAACAACATCGGGTTTATCGAAGTGGAGACACCGGTACTCATCAAATCGACACCCGAAGGGGCCCGTGATTTCGTGGTGCCGTCGCGGATGAACGAAGGTCAGTTTTATGCCCTTCCCCAGTCACCGCAAACCTTCAAGCAACTGCTGATGGTCGCCGGCTTCGACAGGTATTTTCAGATCGTGAAATGCTTCCGCGATGAGGACCTGAGGGCCGACCGACAGCCTGAGTTCACACAGATTGACTGTGAGATGTCGTTTGTAACCCAGGATGATATCCTATCCACCTTCGAGGGCCTTACCAAATACCTGTTCCGCACGGTGAAAGGCGTTGAGATAGAAGCCCTGCCCCGTATGACGTTTGCCGATGCCATGAAAAATTACGGCAACGACAAACCGGATATCCGTTTCGGGATGACCTTTGTGGAAATCACCGATCTGGTAAAGGGAAAAGATTTTAAGGTATTTGATGATGCCGCGCTGGTGGCAGGAATCAATGCCACAGGATGCGCCGGTTATACCCGCAAGCAGCTTGACACCCTCACCGATTTTGTGAAACGTCCGCAAATCGGTGCCGGAGGGTTGATTTACGTGAGGTACAATGAAGACGGCTCGCTTAAGTCGTCGGTAGATAAATTCTACAGTGAAGAGGACCTGAAAAAATGGGCGGCCGCCTTTGAAGCCAGGCCCGGAGACCTGATGCTGATCCTGGCCGGTGATGCCGCCAAAACCCGTAAGGCTTTATCAGAGTTGCGCCTGGAAATGGGTAATCAGCTTGGGCTGCGCAATCCGGAAGTATTTGCCCCTCTTTGGGTGGTTGATTTCCCCCTGCTGGAATGGGATGAAGAAACACAGCGTTACTATGCCATGCACCATCCGTTTACCTCTCCGAAGCCGGAAGATATTCCCCTGCTCGACAGCGATCCGGGGAGGGTGCGCGCCAACGCCTATGACCTGGTAATCAACGGAGTGGAAATAGGCGGAGGCTCCATCCGTATCCACAACAAAGAGTTGCAGAAGAAAATGTTCACCATCCTGGGATTTACCGATGAGGACGCCCAGGCGCAGTTTGGCTTCCTGATGAACGCCTTTGAATACGGCGCGCCTCCCCATGGCGGCATCGCATTCGGCTTCGACCGCATGTGCTCGCTTTTCGGTGGTTCCGAAAGCATCCGTGATTATATCGCATTTCCGAAGAACAACGCCGGCCGCGATGTAATGATCGACTCACCGGCCCCGATCAAACAGGAACAACTGGATGAATTAAAACTTAAAATCAATTTATAACCCCCTCCGATGAAACCGGTAAAATCGCTGCTTCAGTTATCCAAATGGCTGCTGCGTATCACATTGCTTACCTGGCTTGTGATTCAGCACGGACAGACCATCCTGGCCCTGCAATACCAGACCCAGTCGTTTTACATCGCACTTGCTTTTGTGCTGTTCGCAACACTTCTGTTTGCGGGCGGTTTCACCTCAAAACCTTCGCTGACAGTGATTTCAGCACTGCTGCTGGTTTTATTGTTCGCCTATAGTCTCTATCTGGGATTCGTGCCTGCGGTTACCAGCGGACAGGTTTTAAACCTGTTGCTGCTATCCGTCAGTATGTATTTTATGGCAGCCGGGAATAAATAACATTACATCCTGACATTTACCGGCCGGCAGGCATCATCAACAGTTCCAGACCTTCAGGAAGCGGAAGGGCGGGTGTATGCTTCTGATCGCTGATCCTTTCGGTAAAAAGCATACCCCCCAGGTGGTCATATTCATGCTGAAAGATGACGGCTGTAAAATCTTCCAGCAGTTCGGTATGCCATCCGCCTGTATAATCCTGGTATTCAACCATAATGGCATAACTCCTCAGCACTTCACCCCTGGTATCCGGAATTGAAAGGCAACCTTCCCCTCCCCTGCGTTGCAGGGAGGAATAGCTCAGGATGCGTGGATTAATCAGGAATTCAAAGGGAAATCCCGGTTTATCAAATCGCTGCAGCCAGAAAACATTCCGGTTTATCCCGACCTGCGGGGCGGCAATGCCCACGCCGGGGTTGGCCGTGTCGCGCATGGTAAGCAGCATACGCTGCGCCAGCAGGGGAAGCAGGGGTTCATCAGGGCTGATATCGGCGCTTTCAGCTGTGAGTACTTTAAGATCATCCGCTGAGGTACTAAGCAACACCCGCATCATCCCGGCCGTATCCCCCGTCATAATCAATGCCTGCTCTGATGGGGTAAAATCCTGACTTAAGACAATGCCGGGAAAAAGTGCAAGCCATAAAACCAATGAATACAAACAACGCATAGGAAATATTTTTACAAAGATAAAGCAACGGTAATCCGCAAACTGAATAAATCTGCCTGCGAAAGCTATATGTTTGATTTTGAACCTGTACAATAGCTTTCAGGTGAATAATATTTAACCCCCTGATTGAAATAATGTTCAGATTCTGTCCGGAAATTGAACCGATGAAAACAGGTTTCTGCAGGAAAAACTTATCTTTGCACCTTCAAACCATTACCCGACCATGAAAGACGACCCCTATTCGTGTGGCCTGATTAAACACTAACCTGCAGGGGGTTTTGTATCTCCTTGCAGCAAATACCCGTAAGGAGAACAATCAATGGGTGAAACCGAAATCACATTATTCGAAGATCTGATCAGGAATAAAGACTGGAGCAGCCTCAGGCACGAGCTGGAGGATATGGATCCCATCCTGATTGCAGAGATTATTGACGAGTTGCCCGAACAGGACGACATCATCCTGTTCCGGTTATTGCCAAGGGAACAGGCAAAGAATACCTTTCAGTACCTCCCGCACGAGAAGCAGGAACAAATTATCGAGGGACTGGCCAAAAATGCCAACAGGGTAGCAGGCCTGCTCAACGACCTGGATCCAGATGACCGTACGGCGTTTTTCGAAGAACTTCCCGGCAACATTACCCAGCGGCTGATACAGCTGTTGTCGCCGGAAGAGCGGCTCATTGCCACCCGCCTGCTCGGATATCCCGAACACAGCATCGGAAGGTTGATGACGCCCGAATTTGTTGCCGTAAAGCCCGATTTTACCGTCGAACAGGCGTTGAAACATATCAGGATGTACGGCAGGGATTCGGAAACACTCAACCTGATTTACGTGGTTGATGACAACTGGAAACTGATTGACGATATCCGCATCAGGGAAATCATTCTGGCCGACCCCGGGCAACATGTCCGGGATCTGATGGATGAGCATTTTGTTTCGCTCAATGCTTTCGACGATCAGGAGGTCGCTATCCGGGTTTTCCAGGATCAGGACCGCATTGCGCTGCCGGTGCTTGATTCGGAAGGACTGCTGCTGGGCATTGTAACGGTTGACGACGTGATGGACGTTGTGGAAGAAGAAACCACCGAAGACTTTCACAAATTCGGATCATTCCAGGCGGCCATTGTCAATCCGCTGAAAGCAAAAATCTTTTTTCTTTATCAGAAACGCATCCTCTGGCTGATCGTGCTGGTGTTTATGAATGTATTTTCGGGGGCGGCCCTGGCGACCTTCGAAGGTGTGATACAATCGGCCGTATCGCTGATCTTTTTCCTGCCACTGCTGATCGGCAGCGGGGGAAACGCCGGAGCACAGTCGGCAACCCTGATGATCCGATCCCTGGCCATCGGTGATGTGGAAACCAAAGACTGGTTCAGGCTGCTGGGCAGGGAGTTCCTGGTTTCCTTCCTGCTTGGAGTCACTATGGCGGCCGGTGTCAGCCTGATTGCCAGTGTACGCGCCCCGCAATATATTGTTGTGGTAGCCGCCACTATGATTCTGGCAGTAATGTCAGGCAGCCTGATCGGCATGATCACCCCCTTTATTTTCACCAAACTGAAACTCGACCCGGCCACGGCCAGTGCTCCGCTGATTACTTCCATTGCGGATATTTCCGGAGTAGTAATCTATTTTTCAATTGCTTCCTGGTATATGGGCCTTTAAGGCCCCGCTCCTCCCCTGCCGGGTTTAATTGCCCTTTCGGGAAGGAATCTCTTTTCAGAGGGATTGTTGTACTTTTGCAGCCTGATATACTGACCAATACAAAAACAAATGACAGACGCAGAACAGTCCGGCAAGGTTCATTTCAGGTATTTTGATGTGATTATGGCGCTTTTTGTAGCCATCCTGCTGATTTCCAACCTTGCCTCCACAAAAATCACCTCCCTCTGGCTTTTTACGTTCGACGGCGGAACCATCCTCTTCCCCCTCAGTTACATATTCGGGGATATCCTTACGGAAGTTTACGGTTATCAGCGCTCACGCAAAGTCATCTGGACAGGTTTCGGGGCAGCCTTGCTGATGTCGCTGGTGTTGTGGATAGTGCAGGAGTTGCCTCCGGCCGCCGACTGGCCCAATCAGCAGGCCTATGAAACATTGCTGGGCTTTGTCCCGCGCATTGTACTGGCAAGCCTGGTGGCTTACTTTGCCGGCGCCTTTTCGAATGCCTACCTGATGTCGAAACTGAAAATCAGAACAAAAGGGAAGTACCTGTGGGTGCGCACCATAGGCTCTACCCTGCTGGGTGAAGGCATTGACACCGCCATCTTCTGCCTGATCGCATTTTATGGCACCATGCCCGACAGTTTGCTGATCTCAATTATTATTTCCAACTACATCTTCAAATCAGGGGTTGAAATTGTATTCACCCCCCTCACCTACCGCATCGTCGGATTCCTGAAAAAGCGCGAACAGGTGGATGTATTTGATACAGGGATCAGCTATAATCCTTTCCGCTATTTTGTAAAAGAATAACAAGTTTGCCTGCTGCATCTACCGCTGAGTGGTTTTTGCCTATCTTTGTTTAAACCCGGTTAAAACTGACTGATTATGGGCATGATTTCGATAGAGGGTATGGAGTTTTTCTCGTACCACGGGCATTTTAAAGAAGAGCAGGTCATCGGCACCCGCTTTATGGTTGACCTGTTTATTCAGGTGGATACCAGCCGAGCCGAGCGCAGCGACAGCCTGCACGATACGGTTAACTATCTGTCCGTTTACCAGACCGTTAAACAGGAAATGGAACAGAAATCGCACCTGCTGGAGCATGTAGCCCACCGCATCCTGAAAGCGGTGCATGCCCGTTTCCCGGATGTGACCGACGCCGAGGTGAAGATCTCCAAGCTGAACCCTCCCCTGGGTGGCAAAATTGACCGGGTTTGTGTAACCCTGAGCAGCGATGACATTTATGAATGAAAAGTCAGCCACCCTGAAAACCTGTCCGCGTTGCGGCAAAACCTTTGAGTGCCTCCATGCCCCGGGGTGCTGGTGTTTCGATTACAGCATCAGCCCTGAAAACCTTGAAAAATTAAAACTTGAATACAATAACTGCCTCTGTCCCGATTGCCTGCCAGCATACGGAAAAAAGAAGGACAAAGAGATAAAAGTCCCAACTGATTGATTTACTGTAAATTTTACAGGCAATCTTTTAGATTCGTTTTTTTGGAATTTTTGTATATTTGCAACCCCAAAGGGTCTCGTGGCCGAGTGGCTAGGCAGAGGTCTGCAAAACCTTCTACAGCGGTTCGAATCCGCTCGAGACCTCAAAAAACACCTGCAAATCTGATTTGCAGGTGTTTTTTTTATCCTGATTTCTTTTTTTCGCGCTTGTACAGCGGCAACCCGGCCTCTGCTGCAATGACTGCGGCGGCGGCATCCCCTTCATCGCTGAACGGCCAAACAAACAACGCTTTCAGCGGGTGCTGCTTCCTGATCTTTTCAATGGATTCAAGTGCAAGCCGGCGGGTAAGTCCCTGCCGGCGGTATTCCTCAAGTACCGTTGCCGAGCAGAGGTAGAGGGCTTCCAGCGGTTCGCCTGCAGGAGTATGGTCAACCAGCTGCTTTTCGTTGATTTCCGAACGGATAAACCGCTGCATCAGCGCAAGCGTGGTAGGGATGACCAGCACCCAGGCCACCGGTCCGTTTTCGTCGGAGTACTCCGCAAATGTGGCCGGATGCAGACGCAGGAGATGCTGCATGACCTGCTCATCAACGTCCAGCTGTTCAGGGTCGTTCTTCACGGCAAAAACCTGATCAATCAGCTGCATCATTCTCCGGTAATTCTCTGAAACCATATGCTCATCCCTTTTTAATTCAACAAAGGAGAAATGCTCAATCCTGCACATGAAGGACTAAGCGATCGGCGCATAAAAGTACAGAAAAAGGATGCAAAACAGCGGGCTGGAAAATTCAGGAATAATCTAAATTGCCCTACTTTTGCCACGCATATGGAGTTGCTGACGCTATTTCTGCTGGCCTTAAGCCTTTCGTTTGATTCGTTTGCCGTATCGGTAAGCAGCGGACTGATGCTGCCCGGTATCCGGTTTCCGAAAGCGGTCATCATTGCCCTCAGCCTGGCTTTTTTTCAGGCTTTTATGCCGCTGCTCGGCTGGACCGCCGGCACAGGCATCCGCAACTACCTGGCCGACTACGACCATTGGATTGCCTTCGGGCTTTTATCACTCCTGGGTATTAAAATGATCACGGAAAGCCTGAAAGCGGATGAAGAAAGGAACGGGTTCAATCCCTTAAAGCCGGCAGTGTTGCTCACCATGTCGCTGGCAACCAGCATCGATGCCTTTGTAGTAGGGATCAGTTTTGCCCTTATCGAAACACCGGACACCCCTTTCTGGCTGGCGATACTTATTCCGGTGCTGATGATAGGAAGCGTCACCTTCATCATGTCGATGCTGGGCATTCTTTTCGGAAAAAAAGCAGGGGGCAGGCTCGGTAAACGAATGGAAATGCTGGGAGGTATAATCCTTATCGGTATTGGATTAAAAATACTGACAGAACATCTACGGTTTTAGCACAAGGACCACAGCTAAAGGCTTGCCGTAAGGTCATTATCACACAATTCCTGCAAATCCGAAATCCGAAATCCGAAATCCGAAATTGCAATTCCGTATCTTTGCACCCTTAAATTA
>ERZ795053.1762-NODE-1762-length-27006-cov-5.401655_pt1 | contig 27006 bp, 21 predicted proteins | sample MGYA00375137_ERZ795053 | MGnify/ENA primary metagenome ERZ795053 (study PRJEB30182, sample SAMN05720284) | activated sludge metagenome | isolation source: Anaerobic digester | place: Hong Kong | collected 2014-12-17 ...
TCTACACAACCGAACACACTCTTTCCCTACACGACGCTCTTCCGATCTACCCTCCTCGCGTGATGCGGTCGGGGTCTGTCTCCCTTTCCGCCAATGGGCGGGCCTTCCTGTTCTGTTGTTTGGAATGCCCATGCATTCCGAACGGCAGAGCAGGTAAGGGCAAAGCCCGTCCTGCGGCCCGGCGGGGCCGTGACAACCGGGTGGAGGGCGTGAATTTGGGAGGGAACCGCGCGCCTGCGCGTGGGAGGAACCGGAATTCTCGACCGGAACCGACGCCGCAGGCGGCGCTTGCCGGTTTTCTCGGACCTGCCGGGATGGCAGGCGGATCAACAGGGTTTGGAAACTTTCAGGGGTGGGGTGAGCGGGCGTCAGCCCGTCGATCCCCGACCCTGTCTATCGCTCAAGGCGAGACCGGCCCACCGGCCGGGATCACAGGATTTCGATCAGAGCGAAGGGTTGCGCATTCGCAGTACGCGCGCGGGCCGAGCTATCAGTTCTGCGGGACTTAGCGGGCTTCCGTCGGCAAGGAGTTAACAGCTTCCGATGCGCTGCAGATTCGGAGGAAACTATCGGTCCGGCGATCAGCCTGCTATCCTCAGTCACATGCACCAGAGCAAATATCATAAAATTGAACTACTTGGCGAGGAGTGCGAGGTCATCGAGGCCGCTTTCGGGACGTCGCGGTTCGAAAAGCACTTTCACGATGTCTTCTCAATCGGCTTGGTCGAAAAGGGCGTCAATGCCTTCACCTATCGCGGCAAACATGTCGAGGCCGGGGCTGGATCAATCTGTATTGCCGACGCCGGAGAAGTGCATGACGGAGGGCTTGCCGGTGCATCTTGGGCTTACAGGAACATTTTCCTGCCCCCAGAATTGCTGGGCAGGTTATGGCAGGAGGATGGTGGTCAGCGCCCGCCGAATTTCAACCGTGGTGTGGTTGATGAGACGCCGATCTGTGTCAGCATGGCTCGACTGTTCGGTGTTCTGTTGAATAGCTCCGATCAGGCGACGCGTGATGAAGCCGCCATCTTGGCGCTCGGCACCCTGCTACGTAACTTCGGCACCGAAACCCCCCGTTCAGCACAAACGAGAACCGAGCCCGTCGCGGTGCAGGCCGTGGAGATGATCACGGACATGAAGGGCGCTGGCCTGTCGCTCGATGATCTATCTTGGGAAACCGGCGTCAGTCGCTATTCAGTTATTCGTGCCGTTAGCGGTGCTACCGGCCTGACGCCGTCCGCCTTGATGCTGCAAACGCGCGTGGACCATGCAAAACGACTGGTCCGCATTGGCGTGCCCCTAGCCGAAGCGGCGCTGGACGCCGGATTCTCCGACCAGGCGCATCTCACGCGCGAGATGAAAAAGCGGTGGGGCGTCACGCCGGGCAAGTTGAAACCCGCCAACCGGCACTGAAGACCGCAATATCGTTCAAGATCAATCAGCAGACAGCGTGCAATCTCCTTCCTGAAGGCAAGGAGTATGTGCATGTCGAGACTGATTGGGCTTTTGTATCTCGCTGTGGCGATGGCGACGGTTGGCAGCACGGTTGTCGCCAGCAAAATCATCGCCGGAGGCTTACCGCCCTTCACCGCGACCGCGCTGCGCTTTGCGATTGCCAGCCCCGTCTTCTTTCTCCTGTTCTGTCTGAGTAAGCATACCCTCCCGGAACTGACACGCCGCGAATGGAGCCTGCTGCTGATTCAGGCCGGTCTGGGCAGCGTTGCCTACACCGTTCTTCTGATCCTTGGTATGTCGTTCATTTCGGCGGCCGATGCCGGTGTTATCGTCGGGACACTTCCCGTCGTGATGGGCATCTTGGCGATCACGATGTTCGGAGACGCGATGACGCTGCGTTTTGTAGCAGCGTTGGCTGTGGCCTTTGCTGGCGTTCTGCTGGTCACGTTGCGGCAGACGGGCAACGGGCTGTCGCTGCCAGAAACGGCAGAGTTGATCGGGATTGGCCTGATCCTGGCGGCGGTCGCTTGCGAGGCACTTTTCCTGCTGCTGAACAAGAAACTTCAAAATCCACTTCCGGCGCTTGTTCAGGCCGGACTCATGAGCGGGTTCGGGCTGGCTCTCGCGATCCTTCCGGCCTGTTATGAATGGACTAGTGGGATGCTGTCGGACATCGAGCCCGCCGCTTTGCTGAGCGTTTCCTACTATGCGCTGGTTCCTACGGTCGTGGGCTTCATTCTCTGGTACGAAGGCTCGTCCCGAACACGCGCCAGCGAAGCTGCCCTGATGACGGCAGTCATGCCGGTTGCGGCATTGGCCCTCGCCGCGATTGTTCTGGGTGAGACCGTCACGGCTCTACAAGGCACCGGTTGCGCCATGGTGGTCATTGCGATCATCCTTGGGATAGGAAAATCCGAGCGCAATAGATGAAACCGGGCCTTCAACGGAGATTGAGAGTTGGGACGTTTGCGCTCGAAGCCACCTTCCGGCAACGTGCCCTCCCCTGCCCTTGGGGATCACATTCCATGCGTCGGCCCCCGATCAATGTCGCGCTCATTCTCGACCTCGCGGTCCTTTTCCTGGTCGCGGTCCTCCTCGATCTCCAGCTTTTCACGGGGCTTGTTCAGCACGTCCTTCAGGCGCTCGTTCACGGACGGCTTGCGCTCCTCGCGCCCGGTCTCCTCGCCAAGCTCGGGATCGCTGTGCCCGTCCAGCCTGTGAACCGCCGCCTGGCCGTCGCGGCCCGCGTCCTTCTCCATGATCTCTTTCAGGCGCTCCCGCGCGTAATTGCGCCCGCGTGCCGGTTCTTCGTCACTCTGCCCACCCCGGTCCTTGTCCGTGATACGCGCCAGCCGCTCCCGCATATCCTCCGGCCCGACCCCTGCGCCACGCTCCTTCGCGGCCGCAGCTCTGAGCGCGGCCAGACCGGCGGACACACGCCCCTGCCCCGCGTCACGCTCGGCCCCATAGGTCTCCCGCGCGATGTCCAGGCGCTCCCGCAGCTCCCGGAAAGCGGCGCGGGCCTGGCGGGCGGCATGAACCACGGCCCCGCGCTCGGTGACCGGCACGTATTCCCGGCCCTGGCGCTCGGCCATCGCCTTCGCCCGCCGCTCCATGGAATTAGCCGCCGGTCCCAGCTTCAGCTCAGGGTCACGGTCCAGCTCCTCGGCAGAAAGTTGATCGCCACGCTCCAGCGCCGCCTCCCGCTGCGCTTCGAGCGACCGGTGATCGACGCGCTCCACCTCCCCTGCCCGCTCCAGCGCACGGTTCTGCAACTCTGCCCAGACGCCGCGCATCTGCTCGATCTCGACGCCCCCGGTCTTCGCGGAATCGAGCACGCGGGTCTTGGCCGTGAAGCCCTCGGCTTCCAGCTTCCGGGTGGAGGTCAGCACATGGGCGTGATGGTTCCGCTGATCGCCCTCGCGGTGCGGTGAATGGATCGCCACATCAACCGCGACACCGTAGCGGCTGACCAGCTCTTGGGCGAAGTCGCGGGTGATCCGGGACCGGTCCTCGGCGCTGATCTCGGACGGCAGGGCCAGCTCCCATTCGCGGGCGGTGACGGAGTTGCGGCGGGTCTCGCTGGCCTCGACCTCGTTCCAGAGTTTCGAGCGGTCCAGCGCCCAATCCGGCGCGTCCTTCGGCGTCAGGATGAAGGTCTCCTCGATGCCCTGCTTGCGGGTGTAATCGTGAACGCGACCTTCGCGCTGGCACTCGATGCGTTCCCCCACGCGGTAGGCCGCCGCCGCTGTGGCGGAGCGCCCGGCGCTGCGTTTGATCGTCTTCACGGAGAGGTGGTAGCTGGCCATCGCCCTACCCCGCTCCGTGATGCAAACGATCCCGACGCGCGCCGCTGCTGACCCCGGCCAAGGCTCCGATCTTGGCCACCGGGTCAGCCGTCTTTTTCCCGATGGGTGAAGCAGCTTCCTGGAAACGCTCCGGGGGAGCGTTTCGCTGCTGAACGGGCGGAGCCCCAGCCCCACAACGCTGGGGCCGGAGGGGAAAAGACAGCCCGAACGAAGCGAGCCTCCGGCTCTCTGAAGCGCGGGCTTGCCTGTGAGCTGTTCCCTGATCCCCAGCCTCCTGGCGGGCGGGATCGGGGAACGCCTCACGGGCGGTTTGCCACCGGCAAACACGGCAAGGAACGACAGGCCCGTGACTGTCGTTCCGCGCAGCCCGCAAGCGCGGCACCCCCGGCGATCCAGCCCCGGCCACGGGGCACAGGATGCCGTCAGGGTGTCGCGCTGCGGGACGCGATCCATCTGCGTAAGATGGCCTTGGAGAGTTTGAGAGGCCGGGAGGGCCTTTCATTCCGGCGCGTCTCGCGTCGGATAGAGTTCGCCATCGGCTGAGGCCCTGCCTCAAGGAGATCGCACGCAAATCTCGGAACCGCAGGTGGAGAGTTTGCATAAGTGCGCCCTTGTCCTTTACAGGCCTACGGGTAAGCGCTTAGGCTCGATCTGGCAAGAGATACCTCGCCACCTGCTTTCTTCAAAGAGGATTCCCGATTTGTCCGAGACCGAGCTGGACCGTGCCGAAAAACGATACGCCCAGGCCAAGGCCCGGCTTCAGGCCCTGCGCAATCGGGAAGCCACGCGCCAGCGCAAGCTCGACACCAGGCGCAAGGTCATCCTCGGGGGCGCGCTGCTCGATCTCGCGGAACGGGACAGCGGCGCGGCGGCGATGGTGGACCGGCTGATCCGCAACCTCTCCCGTGACCAGGACCGCAAGGCTTTCGCGGAGTGGGACGGCGCGACCCCCGGCGGTGATGGCTCCACAGCCCGTCCCTCCGATCCTGACGGGTCCGGATGATGCGCTCCGTCATGCTCTTCATGGGGGGCCTGGCACGGTTCTTCTACCGAATGATCGCCACCCCCATCATGTTCGGCTGGATGATCGGGGCCATGGCCTTTGGCGCGATGCTCGGCTCTCTGGTGGCCGTTCCGTTCATCTTCGCCTTCTTTGATCAGGAGCCGGGAGAAAGCGCCTGGCAGTGGATCGTCTTCGGGCCTCTGATCTTTATCGGCGCGGTCTTCGGGTTCCAGTATTGGCGGATGCGCTCGGGGGCCGATGTCTTCTTCGGGCTGACAGGCGACAGTCACGGGTCGGCCCGCTTCGCCAGCCGTAAGGAGCAGAAGAAACACCAGGGTGGGGATGGTCTGCTGATCGGGCGGAACCCCGGCACCGGGCGGCTGCTGCGCTATGACGGTCCGGCCCATCTGATCACCCTCGCCCCGACACGGGCCGGGAAGGGTGTGGGCACCGTGATCCCCAACCTGCTGGCGGTGGAGCGCTCCGTGTTGGTCATCGACCCCAAGGGCGAGAACGCGCGGATCGCGGGCGAGGCCCGGCGGCGCTTCGGGACAGTCCATGTCCTCGATCCGTTTGAAGTCAGCGGCCACCCTTCGGCTTGCTACAACCCGCTCGACCGGCTGACCCCCGACAGCCTCGATCTGGGGGAGGATGCCGCCTCCCTGACGGAAGCGCTGGTCATGGACCCTGCCGGACAGGTGCAGGAGGCGCACTGGAACGAGGAGGCCAAGGCCATCCTTGGCGGGCTGATCATGTTCTGCGTCTGCCACGAGGACCGCGAGCGCCGGTCGCTGGCCACCGTTCGGGAATATCTCACTCTGCCCCCGTATCGGCTGAAGGCGCTGCTGGAGCTGATGCAGGACAGCGACGAAGCAGGCGGGCTGATCGCCCGCGCCGCCAACCGCTTCCTCGGCAAGGCAGACCGGGAAGCCGCCTCGGTCCTCTCGAACGCGCAGCGTCATACGCATTTCCTCGACAGCCCCCGGATCGCCCGGTGCCTGGCGCAGTCGGACTTCGCCTTCTCCGATCTGCGCCACCGGATCACCTCCGTGTTCCTGGTGCTGCCGCCGAACCGGATGGACGCCTACAGCCGCTGGCTGCGCCTCCTCGTCTCCCAGGCCCTTCAGGACATCGCACGGGATGCAGAGGCACAGACGCGGCTCACAGAGGCCCCTGACGTCTCCCCTGCCCTCTCCGGGGCTCCTGCGGCCCCTCTGAGCGCCACAGGACGGCTGAGAGCGTCGAACCCCACGTTGGGGCCCACGCTGTTCCTCCTCGATGAGTTCGCCGCTCTGGGCCGTCTGGAGGCCGTGGAGCGCGCCATGGGGCTGATGGCGGGTTACGGGCTTCAGCTCTGGCCGATCCTGCAGGACATGAGCCAGCTCCGCGATCTCTACGGCGACCGGGCGAACACCTTCATCGCCAATGCGGGGGTGCAACAGGTCTTCGGCGTGAACGACTTCGAGACGGCGAAATGGCTGAGCCAGATGATCGGCCAGGAAACCTCGCGGTTCCAGACCGACAGCTTCAAGCCCGGCGACGGCCCCAGCTTCGCCAACCACCTCACCGGCCGCGATCTGCTCACCCCCGATGAAATCATGCAGATGCCGCCCAACGTCCAGCTCCTGCGCGTCCAGGGCCAGCCCTCGGCGCTGGCGCAGAAGCTGCGCTACTACGCCGATCCCGAGTTCCGGGGGCTCTTCGTCCCGCAGGACGCCGCCTGAGCCCCGGAAAGGAGGCCCCCATGTCGCAAGAACCAAACCAGCCGGAGTTCCCTGCCCTCTCCGACGATGAAATCCACAAGAGCCTCGATGACATCGCCACGCTGCTCGCGGGCCAGTCGAACCGGATGGATGAACAGACGAAGATGCTGAACCGGCTGAGCGAAGTTGCCATTGCGGCGCGACAGGCGGCATTCGCCGCGCGGGAACAGACCGACCCCGAGCAATACGCGGACTTCGCCGTCACACTGGTGGAAGACCGCACCGGCAAGATCATCGACTGGATGAACGATGTGGCCAGCGGCCTGATCCGGGCCTCGAACCACACCGCGACGGTTCTCAAGGAAGCGGAACAGGACCGATCCGCCGCACAGCGCCAGCTCTGGGACCGGGAACAGCGGCTCGATCAGTGGAAATCGCGGTGGTGGCTATTTGGTCTGGCTGCGCTCGTTTTGGCTTTGGCGATGACCGTCACGCTGCCCCGCTTCCTCGCCAGCTACGAGTTCACATGCGAGCTGATGGTGGGGTTTGCCTGGACCACGACAAGCACAGATACCAATGTCTGCGTGCGGTATGTCGAATGACGCACAGCGTTCGATTTACCGCCTTCTTCTCTTCTCAGCATCTTGGCCGCCGCAGGCGGCCAGGAGGCTCTGCCTCCTCTGCCCCGAAGGGGCATTCACCACCGGGATATTTATGGAACAAAGATATCATGGTAGGATCACTTCGCGGTACAGGCGGGGACGCCGATGGCCGTGAACGGAGATGTCTCCGAGCGCCCTTCCCCTGCAAAGGTGAGGGGCGTTTTTGTGGCAGGATGCCGAGGCTAAGGGGCGAGCGGTTCGGCCTAGGCTGCGAAGCTGGGTGTTATATATGTGTTATAGAAGGTGTTACGAGAATCGGTCCGCTTGTAAGTCACTGAAATTCCATCCTGATTCAGGCATTTTTTCGGACCTTGGTGTGTAGAGTATCGAAGAATGGTGGGTAGACTAGCGAAGATAGGTGTGTAGAGTATCGAAGAACGCACCGGCATGGTGGGCAGACTGTCGAATAACAGTGGGTAGAGTATCGAATAATGGCGCGGCCTCGAAAAAGAACAGCTCTGCTTCCACAGCGGCACACTGAGCCGGACCTGTTTGTCTGCGACATTCTGGACGCGACGCCGAAGAGTGACCGCGCCTCGATGGAGCATCCCCTGTTCTCGTTGTCGGTCAAAAAAGACCTTGCCGCCTTCGAGTATGAACAGGGCAATGTTAAGGTTAAGATCACGCCAGCGGCCGAAGAAGGTCGCGCCAACGTCTTCGACAGAGATATTCTGATCTATGTCCTGAGTCAGCTCATGGCTGCGAAAAACGAGGGCCAGGAAATCGGTCGTCGCGTCCGAATTTCTGCGCATGATCTTCTGAAAGCCACGAACCGGCACACGACCGGACAGGCCTACGCAACCTTGCGGCGTGCCCTCACCCGTCTCCAGTTCACTCAGATCGAAACCAATATCCATGACCATGGCATAGGCGAATGGCGGTCCATTTCTTTCATCACCGACGCGCGGATCGTTAAGGAAGACTCGACAGGACGGCTTCTGAGCGTTGAGCTGGAAATGGGCGATTGGCTTGTCAAAGCCGTTGAAAACAAAAACGTCCTCACGCTCAACAGAGCGTATTTTCAGCTTCGCAAGCCGCTAGAGCGGCGATTGTATGAGCTGGCCAGAAAACACTGCGGAAAGCAGGATGTCTGGCGGATCGGTCTCGACAAGTTGCAACACAAGACTGGCTCGACCTCCTCCCCCAAAGAGTTCAAGCGTCTCGTGAAACTGATCTGCAAAGCTGATGCGGCCCAGTCCCATATGCCTGATTACAGCTTCCGGCTTCTGCACGACGTGCTTGAGGTTTCTCCCAAGCCGGAATTTCTCGACATCTACGGGGATACCCCGGCGATCACATCCGAAATTTCGGTTCGGCTCTCGTCGGAAGCGTATGAAAAGGCACGCGAGGCCGCGCCGACATGGGATGTATATTTCCTTGAACAGGAATGGCGCATGTGGATGAGCGAACCGCCACGCCACCCTGATGGCGCTTTCATCGGTTTCTGCCGCAAATGGTATGAGCGCAAGGGTAGAGCCCCGTAACTGATAACTGATAAGCGTTATGGCTTATCTATTATTAGTTGACTGTTAAGTGTTACCTGTTAAGGTTTCCAAAAAAGCGAGGGCAGAGAGTGGCGCAGGTTATAAGCGTAGTTCAGGAAAAGGGCGGGGCAGGGAAAACAACCCTGCTGACGGCACTGGCGAGCCTCATGGTGGAAGATGGTGCAAGGGTTGCGGTGATCGACACCGACCCGCAACGGCATCTTGAAGCATGGGCGAAGAAGGATGAGACAGACCTTGATTGGCTATACGAAGAGAACGACGAAAAGCTGATCCCGACAGTCAAGGCACTGAAAAAGAATGAACCTGCCTATGATGTGATCTTTGTCGATACGGCCGGTTTCAAGTCCGCTATGGCGATGCACGCCATCGCAGCCGCAAATCTGATCTTGATCCCATCCAAGGCAAACGAAGCGGATGCGAAAGGTGCGAAGCGCACATACTCGCATGTCCAAAGTGTTGCCGAGACGATGGAGAAGGAGATTCCCGCGCTTGTGGTGATGATGGATGTGGATACGAACACGAACATCACACAGGCCATTACCGATGCGCTCGATGCACAAGGTGTACCGCGTCTCAATGCCATGTGCGCGCATCGCACCGGGTTTAAGGAAATGACCTCAACCGGCCAGTCACCACAGGGATCGGCCCGGCGATCCGCGAAGTCTGTGCTTGCCGATTTGCAGGGCAGGGGTCTGCTGAGCTTCTATAGGAGTGGTTCATGGCCAAAGTCAGCGTAAATCTCGATGACGATCTGGATGATGATACCGGCTCCCAGAAGCTGAAGGAGCTGGCCGCGCCGCTGCCGAGCGTCAGCAAAGCAAAGTCTTCCGCTCTCAAGGATGCTCCACGGGTCCAGTTCTCCTTCACGAATGTGCCGGAACCGATCAAGGAAGCGTTCGCGCAGGAGGCTCGCAAGCGCGGCCTGACCAAGAAAGAATTGCTTTATGAATGCCTCCGCGCAGGCGGGATCGACATACCGTCTTCGGCCGAAATCGACGGCCGAAGACGGTAACAAGTAACAGTTAAGTGTTATCGGGTCTTCTCGATCCAGTCAGTCAGCGGCTTAAGATCGTGCGCCCAGAAAATCGTCAGTCCGCGTTCTTGCGCATCGCTGAGATTGTGGAGCTTATAGACCCCGCTCAAGACGGCGCTCGGAACAACCTGCCGCAGTCCGAAGTCTGTTTTCCAACTGGTCGCCTTGACGGCCGCGTCGTTATTGAGACGTTTTACCGAGTTGGTCGAAGAGTTCGAAACCTTGCACTCGATAGGCATCACCCTCTGATCCCACAGCCGGACAATGATGTCGCCCTTCCTGCTGCCAAGCAAACACTCACCGCAAAATTCACCGGGACCAGGTGCGGCCGAGATCGTCGGAATCTTGCGTGTTGGAACCTCCGTGAACCCAAGCTGACGTAGGGCTTCTTTTACCTGTTCTTCCTGCTGGTTCTTTCCTGCTGTGCGTCTCTTGGTCTGGGTGCGGCTCGCTGCCATAAGGGCCGCTGATGCCAGGACGGCGGCGCTTCGCTCTGCCTCTGTCGGTTCCCGGTTCTCTACCACCCATGCAAAGCGTCGCCGGTCCAAAACTTGTCGAACAACATCTATCAGTCGCTGAACTAGCTCCGGCTCTGTCTCAAGGTTCTTCTTGGTCAGTGACCGAGCGTCAGCAAGAACCTTCAGGTCATCTTCTGAGATCGGTGGACCGGCCAGATAACGGAACGCCTCAAGAAGGCGCGCATCACTCAGAACATCAAGACCAGTTTGGTCCAGATCGGAAAGGTCGATGGTCGTTTCTAGAACCTCTTCGACATATCCCTGATAAACGTCAAACGCTTCAAGGTAATCCTCAAGTGGCTCCTCAAGGCGTTCCTTCGAGAAGGCGGCGATGGCGCTGAGACGGTCGGTTTCGAGCTGGTCGTCGCTCCAGATAGGCGGGTCGATCAAAGGGCAACTCCGCCAGTCAGTAATTCAGGGCTTGGAACAAAGACGCGCTCCATTTCTCGCGGTTCAAATTTGGTCAAACCACCTGCATAGGTCCGGCCGGACCTCTGAGAAATATTCGTTTGCAAGAAGTCAACTAATGCCCGCTTCGCTTTCTCGGAAAGATGCTCGCGTGGATAAAGGCCATGGGCAACATTGATATGCCGCGCATCGGCCTTGTTGATGGCGAAGCCGGGTGGACGGCGGGCCATGTAAGTCGACACGATAGGGGCCGCAGAGCGTAGTCCGACAGACCACCAAGCCTTTCGATGGCGTGCGACATAGCCGCTGCTCGCCCCCATGGCGCGTGCGACCTTCAGGAACTTATCGACGGCTTTGCGCTCTGCCGTGTCGAGCTGGTCAAGGTCTGGCGGAATGTCGATGACACAGCGCAACTTAGTAGAAGCGGAAAGCAAACCTCTATGAGCGTCGAAGACCTCACGCGCTTTGGTGATGGTTGGGAATAACACCGATGCTGGAAGACCGACGCTATGGTCTCCGGCGATCCAGACGCCGTTCGCGCCGGTCACGGTTCCTCTGTGAACCCGGCACAGCTCTCCAAGCTCAACGTAGCCTTCTGGCGGCTTCTCTGCTGTCCGGGTCAAGTGCGACCACCGCCCTTCCGCAGCGAGTCTGTCACGATGCACTCGGCGACCTTTGCCCAGGTCTCCCAAGGCCGACAGTTTGTCGACTCGTTTGAAATAAACCGACTTGGGCTGCGCGCCGATCTCAAACGTTGCAATAGCGGCCGTCGCAGCGGCATCGGGGAAAGGTTGTGCCTTTGGGTCGATGACGGTGATGCTTTTGCCGCCAAGAGGTCCCAGGATGAGCGATCTCACTAACGCCCCGTAATTTACATCAAGCCACTCCGAAGCAGTGATGAATGCTCCCATATCCTTTGGCTTTGCGGCGCGGGCTGCAGCCAAGAAGAAATAAACGTGCAAACCCGCCAGCTTGCTCGCTGTCAGATTCATCTTCGTTGCTTCGACTCCAAGCCATTCTTTCCAGATTGGGTCGATCTGATGGTGTCGAACGTAAGGTGGATTACCGATATAAAGCGTGCTGCCGTCGACCTGGTCATTGAACCGACGAAAGTCCCCAAGGATCACCCTAGAGCGATGCCCGAGGCCTGCTACGGCAAGGTTGGCGCGAGCCATCAGCGTCGCGAGCGGATCAACGTCAATGCCGACAAGCTGAGCTTTGGAGAACAACGCCCCGGCGCTCTTGAGAAACCGGGCGGACCCGACACCCGGATCAATGACCCGGCAGGGTGTTCTCTTGCTTGCGGCCCACTCGACCATATTCCGAACAATTGGGGCAGGGGTGTAGGTCGCGCCTTGCGCACGCCTCTCTTCGGCAGACCGCAGGATGGAAAAAGCCGACCCAAGCGGATCTTCTCCGCTCTCGATCAGCGCGCGAAGGGTGGTGGTGGTCATATCGGGCAAGCGAATATCGGTTGCCGTTCTGGCCAGCTCGACCTCCGCTCTAGCCAGCGGACCTCCCGACTCGCTTGCGCCAAGGGCCAGAGACGCTGCGACCAGTTCGGCTTCGCTTCCAATCAGCTCGGCAACCGCGTTCGGAGTCAGTTTCATGCTGACCTCGCCTGCTGAAAAGGAGTTTTTCGCGTGAAAGGAACAACTTTGATTTGCTTCTCTCTCCGACGCGCTTCGGCAATATCGAAGACGTTTTGCATCTTCATCAATACGTCCATGGAAAGGCCGAAAGCCTTCTCGATCCGAAGGGCCATTTCCGGGGAAAGGTGAGCGCGAGCGTTCAACAGCTTTGACAAGGCGGGCCGTGTGACTCCAAGCGCCTGCGCGGCGTCGGTGATGGAAATACCTAGCCGATCAATGATCTCGGAACGCACAAAGTCGCCAGGATGGGTCGGCGCTTTATGTTGTTTTGTCGTCGTCATGCGGTCCGATCCCTCATGTTTTGGTTGCTTTTGCACCGTGCTGTGTAGCGTCACGCTTTACAACCATGTTCGCTATATGTTCTGGTTTTGAGTGTCAACTTAAAACCGAATGGTGCAGGAATGCCTCACGCCCGCCGCACGGTCCTCTCGCTGACCTTGAACAACCGCGCGATCTCAGGGACCGCGCGGTGTTCATCGTCTCTCATGCGGCGCACTTCGTCTTTCTGCGCGGACGACAGGGCAGGGGGTCTGCCTCCGATCCGGCCGCGCTTGCGCGCGGATGCCAGCCCTTCCCTGGTCCGCTCGGAAATCCGCTCCCGTTCGAATTGTGCGATGGATGCGAAGACGTGGAACACGAGACGGCCGGCCGGCGTCGTCGTGTCGATGTCCTCGGCCAGGGACCGGAAGCCGGCACCGCGCTCGCGGATCGTCTCAACGATCTCCAGTAGGTCTTTCAAGGATCGCGCGAGGCGGTCGTATTTCGTGACGGTCACAACGTCGCCGTCGCGGAGCTGGTCCAGCATTCTGTCCAGCTCAGGGCGCTCGCGCTTCGATCCGCTGATCCTGTCCGCAAACAGCTTGCCAGCTCCGGCGGCTTCTAAGGCGTCGGTCTGCGCATCAAGGTTCTGTTCGTCAGTGCTGACGCGGGCATATCCGATAATCATGCCGTGATCTGGTCAGAAAGGTATGGTTTTGTCCAGATTGCGGCAGCGCGAAAAATGGCGGCTCTGAGCCCAACTTGCCGGAATCTGCAACATGCAGGAACGTCGGCTAAGTGGCCATGGCGGTGAGCCACATGCCATACTGCATCATGCTATAAGTCCCCCAAACCAGTCTAATTGCAGGAGGACAGTGCCATGGCTGTTACCAGGATAGTCGCAAACCTTTTCGCGCCAGACCCGCTCGCGCTCGCGAAATTTTACCAAGAGGTTTTTGATATGGACTTACCGCTAGATATGGGATGGATCTCGTTCCTAGCGAATGAGTCGGCACAGAAGATTGAGCTGCATACCGCCTCCGAAGGAGGCTCAGGCACGAAGTTGCCAGAGATCTCGATCGGTGTTGATGACCTCGAAGCCGCTGAGGCGGCAGTTCGCGCCGCCGGAGCAGAAATTGTCTATGGCCCGATCAAAGAAGATTGGGGTCTTCGAAGGTTCTACTTCCGCGACCCAGCAGGCAATCTCGTCAATGTTGTCGACAGCTAACCGCCCAACGACGGGCCGTCATTGAGATTGCCCTGTGGGCACCGATCAGCGCGAAAAGCAGACTTTCGATTTCGGGTCCGAACGGCAACTTTGTCCGCACTGCGGACCTCGCAGTTCCTCGCGACCGGCAGGCGCAAAAACGTGACAAAACTCCTTCTATTTTGCCGGGGGTTTTTGTCCAGCCTAAGCGATTGATCCGGCGTGGGGCGGGGGCAGGGTGGCACAAACGACCGTTTTTGGCGCATAGGTATTGTCAGGGGGTTTGTGTCCGGTGTGCGGGACGAAGCCGCCATTGGATTACCAGTCTCGGGGTCCGCTCCGGTAGGGGGCAGGATCGTACGTTAGCGCGGAAAGTTCTGTCCGCAAGAGGTCCGTTCACCGGACGCCGGATCACCGACGACCTCGTCCCAGTATTTGCGGCAGAAAACGATTCTCATTTGACTGGTCCGGATATAGTATCATTGAAGGGGCGTCTTGCGTTACACACGACGGCGGCCAGAACGAAACTCGGCCAATTTCGGCGCAAGGATCACCCATGTCAAAAACCCGCATCGGCTATGCCCGCTGCTCGACCGACAAACAGGACCTCGCCGCACAGCGGGCAGCGCTCCTCGATCTCGATGTGGCGGAAGATCGGATCTACACCGATCATGGATTGACCGGCACGAACCGGGAGCGGCCAGGTCTGGATCAGGCACTGGCAGCGGTCCGCGAAGGGGACACGCTTGTCGTGCCGAAGCTGGATCGTCTGGCGCGGTCGGTCCCGGACGCCCGGGCCATCGCGGATGAACTGGAGAAGCGCGGGGTGAAGCTGGCATTGGGCGCATCGGTTCATGACCCAACCGACCCGATGGGCAAGATGTTTTTTAACATCCTCGCCACATTCGCTGAATTTGAGGCTGATCTCGTCAGGATGCGCACCAAGGAAGGCATGGCCATTGCCCGTGCCAAGGGAAAGTTGAAGGGCAAGAAACCAAAGCTGTCGGATCGCCGTCAGGCCGAGCTGCGCCGCATGTATGACACGGGTGACTACTCGATCAGCGATCTGGCAGAGCTGTTCGACGTATCGCGACCAACCGTCTATCGCGTCTTGCAGCGGACACCAGGCGCGGAAGCGTCTTCGGCCGCGGTATAGCTGCCGTTCGCTGCGCGGCACATGAACTCACACAACGCGGACAAACCCGCCTTTTGCTATTGCGGCTATTGCTGATGCAGCATTTGTTCGCGGGTGCCGCGCGATCTTCGCTGCGTTGCAGCCCAAATCACCAGACCGGCCATTCAAAGCCATGATGAAGCCCGGATTTCAAACCGCACCTTCGCTGCAGCCAGGATCGACCATCAAGATGCGGGACGAAGCGGCAGTTCGGAACGTTGGCTCCAATGGCCGCTGCGATTGGCGTTCTTATCCTCTAGTTACTCGGCACATGTTGTCGTGACGTACTATCGGTTCAATCATTGACCAAGGTGCAAGATAGCCTCCGTCACATCATTCAAGGGCCTATCTGTCGCCAACTCGAGTGTCGCCATCTGACGCAGCAACGGTTCGATCTCTCGGATGTTCTCCAAAATCTGGGCCGTTTCGGCGGGCGATTTACCGTAAGGGTTTCCTGTCCGGGTCCGAACGCGTTCGAGCAGGACGCCGGTCGGTGCAGACAGCAAGACAATGTGGTCGAACCAGGGGACGAACTGCCCCATATTCGGGGCACATCCGCCGACAAAGAGCGGTCCGTCGTCCTCTCTGCCAAGAAGTCGAGAGAGGCGCGTTTCGTTCCACAGCCAGTCGTGGCCCGGCTTAGCTCCAGTTGGGTTTCCTTCACAGCTCACCCAATGGGACCAACCGTCTTCATCGAGGTCGATTGCACGGTATCCGGAGGCCGCAAGAGCGGCAATCGTCGATGACTTGCCCGATCCGGACATTCCAGTGATGAGGACTTTCATCTAACCTCACTTGGTCGGCGGGTGCGCGTGGGCTCACCCAGTTGCATGACCACTCTTTTACGATATCGGCTCGTTCACCATAGCGGACTTTGGTGCGCTACGCAGCGTCCGTCACGAAGGGCTCAAAGCGGTGATGCGGCGCTGCGGCGGAGGGCACCGTCATCCCGGCAGGGCCCAATTGCGCTCCCGGCCCATAGCCGACCTTGAGCATCGTTTTTGAATGCTGCGCTCGCCGCCCGCATAGTTGCCATTCGTGTGTAGTGCAGCATTCGGGAAGAGCTAAAGGTCGGTCTGCGGGACCAAGCCGCCATTAAGGCCAACGAAGTGAATGGCAGCTTCTTCGAACCTCAAACCGATGTCCCATCAATGACTGAAACCAGCATCATCAGGCCCTCACAATTCGATAGTTGAAATCAGCGTTCCCGACAGCGCCCCACATGCGGAGCCAGAACGGCATCATGCCTTCTGTGCCCCGCGCGGCCGCGAGAGGCCCCAAATCAATGGGATCAGACCATCCGAACTCTGCGAGCATCGAAACCACGTCTGACTTTGCGTCTTCGTGGTCTCCGGAGAGGAAGACGTCGTGATCTCCTGAAACCCGCGCCGGATCGACCATGATTTGATGGTTCATCGTGTTCAGCGTCTTGACAACCTTCGCGCTTGGCAACCGCGACTGGAGCGCCTCTCCGGCCGAGGTCGTGTTCGACAATTCCGGCACCAAGGTAGGCGGCATCCCCGTCGACATGTCCAATGGATTGGTGACGTCGATGACGGTCTTGTCTGTCACGGCGGCATCCGTGACCGCGTCTGCCACCTCAACAATTCTCGCGCCGTTGACTGCAAAGATCACGCGATCTGCCCAGGTTGCCACATCAGAAAATGTGCCATGCCCCGCTTTGGTGCCGTTGGCGTTTGCCCAAACCATGGCCTTTTCGTTGTCAGAGGTTCGGGCGCCCATTCGGACGTCGTGACCTAGGGTGGCCAGTTTTGTTGCGAGCGTATGACCAACCATACCGGTCCCAAGAACTGCATATTTCATCTCTCAATCCTCTCGGGTTGTGACCCCGGCCACAGTCGTCTGTGACCGGGAATAGATCCTTGGGCCGCCTCTTACTTGGCGGTCTTGAGCGTCAGCATGTCTTCCATGCCCAGATTGGTGAAGAGCCCGGCGGTGACCTGCGCGAGGTGATCGTTGTAGCCCTTCAGCGGCTCGGCCATGCCGATGCGGTCAACCTCTGTGCGGAAGGGGCGTGCCCCCGGTGCTGTGCCAATCACGTCAACAACCGCATCTGCCACCAATTGCGGGTTCTGCTGCGGGTTTGCAGCAAGGAAGCCCTCGAACCCTTCCAGCGACGCCTTGGGAGCGCCAGCCATCTCGCCATAGCTGGCGTCGCGGTCCCGCGACGTGGGTTGCATCAGGTTGTCGATAAAGCGTGTCGGGAACCCGCCAGGTTCAACAATGGCAACGTCGACCCCAAACGCGCTCAGCTCAGCACGGTAATTCTCGCTCATCGCCTCCAGCGCCCATTTGCTCGCATTGTATGGCCCGTAAAATGGCAACGCCACGCGGCCCAACAGGCTTGAGACATTGAGGATCAGACCCTCACCGCGTGCCCGCATATCCGGCAAGACGGCGCGGATCATCCGCTGGACGCCGAAGACGTTAATGTCGAACAGACGGCGGAAGTCATCGGCAGAGAAGTTTTCTTGCAGGCCGTGCGCGCCGACGCCCGCATTGTTGATGAGGGCATCCACTTGCCCGAGGATTTGCGCCGCCTTGGCGGCACCAGCGTCGACCGAGGCGATATCGGTCACGTCGATCTCGACGACGTCAACGCCCAAGGCTTTGAACTCGGCCGCCGCTGCCGCGTTTCGTCCGGCGATGTCGCGCATCGACCCGACGACCCTGTGACCTGCCGCGACAAGGTCTGTCACGATCAGTTTGCCAAATCCGCTGCTTGCTCCAGTGATCAGAATGTTCATGTCAGTGCTCCGTTTTCCGTGCCCGCCTTGCGTGAGCCGTTGTGATGAGGGTGAGATACTTCTTGCACCGCATCCAGAACAGATGGATAAGTTTGAACCCATGGTTCACGATATTAGAACACTTGGATTGCCAGCCCTTCGGAGCTTCCACACTGTTGCGAAGCTCGGAGGCATCAGCGTGGCATCGGAAGAACTGGGTATGGCAAAGTCAGGCGTCAGCCGTCACGTCTCCCAACTTGAAAGCCATTTTGGCGTCAGCCTCTTGGAGCGGGGCGCGCGATCAGTGCGTCTCACGCCGGTGGGACGCAAGCTCGACGACCGCATCCGCTCGATCCTTGCCGAGGTCGACCTCCTCCAAGACATCGCGCGAGAAGAAAGCGTTGGCGTTTCCGGCCAAGTTACCATTGCGGCAACGCCAGAGTTCGGAGGTTTGATCGCGACCGAGCTGTTTCCAGTTCTTCGCTCCAGGCATCCGAACCTGACACTTGTGATGCGACCGGACTACGCATTCGAAGACATGCAAGACCCCGGCACCGATCTGGCCTTCCGGGTGGGAACATTCAAAGATGACCGCTTGGTCGCCGTCGAACTTGGCGGGTTTTCCCGTTGGCTTGTGGCCTCACCAGAAGTGGACGCGCAATTCGCGCCGAAAAGGCCGACAGATCTCTCGACCATGCCTTGCCTGACATTTCGCGGTGATCGCCCTGGCGGAACTTGGCATTTCACCAATGCGGGAACGGAAGAAATTGTAGACGTGTCCGGCCCCATTGCCGTCCGCAGCTTTGGAATCCTCTTGCAACTGGTTCAGGCGGGGCAAGGGTTCGCCAATTTGCCCGAATTCATGGTGAGAGATGAAGTTCTGCAAAAGCGACTTGTCCGCTGTCTGAAGGGATATAGCCCACCCACCTATCCGGTCTTTCTTACCTTCCGACCCGGAGCCCGAAACGTGGCCCGTATCGCCGCCGTAATCGAGGCAGCCGAGGAGCTGGTGCCGACAATGTTGCGCATATAGCAGGGGGACACGGTACCGTGTGCCAAGACCGGCTTCTTGTGCTTCGCCGTCTCCTTGAGCAGTCATTCATCCACTGTGCAGCATCATGCAATTTGGGCTCTCCCGACACCTTCGCTGCACGCTCTTTGAGCGATCGCTTTCGGGCATTCATGCCCGTCCGCGCGAAGCGCCGGGCCTGTTGGCGGGTGGCCTTCAGGTTGCCCGCCGAAAGGTCACCCTGAAACCGCCCTCGATCAGGTTCACGCCAGAACGCAAAAGACCCCCGCCTACTGACGGGGGCCCCACTCTTTCGGCGATGCGGGCTTTTACTCTGCTGCCATCTGGTCGGCCTGCGCAGTGCGGTCCATGATGTAATCCACGGCCTTCTGCGCCTCGGACGCGGCGAGGAATATCGCGCGGCTGTCTTCCTTCATCGCCTCAAGCCATCCTTCGACATAGGCCGCGCTCTGATCGAATTCAGGCTCAACACCGATCTGCGCGCACAACATGCAGTTGCCAATCTCTGCGACCAATTCTTCGAAGGCATAGGCCTTGCGGTCGTTAAACCGGCCCAAACGGTCCAGCCGTTTTGTTGCCCCTGTCCAGTGCGTCAGTTCATGCGCCAAGGTGCCGTAGTATCCTGCGGCCCTGTGAAAGGTCGCGATCGGCGGCATGTGGATGCGGTCGGTCTTGATATTGTAATAGGCGCGCGGCTCTTCGGTGCTGTCGATCTGCGCGCCACTCGCGGCAAAGAATGCCTCCAACGCGGGATCGGCCACGGTGCCAAGATCGCGGGGCGGATCGGGCAGGATGTAGAATTCAGCGGGCAAACCCTCGATCTGATCGGCATTGAACACGCGGTAAGCCTTGGCATAGGGGATCTGGCGTTCCTCGCCGTTCTCGTCCTCGCGCTCGACGGTGCCGTATTTCACGACCGTGGCGGATTTCTCGCCCTTGCGGACATGACCCCCAAGCTGCTTGGCCTGATTGAACGTCATCCAGCGGGCTGAGCTGTAGTCCTTCGCCATCGCCGTCGCCCAAAGCATCAGGATGTTGATGCCCCGATAGGCTTCGCCATTGAACCGTTCCGGCAAGCTGACCGCTGCCCCTCCGCCGGTCCACGGCTTGCGCCAGGGCGGCGTTCCCGCCTCGATCTGCGCGATGATCTGATTTGTGACATGGGAATAAACGTCAAACTTCTCTGCGGTCATTTGTGACCCTCCTTTGAGTGACGCGGGCCGGGTCTGTTTCCCTTTCCGCCAATGGGCGGGCCTTCCTTCTCTGTTGTCTGGAATGCCCATGCATTCCGAACGGCAGAGCAGGTAAGGGCAAAGCCCGTCCTGCGGCCCGGCGGGGCCGTGACAACCGGGTGGAGGGCGTGAATTTGGGAGGGAACCGCGCGCCTGCGCGTGGGAGGAACCGGAATTCTCGACCGGAACCGACGCCGCAGGCGGCGCTTGCCGGTTTTCTCGGACCTGCCGGGATGGCAGGCGGATCAACAGGGTTTGGAAACTTTCAGGGGTGGGGTGAGCGGGCGTCAGCCCGTCGATCCCCGACCCTGTCTATCGCTCAAGGCGAGACCGGCCCACCGGCCGGGATCACAGGATTTCGATCAGAGCGAAGGGTTGCGCATTCGCAGTACGCGCGCGGGCCGAGCTATCAGTTCTGCGGGACTTAGCGGGCTTCCGTCGGCAAGGAGTTAACAGCTTCCGATGCGCTGCAGATTCGGAGGAAACTATCGGTCCGGCGATCAGCCTGCTATCCTCAGTCACATGCACCAGAGCAAATATCATAAAATTGAACTACTTGGCGAGGAGTGCGAGGTCATCGAGGCCGCTTTCGGGACGTCGCGGTTCGAAAAGCACTTTCACGATGTCTTCTCAATCGGCTTGGTCGAAAAGGGCGTCAATGCCTTCACCTATCGCGGCAAACATGTCGAGGCCGGGGCTGGATCAATCTGTATTGCCGACGCCGGAGAAGTGCATGACGGAGGGCTTGCCGGTGCATCTTGGGCTTACAGGAACATTTTCCTGCCCCCAGAATTGCTGGGCAGGTTATGGCAGGAGGATGGTGGTCAGCGCCCGCCGAATTTCAACCGTGGTGTGGTTGATGAGACGCCGATCTGTGTCAGCATGGCTCGACTGTTCGGTGTTCTGTTGAATAGCTCCGATCAGGCGACGCGTGATGAAGCCGCCATCTTGGCGCTCGGCACCCTGCTACGTAACTTCGGCACCGAAACCCCCCGTTCAGCACAAACGAGAACCGAGCCCGTCGCGGTGCAGGCCGTGGAGATGATCACGGACATGAAGGGCGCTGGCCTGTCGCTCGATGATCTATCTTGGGAAACCGGCGTCAGTCGCTATTCAGTTATTCGTGCCGTTAGCGGTGCTACCGGCCTGACGCCGTCCGCCTTGATGCTGCAAACGCGCGTGGACCATGCAAAACGACTGGTCCGCATTGGCGTGCCCCTAGCCGAAGCGGCGCTGGACGCCGGATTCTCCGACCAGGCGCATCTCACGCGCGAGATGAAAAAGCGGTGGGGCGTCACGCCGGGCAAGTTGAAACCCGCCAACCGGCACTGAAGACCGCAATATCGTTCAAGATCAATCAGCAGACAGCGTGCAATCTCCTTCCTGAAGGCAAGGAGTATGTGCATGTCGAGACTGATTGGGCTTTTGTATCTCGCTGTGGCGATGGCGACGGTTGGCAGCACGGTTGTCGCCAGCAAAATCATCGCCGGAGGCTTACCGCCCTTCACCGCGACCGCGCTGCGCTTTGCGATTGCCAGCCCCGTCTTCTTTCTCCTGTTCTGTCTGAGTAAGCATACCCTCCCGGAACTGACACGCCGCGAATGGAGCCTGCTGCTGATTCAGGCCGGTCTGGGCAGCGTTGCCTACACCGTTCTTCTGATCCTTGGTATGTCGTTCATTTCGGCGGCCGATGCCGGTGTTATCGTCGGGACACTTCCCGTCGTGATGGGCATCTTGGCGATCACGATGTTCGGAGACGCGATGACGCTGCGTTTTGTAGCAGCGTTGGCTGTGGCCTTTGCTGGCGTTCTGCTGGTCACGTTGCGGCAGACGGGCAACGGGCTGTCGCTGCCAGAAACGGCAGAGTTGATCGGGATTGGCCTGATCCTGGCGGCGGTCGCTTGCGAGGCACTTTTCCTGCTGCTGAACAAGAAACTTCAAAATCCACTTCCGGCGCTTGTTCAGGCCGGACTCATGAGCGGGTTCGGGCTGGCTCTCGCGATCCTTCCGGCCTGTTATGAATGGACTAGTGGGATGCTGTCGGACATCGAGCCCGCCGCTTTGCTGAGCGTTTCCTACTATGCGCTGGTTCCTACGGTCGTGGGCTTCATTCTCTGGTACGAAGGCTCGTCCCGAACACGCGCCAGCGAAGCTGCCCTGATGACGGCAGTCATGCCGGTTGCGGCATTGGCCCTCGCCGCGATTGTTCTGGGTGAGACCGTCACGGCTCTACAAGGCACCGGTTGCGCCATGGTGGTCATTGCGATCATCCTTGGGATAGGAAAATCCGAGCGCAATAGATGAAACCGGGCCTTCAACGGAGATTGAGAGTTGGGACGTTTGCGCTCGAAGCCACCTTCCGGCAACGTGCCCTCCCCTGCCCTTGGGGATCACATTCCATGCGTCGGCCCCCGATCAATGTCGCGCTCATTCTCGACCTCGCGGTCCTTTTCCTGGTCGCGGTCCTCCTCGATCTCCAGCTTTTCACGGGGCTTGTTCAGCACGTCCTTCAGGCGCTCGTTCACGGACGGCTTGCGCTCCTCGCGCCCGGTCTCCTCGCCAAGCTCGGGATCGCTGTGCCCGTCCAGCCTGTGAACCGCCGCCTGGCCGTCGCGGCCCGCGTCCTTCTCCATGATCTCTTTCAGGCGCTCCCGCGCGTAATTGCGCCCGCGTGCCGGTTCTTCGTCACTCTGCCCACCCCGGTCCTTGTCCGTGATACGCGCCAGCCGCTCCCGCATATCCTCCGGCCCGACCCCTGCGCCACGCTCCTTCGCGGCCGCAGCTCTGAGCGCGGCCAGACCGGCGGACACACGCCCCTGCCCCGCGTCACGCTCGGCCCCATAGGTCTCCCGCGCGATGTCCAGGCGCTCCCGCAGCTCCCGGAAAGCGGCGCGGGCCTGGCGGGCGGCATGAACCACGGCCCCGCGCTCGGTGACCGGCACGTATTCCCGGCCCTGGCGCTCGGCCATCGCCTTCGCCCGCCGCTCCATGGAATTAGCCGCCGGTCCCAGCTTCAGCTCAGGGTCACGGTCCAGCTCCTCGGCAGAAAGTTGATCGCCACGCTCCAGCGCCGCCTCCCGCTGCGCTTCGAGCGACCGGTGATCGACGCGCTCCACCTCCCCTGCCCGCTCCAGCGCACGGTTCTGCAACTCTGCCCAGACGCCGCGCATCTGCTCGATCTCGACGCCCCCGGTCTTCGCGGAATCGAGCACGCGGGTCTTGGCCGTGAAGCCCTCGGCTTCCAGCTTCCGGGTGGAGGTCAGCACATGGGCGTGATGGTTCCGCTGATCGCCCTCGCGGTGCGGTGAATGGATCGCCACATCAACCGCGACACCGTAGCGGCTGACCAGCTCTTGGGCGAAGTCGCGGGTGATCCGGGACCGGTCCTCGGCGCTGATCTCGGACGGCAGGGCCAGCTCCCATTCGCGGGCGGTGACGGAGTTGCGGCGGGTCTCGCTGGCCTCGACCTCGTTCCAGAGTTTCGAGCGGTCCAGCGCCCAATCCGGCGCGTCCTTCGGCGTCAGGATGAAGGTCTCCTCGATGCCCTGCTTGCGGGTGTAATCGTGAACGCGACCTTCGCGCTGGCACTCGATGCGTTCCCCCACGCGGTAGGCCGCCGCCGCTGTGGCGGAGCGCCCGGCGCTGCGTTTGATCGTCTTCACGGAGAGGTGGTAGCTGGCCATCGCCCTACCCCGCTCCGTGATGCAAACGATCCCGACGCGCGCCGCTGCTGACCCCGGCCAAGGCTCCGATCTTGGCCACCGGGTCAGCCGTCTTTTTCCCGATGGGTGAAGCAGCTTCCTGGAAACGCTCCGGGGGAGCGTTTCGCTGCTGAACGGGCGGAGCCCCAGCCCCACAACGCTGGGGCCGGAGGGGAAAAGACAGCCCGAACGAAGCGAGCCTCCGGCTCTCTGAAGCGCGGGCTTGCCTGTGAGCTGTTCCCTGATCCCCAGCCTCCTGGCGGGCGGGATCGGGGAACGCCTCACGGGCGGTTTGCCACCGGCAAACACGGCAAGGAACGACAGGCCCGTGACTGTCGTTCCGCGCAGCCCGCAAGCGCGGCACCCCCGGCGATCCAGCCCCGGCCACGGGGCACAGGATGCCGTCAGGGTGTCGCGCTGCGGGACGCGATCCATCTGCGTAAGATGGCCTTGGAGAGTTTGAGAGGCCGGGAGGGCCTTTCATTCCGGCGCGTCTCGCGTCGGATAGAGTTCGCCATCGGCTGAGGCCCTGCCTCAAGGAGATCGCACGCAAATCTCGGAACCGCAGGTGGAGAGTTTGCATAAGTGCGCCCTTGTCCTTTACAGGCCTACGGGTAAGCGCTTAGGCTCGATCTGGCAAGAGATACCTCGCCACCTGCTTTCTTCAAAGAGGATTCCCGATTTGTCCGAGACCGAGCTGGACCGTGCCGAAAAACGATACGCCCAGGCCAAGGCCCGGCTTCAGGCCCTGCGCAATCGGGAAGCCACGCGCCAGCGCAAGCTCGACACCAGGCGCAAGGTCATCCTCGGGGGCGCGCTGCTCGATCTCGCGGAACGGGACAGCGGCGCGGCGGCGATGGTGGACCGGCTGATCCGCAACCTCTCCCGTGACCAGGACCGCAAGGCTTTCGCGGAGTGGGACGGCGCGACCCCCGGCGGTGATGGCTCCACAGCCCGTCCCTCCGATCCTGACGGGTCCGGATGATGCGCTCCGTCATGCTCTTCATGGGGGGCCTGGCACGGTTCTTCTACCGAATGATCGCCACCCCCATCATGTTCGGCTGGATGATCGGGGCCATGGCCTTTGGCGCGATGCTCGGCTCTCTGGTGGCCGTTCCGTTCATCTTCGCCTTCTTTGATCAGGAGCCGGGAGAAAGCGCCTGGCAGTGGATCGTCTTCGGGCCTCTGATCTTTATCGGCGCGGTCTTCGGGTTCCAGTATTGGCGGATGCGCTCGGGGGCCGATGTCTTCTTCGGGCTGACAGGCGACAGTCACGGGTCGGCCCGCTTCGCCAGCCGTAAGGAGCAGAAGAAACACCAGGGTGGGGATGGTCTGCTGATCGGGCGGAACCCCGGCACCGGGCGGCTGCTGCGCTATGACGGTCCGGCCCATCTGATCACCCTCGCCCCGACACGGGCCGGGAAGGGTGTGGGCACCGTGATCCCCAACCTGCTGGCGGTGGAGCGCTCCGTGTTGGTCATCGACCCCAAGGGCGAGAACGCGCGGATCGCGGGCGAGGCCCGGCGGCGCTTCGGGACAGTCCATGTCCTCGATCCGTTTGAAGTCAGCGGCCACCCTTCGGCTTGCTACAACCCGCTCGACCGGCTGACCCCCGACAGCCTCGATCTGGGGGAGGATGCCGCCTCCCTGACGGAAGCGCTGGTCATGGACCCTGCCGGACAGGTGCAGGAGGCGCACTGGAACGAGGAGGCCAAGGCCATCCTTGGCGGGCTGATCATGTTCTGCGTCTGCCACGAGGACCGCGAGCGCCGGTCGCTGGCCACCGTTCGGGAATATCTCACTCTGCCCCCGTATCGGCTGAAGGCGCTGCTGGAGCTGATGCAGGACAGCGACGAAGCAGGCGGGCTGATCGCCCGCGCCGCCAACCGCTTCCTCGGCAAGGCAGACCGGGAAGCCGCCTCGGTCCTCTCGAACGCGCAGCGTCATACGCATTTCCTCGACAGCCCCCGGATCGCCCGGTGCCTGGCGCAGTCGGACTTCGCCTTCTCCGATCTGCGCCACCGGATCACCTCCGTGTTCCTGGTGCTGCCGCCGAACCGGATGGACGCCTACAGCCGCTGGCTGCGCCTCCTCGTCTCCCAGGCCCTTCAGGACATCGCACGGGATGCAGAGGCACAGACGCGGCTCACAGAGGCCCCTGACGTCTCCCCTGCCCTCTCCGGGGCTCCTGCGGCCCCTCTGAGCGCCACAGGACGGCTGAGAGCGTCGAACCCCACGTTGGGGCCCACGCTGTTCCTCCTCGATGAGTTCGCCGCTCTGGGCCGTCTGGAGGCCGTGGAGCGCGCCATGGGGCTGATGGCGGGTTACGGGCTTCAGCTCTGGCCGATCCTGCAGGACATGAGCCAGCTCCGCGATCTCTACGGCGACCGGGCGAACACCTTCATCGCCAATGCGGGGGTGCAACAGGTCTTCGGCGTGAACGACTTCGAGACGGCGAAATGGCTGAGCCAGATGATCGGCCAGGAAACCTCGCGGTTCCAGACCGACAGCTTCAAGCCCGGCGACGGCCCCAGCTTCGCCAACCACCTCACCGGCCGCGATCTGCTCACCCCCGATGAAATCATGCAGATGCCGCCCAACGTCCAGCTCCTGCGCGTCCAGGGCCAGCCCTCGGCGCTGGCGCAGAAGCTGCGCTACTACGCCGATCCCGAGTTCCGGGGGCTCTTCGTCCCGCAGGACGCCGCCTGAGCCCCGGAAAGGAGGCCCCCATGTCGCAAGAACCAAACCAGCCGGAGTTCCCTGCCCTCTCCGACGATGAAATCCACAAGAGCCTCGATGACATCGCCACGCTGCTCGCGGGCCAGTCGAACCGGATGGATGAACAGACGAAGATGCTGAACCGGCTGAGCGAAGTTGCCATTGCGGCGCGACAGGCGGCATTCGCCGCGCGGGAACAGACCGACCCCGAGCAATACGCGGACTTCGCCGTCACACTGGTGGAAGACCGCACCGGCAAGATCATCGACTGGATGAACGATGTGGCCAGCGGCCTGATCCGGGCCTCGAACCACACCGCGACGGTTCTCAAGGAAGCGGAACAGGACCGATCCGCCGCACAGCGCCAGCTCTGGGACCGGGAACAGCGGCTCGATCAGTGGAAATCGCGGTGGTGGCTATTTGGTCTGGCTGCGCTCGTTTTGGCTTTGGCGATGACCGTCACGCTGCCCCGCTTCCTCGCCAGCTACGAGTTCACATGCGAGCTGATGGTGGGGTTTGCCTGGACCACGACAAGCACAGATACCAATGTCTGCGTGCGGTATGTCGAATGACGCACAGCGTTCGATTTACCGCCTTCTTCTCTTCTCAGCATCTTGGCCGCCGCAGGCGGCCAGGAGGCTCTGCCTCCTCTGCCCCGAAGGGGCATTCACCACCGGGATATTTGTGGAAC
>ERZ795053.1763-NODE-1763-length-27005-cov-5.561039_pt1 | contig 27005 bp, 25 predicted proteins | sample MGYA00375137_ERZ795053 | MGnify/ENA primary metagenome ERZ795053 (study PRJEB30182, sample SAMN05720284) | activated sludge metagenome | isolation source: Anaerobic digester | place: Hong Kong | collected 2014-12-17 ...
CCCCTGGGTGGCGCTGGGATGCGGGAACCGCCCGACCATCGTGAAGAATGAGCGGGAGTGGGATTTTGACTGGGATTACGACCCCGCCTATTCTTGGTGGCTCGGCCGGGATCTCAACAATTCGTGGCAACAGAAACGCCTGGAGAAGATCTGCCCAACGACCGCGGTTCCCTGCGTGGTCTTTTATCCGGGTCCCAACGATCCACGCGTCCGCGCCTGGTGGATTCACTTCATGTGGTACTGTCGCGGCGCCCATCGACTGACGGGCGCCGAAGCTCCGACGCCCTCGGCGAAATGAACACATGGCCTTCAGGGCCTCGTGGACACGCCTGATGATGATGAATGGTCCTGAGATCCCCGAACACGCCACGGTCGCCGTGAGATCAGCACTGGAGCCCCCCCGATCTCTCAAAACACCCAATGCAACATAACATATCTTATCGGACGGGCAGAGGGGGTTCAGTTGGAAGGTGCATCGCGACCCTGTCGCCTAGGCGGCCATATCCCGATTGGCCTGTGCAATGACCGCCTCCAGCCTTGCCATTCGTTGCGCCCGGCGTTTCCTGTAGGCGATGACACCGTAGTACGCCGCGATATAGCCGGCCACGCCGCAGGCGACGCCCACGACGAGACAGCCCACGACGAGTTCCATTCCGAACGCGTGAAACGCGGCGCCGGCGGACGACCAGAAGTCGGCGTCCAGAAGCCGGCTCAGGCGGAAGTTTCCGACGAAGTTCCGAATCGCCTCCCGCTGGGCGGCAATTGTTGCCGGACTGAGCCCGTTGGGATGGAGGATCCAGCGTCCGATCTGCCAGTTCAGCAGGTACACAGGCACGGCCGTGATTGGATTCGTCAGGAAGACGGGGAGCAGCCCCGACGCACGATTCGCGCGCAGGAGGTATGCCAGGAGAAGGTAGATCACGATCTGCAGGCCCATTGTCGGCGTCCAGCCGACGACAAACCCCAGGAAGACACCGAATGCGATTCGATGCGGAGAGTCGTCGAGATGGAGAATCCGCTGGACGATCGGTCGTCGGATTCGCGCCCAGAGTCGTCGCGCCGACCGATGGCGGCGAGGCCGACGCCGTCGTTCCTTCGACGTGGCTGAAATGGTTGCGTCTCCCCGCATGCTCAAAGTCTGGCCTTCAACCCTCTCTGTCGAGTGGCCCCCGCGCTGTCCGACAGACCGCCAATCGGGCTGCGCCGGCGTGTCCTGACCACCGATCGATTCATCGATCACGCAAACGGGGAATCTCCGACGTCTCCCGGCCCGGATCTACCCGCTCGTCCGGGAATACTATACGACGATCGTAGGATTGTAGATCCGGAAAAATCGCGACGTTCATATCGACCATAGGACAAATAACACAGTCGTTACGAAACGCCTCACGATTGTCTAACCGCCAGCTCCGCGAGGAGTTATGCGGTCGAACTCGGGGCATTTTTCGTTGACAGCGTCTGTTGGAACGACTACAAATGAATGGTACGAATGCGGCGAAAACATGACGCCGCAGGTGGAAAGATGTCGGATCCCGCCTAACCGGACGGTCATTTCCGAGTCTGAAATGTAAGCCAGCCTCGGAAGTTGGGGGAAGCGTCGATATTGGCTGATTGGTTCGACTCACCCGCCCCACGCGGTGCAATGTTCATCATCCCCTGATGAACGCCCGAAAATCGTTGGAAACCCAAGCAGGACTGCTTTTCCTGGAGAACGATAAGACATGATGCATTCATCGCCGATGCCACTCAACGTCGCGCTGGACATGACCAAGCGACTTCACCATGAACTCGCCAAGTACATGACGCCCGAACAACGACGGGACATGACGCGCGTTGAGCGCCTCATCCAGGAAGCCCAGCAGCTTTCCAAGACGCAGGCCGTGCGTTCCGAACAGCAGGCCGCGGCGCCGACCGCCGCCGCGTCGAAATCGGGGCGCCGCCGCGCGTTCTGGTAAATCGAGACGATTCGGGGCGCCGGTTCAGCCGCCCCATCGACGCGATCAGCATACGGACTAACAATGACGCCGTTTTCGGTTCTGACCGAAGACGGCGTTTTTCACTCCCGGACCCGGGCCCGATGGATCGCGCGAAATTGATTGTCTCTCGCGTCGTTTTAGAATTCCGACATGCGACATTTGCTAACCAGCCTGCTCATCGCCGGATCCGTTCTGACCGGGACATCCGACGCCTTCGCGGATGACCACCCGATTTCGGACATCATTCCGCAGAATGCGCTGATCGCCTACATGGCCGTGCCCTACAGTCGGCTTGATCCACATGCCGCAACCACGCAGCCGGCGGCGGAACGCCCCGTCTCGAATATTGCGACGATTCTTGCCTTCCTGAATGCGAGCGGGATGATCCCGGATGAGGGCCAGATCTACGCCGACATCGCCTCGGGCCTGCCGCTCCTCGGCCGGTATGAGCACGCCATCGTCCTCCTCGACGCGTCCAGCAAGATCGTCGAGCGAACTGACGGGAGCGGCGAACCGGGCCCCCTGCGTCTCAAACACCTCGAGGCCTTCATTTCCCTTCGCACCAATGGACAGAACGCGGATATTCTCGAGCACCTGAATCGCATCGTCGGGCGCTACACAAATACGGCCGTCGCCCATCTGGAATCCCAGGAGTCGCACGGTTTCAGTTACCAGCGACTGGTGGATTCCCGCCTGCCGGAATGGGCCGTCTGGGAATGGGGTCAGATCGACGAGGACTACGTGATCTGCTTCGGCCGCGGCGCCTTCGGACAGGTGGCGGCGACGAAGCGGTGCGAGACGGCGAGCCTGTCAAAGGACGCCTGGTATGAGCGCGCCCGGGCGAACCTTGTCACGGATCGAACATTGGCGCATTGGTTCATCGGCTTCGATCGTGTGGCCAGACGACTGGGTGAGATTTCGCAGCCGCGTGTCGATCGCGTGCTGTCCAGGCTGGAGGCGTCTGACATCACGCGCGACATGTGGGTCGTCGGCCTGCACAATCGGGAATTGTCCTGGAGCCGCGTCTATCAGCGAAACGGCGACAACGTCGTCCGCCGGTACTCCGATCCGATGGCCTACACTGCGGACCTGCTCGGCGTGATTCCTGACGAGGCGCGGCACTACACGATCCTGAATGTCCCTTCCAGCTGGCTGGTCGACAACATTCCGCAGGCGTGGATCGCCTCCGGTTCGGAAAAGAGCATTCGCGAGTGGGAAGGCATCTGGAACGGTCTGGAAGCCGAGACGGGCATCGATCTGAGCGGCTACCTGTCGAACAATCTGGGGGATCACGTCATCCTGTTTGACTATCCCGTCCATCCCCTGGACATACCCTTCGCGATGACGATTGCGATCGAGATCAAGAATCCACGGGCCGTTCGGACGGCCACGGACGCCGTCATGAGCGCGTGGGCCCAGTATCTCGACGCGATCGCCAACAAGTCCAAATCCCGCATTTCGAAGGTCACTGTCCATCGCGCCAACGACGGTCTCTGGTATCTGCAGATGGGAATCTTCGGTCCGGCGATGACTGTGACGGATCGGTACGTCGTCGTGAGCTGGTCTCCGGAGGCGTTACGCCAGGCCCTCAAGGCGATGCGGCTGCCGCCGCCCCGCGCCAGCGAACCTAAGGCCGACGCCGGCGCATCGCCGGCCAAGGCGTCTCCGCCGCCCCCTGGCGCGAATCCATAACGCCCCATCTGGATTTGCCCGGCCTGTCTTCACTCATCACGCGATGTCGTGGCCGTGATCCCTCGTCGTTGGTCACGATGCCGGGGGTGGAAAGCCCCGGAAGGCTGGGGCTTAAAAAATGACGAGCCTGAAAATAACGCGAGGCCGAGGTGGCGTTCCGAACACCAACCCGGCCTCACATTGCAAGAGATTTTTGTTTTTTGGCTGACTACCCTCGAAGCAACTGATCCTTGAACTCATCGAGGTCGCTCATAGAAGCTTCACCCCGCTCGAGCAAGTCCATCAGCGGCTGACTATCGAGACTGTTGACCACTCCATCACCGTTGAAGTCGAACTTCAGCTTGTCCGCCGGAGCCGACGTCTCGGATGCGGGCGTTTCCGGGCGCCCAGAGTTGCCATCGATCACGACATTGTCAGAAACGATCGGGCCGCCATCCCTGGAGAACCAATGCGGCGTGACGAACAGGACAGCGACTGCGGCTGCCGCAGCCAGCGGGCCCACCTTCCAGAGCCGGGCCTGCCAGGACTTCGGCGAGCTCTGAGTCGCCGTGACCTTGGCCTGCCACGGATATCCGGCCGCCTGATCAGCGAAGGCGCCGTTCTGACGGGCCTCACCGAGCGTGGCGAGCAGGTGTTCCATGTTGTCTGTTCGAAGGTCCATCATGTGTCTCCATTAGCTATTGCGAATCCCCCCCGCCTTGCGCAGAGAAAATGTCGGAGACATCGATATTTTTCTTCGCCAGGCATCGGCGAAGTCGCTCAAACACCTCAGGAATCCGTGTTCGCAGCGTCGCCTCCGGAATGTTAACTTGTTGTGCGACAACACGTAACGGCTGATTCTCGAAGCATCGCAGGCGAACGATCTGGCCGTCTGTGTCCGATAGCTGGCCCACGCAGTGATTCAGCTCTTCGAGGATTTCCGCTTCCTGGGCGAGCCTGGCGGGCGAAACCTCTTCGGATTCGACCTCCCCCACCTGCTCCAGTTCGTCCCGACCCGCTATGGAGAGCTTTCCCTCCCGGCAGAACTCACGATAGACGTTCCGAACAATGCCAATCAGCCAGACGACAAAATCGCGATCGGGATCGAAGCTCGTCCGCTGGTTGAACGCCCGGCACCAGGCCTCGTTCAGCAGGTCGTCCAGCCAGTCCGCGCGATGAGTGACCCGCCACGCCACGAGCCGAATCCGCTGGTGATATCGGTCGTATAGCGACGCAAACGCGGTCTCGTCGCCGCGCGCGGCCGCCGTCAGCGTTTCTTTGTCGGATCGATCTGGCATCGCCCCTCAACTTCGCCCGGGTTCCGCCGGCCCGGCGCCGGATTCGAACCTTACCGGCCGTTGGCCCGGATCTTAATCGACGAATCCGCCCATCGCCGCGTCCGTCCGAAATATCAGTCCGCCGAAGCGCATTTGTCGACCTTGGCGTGGCAGATATTCGCTATACACTTCGGTTCACATGTGTATGGGAAACATACCCAAACCAACCAGAATCTCACCCAAGCCGACTCCACACCAACAACGAACTTATCATGCCGGGGCGCCGCTTTGCGCATGCTAACTTCCGACGGACGTGCGACCAGCCGAATAACGTGAGGGATCCTATTTCGAAAGTGGTTTATGAATATCGGAATTCCAAAATCGACTGACGATGGCGAACTTCGAGTCGCGATCGTCCCCGAAACGGTTCAACGACTGAAGAAGCTGGGACTCGATGTCATTGTGGAAGGCGGCGCAGGCGCCGCATCCGGATTCGTCGACAGCGACTACACGCACGCCGGCGCCACGCTCGCAACCAGCGCCGCCGACCTGTTCGCCCGCGCCGACGCCATTGCCATGGTCCACGCGCCGAACGACGAGACGTTCGGCCATCTGCGAAGCGGACAGCTTCTTTTCTCCGTGCTGCGCCCCCTGACGGATCACGATCGCGTCAGGCGGCTCGCCGAGGCGGGCGTGACGTCCATCGCCATGGACATGATGCCACGCATCAGCCGCGCCCAGAAGATGGACGTGCTCAGCTCGATGAGCACGATCGCCGGCTACAAGGGCGTTCTGCTGGCCGCGTCTGAACTGACAAAGATGTTCCCGATGATGATGACGGCCGCGGGCACGATCACGCCCGCCAAGGTGCTCATCCTGGGCGCAGGTGTCGCCGGGCTCCAGGCCATTGCGACGGCCCGCCGTCTCGGCGCCGTCGTCGAGGCCTTTGACGTCCGCCCCGCCGTCAAGGAGCAGGTCGAAAGCCTCGGGGCGCGCTTCGTCGAAGTCGCCGCGCCCCAGGAAGACGCCGAAGACGCCGGCGGCTATGCCAAAGAAATGTCAGAGGACTATAAGCGCAAGCAGGGTGAACTCGTCGCCAAACACGCAAAGGAAAGCGACATCGTCATCAGCACAGCGCTGATTCCCGGCAAGAAGGCGCCCATCCTGATCACGGCCGAAACCGTCCGCGGGATGAAGCCCGGCGCCGTTGTGATGGATCTTGCCGCGGAAGGCGGCGGCAACTGCGAGTTCACGAAGCCTGGTGAACGCGTCGTCGAAAATGGCGTCGTCATCCTCGGACCGTGCAATCTGCCGTCGAGTGTGCCCTATCACGCGAGCCAGATGTACTCGCGAAACGTCGGAGCCTTTCTGCAGGATCTGACAAAAGAAGGAACGATCACGCTGAGCCCCGAAGACGAGTGCGTTGTGGGGACCGTGATCACACAGGGACGAGAAGTCGTTCACGCCCGCGTTCGGGAAACGATGGGCATGCCGCCGCTGGCGACGGCTGAAGGGAGCCCGGCCTGATGGAAATGCTCATTATTCTTCTGACCATCTTCGTTCTGGCGATCTTCGTCGGTTTCGAAATCATCACGAAGATTCCACCCACGCTGCATACGCCTCTGATGTCCGGCTCGAACGCCATCTCGGGCATCACGCTCATCGGCGCCGTCGTCTCGTCGGGCAGCAACATCACGTGGCTTCCCAAGACGCTGGCGGTCCTGGCGGTCGTGTTCGCGACGATCAACGTCGTCGGCGGATTCATGGTGACACATCGCATGCTCGGCATGTTCAAGCGGAAGGGATAACTCTGTGCTCGCCTTCGAACTTCCCATCAGCGTAATCAACTTCGCCTACCTCGTGGCGGCGATTCTCTTCATCTATGGACTCAAGGGGCTCACGCATCCGCGGACGGCCGTTCGCGGCAATCTCCTCGGCGCCGTGGCGATGTTCATTGCCGTCATCGTCACACTCTGGGACCATCACGTCATCCAGTATGTCGGATGGGGCTGGATTTTCGGCGGCATTGTCGTCGGCAGCGCCATCGGCGCGTACCTTGCCGTCAAGGTCGAAATGACCGGCATGCCCGAACTCGTCGCCGTTTACAACGGTTTCGGCGGCATCGCGTCCGTCCTCGTGGCGGGCGCCTGGCTTCTGTCGGGTACGGGCGGCCCGTCGCACGAACTGACGGACGCCGCCAGCGCCCTCGGCGCCCACGACCTGATGGGCAACGCGGGGATGTCGGCCGCCCTGATGCAGGGCACGATTGCCGCAGCCGCTTCGGGTCTCATTGGCGGCGTCACGCTCCTCGGCAGCCTCGTGGCCTATGGCAAGCTCGCGGGAATCAAGTGGATTCCCGACGGCGCCTTCCTGCCGCAGCAGAAGGCGATCAACGCCCTGCTCATGATTGTCGCGATCTCCCTCTGCTACTTTACGGTGACGGACATCATGGGACCCACAAACGCCGCCATCGCGGCGAATGGCGGGACCGTCGAAGCCGTTACGACGAGCACGGGCTGGTACTACACGGGGATCGTCGTCATCGCGTTCATCCTGGGCGTCACGCTGGTCACGCCGATCGGTGGCGCCGACATGCCGGTCGTCATTGCCCTGCTGAACTCCTACTCGGGACTGGCGGCCGCGGCGACCGGGTTCGTCATCAACAACAACGTGCTGATCATCGCCGGTTCATTGGTCGGAGCCTCGGGCCTGATCCTGACGAGCATCATGTGCAAGGCGATGAATCGATCGTTGTGGAACGTCATGTTTGCGACAATGGGCCCGACGAGTTCGACGGCCTCCGCCGACGAGGTCTACGAGGGCAAGATCAAGTCAACCAGCGGCGAGGAAGTCGCGATGCTGCTGGAGACGGCGCGGCGCGTCGTCATCATTCCGGGCTACGGCATGGCCGTTTCCCAGGCGCAGCACGCGGTCCGTGATCTGGCCAACCTGCTGGAGTCGAAGTTCGGCGCCAACGTTGACTACGCGATTCATCCCGTGGCGGGTCGCATGCCGGGCCACATGAACGTGCTCCTGGCCGAAGCGAACATCCCCTACGACAAGCTGCGCGAAATGGACGACATCAATTCCGAAATGGATCAGGTCGACGTGGCGATCGTCATCGGCGCCAATGACGTCGTGAATCCCGTGGCCCGCACGGATCCGAAGTCGCCCATCGCCGGAATGCCGATCATCGACGCCGACAAGGCCCGCACCGTCGTCGTCATCAAGCGAAGTCTCAGCCCGGGCTACGCCGGCATCCCGAACCCGCTCTTCGCGGCGGACAACGCCCTGATGTACTTCGCCGACGGCAAGAAGGCCTTCCAGGAGATGATCGAGGCGGTCAAGGAAGCCTGATCATTTGGTGATCTGGCGAATTGTGATTGGGTGATTTCTTGAGCGGGCGGTCGCGTTGCGACCGCCCGCTTCTTTTGACTAGCTCCCGGATCATCGTGACACTGTCGTTCGGCGTACAATTCAGGCGCAAACCGCTCCGTAGGCGGATGTGCCGGATTTGTCATGCGTAGTCGGACGCGTAAATCGATCGGTCGCTGGATTCGGCGCCTCCTGACGCTCCGGATTCTCTTCTGCCTGGGACTCCTGGCCGCCACGTCGACGTTAGTCGCCTGGACGAGTCATCGACACATCGCGTATCACACCGACGTTACGCGCACACGGCAGCTGTATCTGGGTTTTGAGGATGCGGCGATCTGGATTGGTTGGACCGCCTTCATTGGAAGCGATGACGAATTCGATGACTTCACCCGACGCCACGAAGTCGGACGGGAGAGCTGGGCGCACCCTGAAGTGCGCTGGGACGTGTCCGACTACGGGCTGAGCGGCGTCCAGACTCAGGCGCCCGCCTTTCCCACGCACTATCACATTCGAATGCCCGCCAGCGCCTTCGGTCCTCCCCACGATGACGATTCAATGAACTGCCGTATCACGACCGCGGCGATTTCGTCCAACTGGCTTATCGTTCCGATCTGGTACATTCAGATTCCCGCGGCGATCGTCGTTCTGATGTTCGTCTGGCGATGGGTTCGCGAAGACCTCCGGCGGTCGAGAGAGCCTGATGTGGCGCGTTGTCCAGCCTGTGACTACATCGTCGAGGGGAACGCGAGTGGCGTCTGTCCCGAGTGTGGCCGGGCGACTCGTGCGGACGTCGCCGCCGCTATACAATGCGGCTCGTTAATTTCCGCTGGAGTCGAAACGCGTGTCGAACGTCGCCTACCTCTGGGATCCGATCAGCCTGGCGCATGACACAGGGCCTCATGTTGAGACGATCGATCGCGCCGAGCGATTGCGTCCCGAGCGAGTCCGCCCTCGGCTTTCCGGCGTCGCGTTCCCCGGAATCCAGACGCACGACGCCGTCGAAGCGATTCTTCGTGTCCATCGGCGGGAGTACCACGACTGGGTGCGGACTTTCTGCAACGGCGGCGGCGGATACCTCGACGCCTCGGATACCGTCGTCTGCCTCAGGAGCTACGACGCGGCCATTGGTTCCGTCAACGCCGGACTCACGGCGGTCGACCTGGTCATGAAGGGTGATGTGAAGCGTGTGTTTTCGGCGATGCGCCCTCCCGGTCATCACGCTATCGCGGACCAGGCGATGGGATTCTGCATCTTCGGGAATATCGCGATCGCCGCGAAGTACGCCCAGATGACCTACGGCTTCGAGCGCGTCGCGATCGTCGATTTCGATGTCCATCATGGCAACGGAACACAGGCCCTGCTCTATGACGATCCGAGTGTCCTCTGCATTTCGATGCACCAGATGCCGCTCTGGCCGATGACGGGCTATTCGACGGAGCGCGGCGAAGGCGCCGGCGAGGGCGCGACGCTGAATGTTCCCGTCCGCCCCGGCACGGCGGAGTCGGCCCAGCTGCGGACCTTCAGCGACGTCGTGATTCCGGCGGTCAACGCGTTCAAACCCGAACTCCTGTTCATCGCCGCAGGGTTCGACGCCCATCGGGATGATCCGCTCGCCGAACTGAATCTCACGGAGGCGGGTTTTGCACAGATGACGAGAGAACTGAGACAGATCGCAGATGATTACTGTGACGGCCGAATCGTGAGCCTGCTGGAAGGTGGCTACAATCTCGATGCGCTGGAAAACAGCGTCGTCGCCCACATTCAGGAGCTGGACGTCTAGACGATACGCCCGGCAGATCCGCATAATCCCGACGCATATTCCATAAACAGGCGCTCCCGAGTATCATCGCGCCGAATCGAACCGCGCCAAAGCGCAAGGTATGTCTGTGAAGTTCAACATCGTCAACGAATACGACCCCCTCGAATGTGTCATGGTGCATCGCCCGGGCGACGAGATCGAACGGCTGACGCACGGCAACATGGACCGATTCCTCTTCGAGGACATTCCCTTTCTCAAGCGGATGCAGGAAGAGCACGACGCCTTCTGCGACGCCATGCGGTCTCGCGGCATCAACGTCTATTACCTGGAAAAGATGCTGCTGGAGACGCTTCGCGACAACGCCGCCGCCAAGGAATCGCTGATAGAGACAGTCTGCCGCGTCGAAGGCGTGCCCGCGATCGCCCAGGAACTGTCGAACCCGGAGCACTTTTCCGACGACACGCTGTTGCAGCTGCTCTTCGCCGGACTCACCACCAGCGAGTACCAGAAGAAGACCGGCCGACGTTCGCCGCCTTCACCCGCCAAGGAAGACTACATTCTCGAGCCGATCCCCAACGCGTACTTCAGTCGCGATCCTGCGGTCGTCGTGGGCCAGGCCGTCATCTCCTGCAAGATGCACTTCTTTGAGCGTGTGCGAGAGACGATTCTGACCCGCGCCGTGCTGGAGCATCATCCCGAATTCAAGGGTCAGGACATCACCTACGGCGGTTCGCGATCCCCGACGGAAGATCGCCCGTTTACGATCGAGGGCGGCGATGTCATCGTGCTCAACCACGAGGCTCTCCTGATCGGCGCCAGCGAGCGCACGCGCAGCGAGACGATCGAGGTTCTCGCGCGGAAGGCCTTTGAAGCGGGACACGTCGAGCGCGTGTACGAGATCCCGATTCCGACGGAACGCACCTTCATGCATCTGGATACCGTCCTCACGATCGTCGATCACGGCGTCGTCGTCTGGTTCCCGGGCGTGATGGAGCACATCAAGTACATCCATCACCTGGAAATGGACGAGGCGGGGAAAGTCATCCGCCGGCCCGACGAACGGAATCTTGAGCAGATTCTCAGCGACGAGTTCGGCCAGCAGGTGGAAATTGTTCGAACCGGCGGCGGTGACGAGCACTTCGCCAGCCGCGAACAACGGACCGACGGCACGAACACGCTGGCCCTGGCGCCGCGCGTGGCCTGCACCTACGAGCGGAACACGCGTACGATCGCCGCGATGGAGAAGGCCGGCATCGAGTGCATTTCCATCATCGGCTCAGAGCTCGTGCGAGGACTGGGCGGACCGCGATGCATGACGATGCCGCTGCGGCGCCGCGCAAAGGACGCGTCGCCCGCATAGCTCGATCGATCGGCCCCGGTTTCGCATCAGTCTGGCGCGATTCTCGCGCCTGCGCAAAAAGCCGCGCCGGCGAATCACGCTGCAGCGTGGCCGATTCGCGGCTCGTTCGTGCGCCCAGCATTCAAGCCCTGCGCCACGGCTTGCAACGGCCCATTCAAACCTTCACACTACCCTCATCTTGAACCTTCACGCCGATTGAGGAGCGACGTCTATGTCCGATTCGCCAACCCAGCAAAAGCAGGGTTTCTTTGCCACGATTGGAAGCTTTCCAAGCGCCTTCTGGGTCGCGAACACGATGGAAATCTTCGAGCGTATGGCCTGGTACGGCTTCTTCGCCGTCAGTTCGCTGTACATCACGGGACCGAAGGAGACTGGCGGCCTCGGCTTCACCTCCGAAGAGCGCGGCCAGCTTCAGGCGATCGTGCCGTTCATCCTTTATCTGCTGCCCGTCGTGACAGGCGCCCTGGCCGATCGATACGGGTACAAGAAACTGTTCATCATCGCCTACGTCGGCATGATCCTCAGCTACTACGGTCTTGGCCAGTTCAAGACCTTTCCGACCTTCCTTGCGGCGTTCCTGTGCGTTGCCGTCGCGGCGGCCATCTTCAAACCCGTTGTCGTCGGCACGGTGGCTCGCGTGACGCACGAGGGGAATTCCCGACTCGGGTTCGGCGTGTTCTACATGATGGTTAACGTCGGCGGATTTGTCGGTCCGCTTGTCGCCGGCGCCGTACGCGGCATCTCCTGGAAATATGTCTTCATCGCCTGTTCGGCGTGGGCCGCCGTCAATCTTCTGATCGTCCTGATTTTCTATCGCGATCCCTCGACGGAATCGAAGTCGGCGAACAAGCGATCGCTCAAACAGGTCGGCTACGACATGGTCGAGGTTCTGGGGAACCTTCGGTTCGGCATTACGGTCTTCGTCGTCCTGATCGCCCTGATGGTCGCCAACCAGGAGATGGAGAACTTTCGATTCTTCCCGCACTGTACGATCTTCATTGGCGTCTGGCTGGCGCTGAACTTCCTGTTCGACCTGACGCTTCCCGCCGGCAGCGGTAATCCCAATCATCCGGCCTCCCACGGTCGGCCGTTCATCCTCAAGCGCATGCACTGCAGCAATTGGCGCTTCGCACTCTTTCTCCTGATCATGTCCGGGTTCTGGACGAGCTTCAATCAGATCTTCATCACGATGCCGGAATACGTCCGCGACTACGTTGACACGAAACCGATGGTCAACGCGGGCAGAGCCGTTTTCGACAAGGTCGGACATCCCGAATGGATCGACGGACTCGCGGCGATCGAAGAGACCGAGCTGCTCGCGGAGTTCGATACCCTGTTCCGTCAGTCCCAGGGCGCCTCGCCGCTTGTTGCGGACAAGGACGACGACGAGAAGGCTGGCGAAACGGATCAGACGGAAGAAACGAAGAAGGAGACGCCCCCCGAGGACATCTCCAGCGAGCCGAGTCTCAGCGAGGAGGATGTCCAGAAACTCAAATCCCTCACCGCCAGCCTGAACAAGGCGGGTGTTTCAGATCCGCTGACGCCGTTCGATCTGGTCAGCGCCGCGAAAAAGCTGCTGGGTTACAAGGTGCGTGTCCAGGCGATCGAACTCGGGCAATTGGTCGGGGCGGTTCCGCACACGATCACGGACATCGACGCCGATCTGCTGGATACGGCGATGGCGACCGCCAACAAGCGGCTGGAAGCCCGCGGCAAAAAGCCGTACGACGCGACGGCCGCCGACACGTACAAGAAAGAGCTGCGAACGAGCATGCTCGAGCACGGACCACTCATGACGGAGGCGCAGCTCAAGGCCCTGGCCGATCGCGTTCCAAACGGTGACCAGGCGATCCCGGCCGAGATTCTCGCGCTCAGTGTCCGTGACGTCGCCTATCGGCCGACGATCTGGGATCGCATGGACGAAGGCCGCCAGGTCAACCCCGAGCACATCGTCAACATCGACGCCCTTTCGATCATCCTCCTCCAGGTGCTCATCTCCTTCATGATGGGGCGCTTCCATCAGTTCACAACGATGATTGTCGGCATGGTCATCGCCGCCATCGGCATCGGTCTTCCCGCCATCGCCGGCGGCACGATGATCGGTCCGATCGGCGCGATCCTGATCGTCGTGGTCGTGGGGCTCGTGACGTTCGCCATCGGTGAAATGATGGCCAGCCCGACAAGCCAGGAATACGTCGGCCGCATCGCCCCGCGCGACAAAGTCGCCCTCTACATGGGCTACTACTTCGTCGCCGTGGCGCTGGGCAACCTCTTCGGCGGCATTCTCTCGGGACAGCTCTACGGCAAACTCGCCCGCGACATGCAGCGCCCCGACCTGATGTGGATGGCCTTCGGCGCCATCATGCTGGGTACGGCCGTCGTGTTCGTGCTCTACAACAAGCTCGCCCTGCCGAAGCACGCGTCGGATTCGATGACGGTAAAGTAAGAAGCCGTCGCAACACGATCACCTCGCAGCCGCGCCGACCTGGCGCGGCTGCAAGAACTCAGATCCTGCTTGTTTTCGGAAGCCTCGCAACGCCGGCGCATCCAACTTCAATCAGCAACGATGTCGCCGCGACGTAGCGGCGGCAATCGCCGAGGGCCGTATTTCCGCGCCCTTCAGAGCCTCGCTGTCCTCAGCGTCGCGAATGGTAGAACGGCATTGTTCGGTTGACTCCGCCGCGAGGACGCGGCGTCTCTGACTCCTGGCGAGTTCCTGTATCGCCTCTTCAGAGCTGGGCGAGAGATCTGACAGAACACCCAGGGTTGCGTTTCGCCCGCTATGCGGGCTTCACTTACCCCGGGCTTCGGCTCTTGCACGCCTTCAGCGTGCCGACCTCGCATAGCGGTCCGCAACACGTCGTGCGTCGTCAAACTCGCGCGGCCGATGTCAACGGATCGCAGTCGCGGCAGCCAGAGTTCGAGGCGATTGGCGGACGCCACGATTCCAGTCAGAAAAAAGCCCGGCGACACAAGGCGTCGCCGGGCGGAATTGACACAAATAACCTGATGATTGTGATGTGGCGGAACGCTACTTCACGCCGTGCATCATCCTCTTCAGCGGGACCACAAGGATCGCGAGCAGTACGGAGGACGCTGCGATCGTGATGGTGATGACCATGAAGGTATGCGTGAAGCCCTTTGCCTCGACCATCCGGCCCACGATGCCGCCTGTCAGGACGTTGCCGATGGCGGGCGCCAGGAACCAGAGGCCCATGAAGACGCCGACGAGTCGCGTCGGCGACAATTTCGTGATCATCGAGAGACCGACAGGCGACAGGCAGAGTTCGCCCGTCGTGAAGAGCAGATAGGTCAGCGTCAGTAGGATGATGCTTCCCTTCCCGCCCGCGTCCGCCTGTTTCGAAGCGACCCAGAGCAGCAGGAAGCCGCCGGCAACCTGTATCAACCCCAGCGAGAATTTCAGAGGTGTCGAGGGTTCGATCTTCTTTCGATCCATCCAGACCCACAGCCACGCGAAGGGGATACCGAGCAGGATGATGAGGAACGGATTCACAAAGTTGCCGAACCAGGCCGAAGGCACTTTCCACTTGAAAATCTGCATGCTCACATCGAGGTCTGCGAACCGGATAATCGTGCTGCCCTGAAGCTCGAAGAAGCCCCAGAAGACCATCGAAAACGCGCAAAGCACGATGATGACGATCATGCGACCTCGTTCCTCACCCTTGCCGCGCACAATCTCGTAAATGAGATATGCAAGGACGGGGGCGATGAGCCACTTCGTGAGGTTTTGGACGCTCTCGGGCTTCGACATCAGGTACGAGGCGACAGGGATGTAGATCAGCACGCCCAGGATCAGCAGGACGACATTCGGAATGCCGAAGCGCCCCGGCCCTGTGAGGCGCGCGCCCTCCGGCGCCAGTCCGCGAGGACCGACCCAGTTCCGTCCCAGGAACAGGATCGCAAGGGACGCGATCATGCCGGCGCCGGCGAGCAGGTAGGCGAGGTACCAGCCCCATTCCTGAGCGACGCCACTGCTGAAGCTGGCGGCCGTGGCGCCGACGTTGATACCCATGTAGAAAATCGTGAAGGCGCCGTCGCGACGCTGATCCTGCGGTGTGTACAGCGTACCGACGATTGTCGAGATATTGGGCTTGAAGAACCCGTTTCCGCACGCCAGCAGCCCGAGCCCCAGGTAGAACAGGTAGTTCAGCTCCGTGGGGTTATCCGCACCGTTGGTCATGATGGCGTGTGTCGTCAGCATGAAGTGCGCGATCGACATCAGAATGCCACCGATGTAGATCGCCTTGCGCTGCCCGAGCAGGCGATCCGCCAGCATGCCGCCGATGAACGTCGCCGAATAGACGAATCCCAGATAGGCGCCGTACACCTGGTCGGCAAAGCCTCCGGCCGCGTCGGCGCCCTTTTCGGCGGTCATGTGCGCAAGGACCACCTGCACCATGTACAGCGTCATCACGCCGCGCATGCTGTAGAAGCTGAATCGCTCCCAGAGTTCGGTACTGAACAGGACGTACAGGCCGCGCGGATGTCCGAACAGCGTCTTCTCTTCCGGCGGCTCCGGCGCTCCGTATCCCAGTGGCTGCGGAGTTTCTTCAAACTGATTCAAGTGTGACACCCTCGTATTCTTGTTTCAACAGAAACGCAACTGACGTGTGAACCCAATGTGCCGGCACGTCTCCATTCGCGGACGCGTCAGGCCCCGTACTTCCTGATCGCCCGATTCAGCATCGGCTGAAGGACGAGAATCACCATCGCGATGGCGAACAGGACGACGCCGAGTATCAGGAAGATGTTTGTCGTCGGCTTCAGGCCGCTCAGGAATCCTGACAGCTTGTTGGCGATCGCCGTCGCCATGAACCAGCCCCCCATCATCACTCCTACCAGGCGCTTCGGCGAGAGTTTCGTGACGAGCGACAGGCCCATCGGCGACAGGCACAGCTCGCCGACGGTAATCACGGCGTAATACAACACCAGCCAGATGAGCGTCACTTTGTCCGTTCCATCGCCACCCAGATTCGCCGCCCCCGCCATGATGAGGACGGCGCCGACCGTGATCAGCATGCCGTAGAGGATCTTGCGCGCCGTGCTGACGGGCTTGTTCAGCCGAACGCGCCACGCGAAGAACGCCACGACGACCGGCGTGAGCAGGACCACAAACAGCGGATTGAGGAAGCTTGTGACCAGCTCCGCGTTGAAGACGCTGGCGAATTCACCCTTTTCAAATCGGGCGTCTGACGCCTTCTTGTACACATTGTCAAACGTCTCCTGCGTCACGAGGAGAACGGGGAAATCGCCCGCGCCTTCGCTCTTGCGAAGCAGGAGAATACTCCGTTTGGGTTCGGCCGTTTCGGGCTCGATGCTGACACTGACCGACTCCACGCCATGCTCGTCTTTCGATGTCTTGACCCTGACCTGATCATCCGCAAAGACGCCGAGTGTGAGGAATGCCCATTTTTCGGCCGCTTCCTTACCGTCGGTCTTCGGATCCATGGCCCGCACGTCCGGATTCCGTTCCAGAACCTGTGCAACGGCGGATTCGGAGATTCGCTTGGCGCCGAACATCGCCTCGGCCTTGTCGTCGCACGTCACAAGCGTATCGGCGTCGGGGCGCGGCAGACTCGGGTCGGCATTGCTGAAGTAGGAAGGCATCGCCTTCTGCGTGTAGAACTCCTGCACCGCCGACGGAACCCATTCGGCGCGGCGACTGGCGTTGTTCTCCGTGAAGAACGTCATCAGGCCGCCGTTGAGGTGCAGGACCATGAAGAACGCGCCACCGGCGACATAGACCGGCATGAGCGCCGCAAGACCTGGGCGTTCGTCCGGACTCGCCCGGACAATCAGCGTGAAGAAGTAGAAGATGACAGGAAGCATGCCCGTCAGGAAGCCGAACGTGATGCCGCCGATCGAGTCCTTTACCCAGGCGGCGTCCTTGAAGAAATACCAACCGCCAAACCCGAACAGCGCGGCCGGAACAAGGATGGTCAGGACGATCTGCCCGAAGCTGGCGTCACGGCCGTCCACCTCTGGTTGACGATCCGCCCGCTCAAGCTTCTTCCAGTTGATCAGCAGAACGATGACACCGATGCAGAGACCGACGCCGGCGCCGGCAAAGGCGACGTTGAAGTCAAACAGGTTGCGCAACGGCGCCGAGAGCAGCGCCGACAGCGCCGCGCCGATGTTGATGCCCATATAGAATATGTTGAAACCCGCGTCGCGACGCTGATCGCCGGGTTCGTAGAGGTTGCCGACCATGGCCGAGATATTCGGTTTGAACAGTCCGTTGCCGAGGCAGAGCAGCGACAGGCCGATGTAGAGCTGCGTTTCCCCGCGCACGCCCAGCGTGAACAGCCCCGCCGCCATGCAGACACCGCCGATCAGAACCGACAGGCGATAGCCGAGAAACCGGTCGGCAATCAGTCCACCCAGAAACGGCGTGAAATAGACGAAAGCGAGGTAGGTGCCATAGATCTCCGTGGCGAGCGTCTTGGGCATCCCAAGGCCGCCGCGTTCCGTGTCGGTTGCGTAAAGAACCAAGATGCCCAGAAGCAGGTAGAAGGCCAGGCGTTCCCACATCTCCGTAAAAAACAGCGGATAAAGCCCCTTCGGATGGCCGCTTAGTCCGCCCTTCTGGCTGTCGTTTGTCACGCGTCAGATCCCTCTCTTGCAACGGCGGAGCAAGCAATCGCCCCACCCGGCCGATTCGAAGACTCAGATAGCTCGCGTCATTGGGTTTCTGTGTTAAACCGGAGAGAATACGGTGTTTACGCTCGATTTGCGAGCCTATTCGCGGTCCTGCGCAGTGATCGCCCATCCGACCGATAACTGCGTAACACGGCGGAGACCGATCGGCCCCGTAACGTCGACCGCAGACGACGGACCTCACTGAGGATTAGCTTGAGTCCGATCCCGACTGAGCCAATCTATCCAACATGGAAACGCCTGAGAAGCAACCCAACAACATGCCGGCGCCCGGATTCTGGTGGCGCGTCGCGACGCTCGCGGGACTCATGGTCCTCGGCGTCACGCCCTGGGCGCACGCGCAGCTTGCGGCGCCGAACGAGCCGGCGTTCTGCCCGCCATTGACGTCCCTTGCGACGCCGACACTCTTCAACGTCTTCTGGGGAACGACACCGCTGCGCTTCCCGTTCCAGTAACGGACACGATTCAATGTGGGAGGTTGAACGCGGCGCGAAATTCCCGCGCGCGTCCGCTCCTGCGCCGTCGCCGCATCTCAATCAGATGGAAATCAACGACGCAGCGTCTGACCGACGCCGGATTCGAAACGGGGGTCCTTCGCCGCCGTCGGCGCGCGCTCCGTGCTCGCGCGGGCCGCTACGGCGTTCCACGTCGCCCACAGATACTGCTCGGGCGCCCGCATGACCGCCGTTTCCAGCGAAGCAATCATCGTCCGAACAATTTCGTCCGGTTCCTGACGCAGCGCTCGCGGGTCGATCGACTGTTCGATACGCATGTCAAAGGAAAATGGACCGCTCTGACGCGTGCAGGCGATCGGGAGGACCACGGCGTCATATCGGGCGGCGAGCAGTCCGATCGTTCGATAGGCGCGAATGTCGCGGCCCAGCCAGCGCACGGGAACACCTTTCCGACCATATCGCGTGTGTTCGCCGATCGTGAAGATCGTTCCGCCGTTCCGCAGGATCCGCGGGACAACGCTGAGCGCCTCCGATCGCTCGATGATCTCGATGCACGGCAGACCTTCGAGGTCGGTTCGCCACGCCTTGATCATCGGCTGGTTGTCGAAGTCCGCGACGACGTGAATCCGGCCGAGCATTCGCCCCCATGTCACGGCGGCGATCGCCGGGTTGCCCAGATACGCCGTGGTCAGAATAAGGCCTCGGCCCTGGCTGCGAATCCGCTCGAAGGTCGCCGGAAAGCTGTCGGCCGCCGCGTCGTCGGATCCCGTCGATCCGAGTGACACGTGCTTCCGCCAGTCCTGATGCGCCAGGCGCTGCTGAATAAACAGGGACTCGCCCCAGAATCGCGCGGCGTGCTCAAACGACGCCTCAACGATCCGGCGAATCGACGCCGGCGAGTAGATGTCCCCCAGCGCGCGAGTGGCGTTGGACATCGCGATCTGTCGGATCGGCGGGCCCAGGCGATAGACGCCCCGCCCGACACGCCGCGCCAGTCGGTCCGTCAGGCCCGGTCCCGACAGCCGAAGCCCGGGAGCGATAACGTGTTGCAGGTAAGCGTGACGCAGTCGTTCGCGCAACGGCTTTGACGAGCTGGATGGGGTCGTATTTGCCACAACCGCATATCGGCTGGCGCGGCGGAGGAGTTTCACCTGTGGCGGGCAAGTCGGTGAATGGCGGCGATCAGGCGACCATGGCCGTATCGCTGACGCCGTCGGCGACAGGTTTTCGGTCCATGAGATTCTGGTAGGCGCGGGCGTAGTTATCGACAAACGCGCGCACGCCGAAGACCTCGAACGCCTGGCTGCGGGCGACGTCCGTTACCTGTTTCACCAGCGCCCGGTCTTCGATTGCCGTGATGAGACGCTCGGCCAGCGAGGTCATCGTGGCGTCGCGACAGAGCAGACCGTTGTGACGATCGGCGAGGATCTCGGCGACGGAATGGACGGCGCAGCCGACACACACGACGCCCGACGCCATCGCCACGCCCATCGGCTCCGTGCAGATATCACCGATCGCGGGAACCAGAAACACATCGGCGGCGCTGAGGATCTCCGCCCACGACATCTGCGAATCCGGCAGAATCGCGAAATCGGGATGTGTCATCCGAATCGCAAAACGCCGCACCCGCGCTCGCTCCGCGGACGCGTAGGGAAGCAGCACGCGCAGATTCGGAAAAATCTGTCGAACGATCGCACAGGCCCAGACACCTTCGAAGTGCCCCTGACCGCGAACGGCGGGACCGTGCAGCGCGATGACGGGCCCCGCGTCTCCAACGAGGCGCTCGCGATGCCCTTCCTGCTTCGCGCGATTGACAGCGCCGAAATCCGCGGGACCGCGTATGACGGCGATTCGATCGAGGTCCACGCCCGCTTCGAGAAGCAGGCGCATAGAGCGTTGAGATCCGACGATCACAGAAACGTCGCCGTCGATCGACTGCATCATTCTGGCCGTCGCCGGCGCCATCGACGGATCGAGCATCGTGACGACGAGCGGCGCGCCAGGGGCCGCGGCGCGCGCCGTCGCCGCCGCCTGGGGACTCCAGGCGTGCACGACGTCCACGCGTTCGCGCTCGCTCAGGGATCGCAGTCTGGGCGCCAGATTCAGTGGGCTGAAGATGCGCCGGGGCGTCAGGGCGACGCGGGCGCCGATATGAGGGCTCAGGCGCGCGACGCTCTCCGCATCGACGGCCGCCACCAGCTGCCCGCCGGCGCCGTCCAGACGGGCTCGAAGGATCTCGAGCGTCTGGGCGTGCGTTTCGTGGCAGTTCGAGTCCAGTACGTGGAGTACGCGCGTCACGGGTTATTCGTGTTCGCGATGCTCGTAGAAGAGCTTCGCGACCTTCTCTCCCATTTTCGCGCCGAGTTCGTCGGCGACATCGCCTTCGCCCGTGTCGCCGTCCATGGGCGTCGGATCCGTCGTGACAACGACCCGATGACCGGCGCCATCTCGCGGCCACATCCGGACATCCCGCGTGCGATCCGTCGAGATGACCTTCACCCGCGCCTCGAAGACGCCCTGGAAGATCGGCGCGCCCTCCTGAGACTGCGTGGCGAATTTCTCGACACCGACGTAGATCACCTGTTCGGCGCCAAGTCGCTCCCCGATTTCGCGGATCGTCAGTCGATCGTACTTGTCGGCGCTCTGGCGAAATCGCTGCCACTCCGTGAAGGGAATGACGCGCGTATTGACGGAGCGCTCGGCGAACAGATCCGACACGACCTTGTGCGCCTGGCGCATCGCCTGAGGTCGGTCGATGCGACCCGCCCGATCGTCGAACAGGATCAGCAGCGGTCCGTCCGTGAGTTCGAATTCGGGCTTGATGAGCTCGCCGCCCTGCATGCCGACCCAGAACCCGGCGAGACTCTGACAGCCTGACAGCCCGGCCAACACGAAGAGCGAGAATCCGGCGAGCCTAATCGCGCTTGTCTTCGAGCAGTATTTCATGTGCATAGAACTTTCTCGCAGCCTTGACGGAGAAAAACTCGATCGCCGAGTGCATCAGATCCCGCTCATCCATGTCGAACGCGCCGTGCTTGGACTCCGGCGGATAGAGCGTTCGGACTTCATCCTGGTATACCGACTGGATCGCCTCGCGTTCCGCCTTCTTGTACAGGTTCAGTGACGCGTCGATCCGCGCCTTCCGCAGGTGCGGTGTGCTGCTGGCGCGGGTCGTGAACGTCTCAAGATCGACGCGAAGGATATACTCGCAGTCAAGCTCCTTGCAGAGCTCGTTGGTTTTCATCTGATCCCAGGTCGCGTCGAATTCATCCTGCAGACTGAGCACCTTGCGCGCCGAAACGACGACGGCGTCCGGCATCCCCTCTTTCAGGTGATGTGACAGCGATCGACATATCTGGGCCTGGGCCTGCGGGTACTCGTCCTTGACGCTCTGATCCGCCCAGACCAGGACGGCCACGGAGCTTTTACCGATCGTGTACTCCGGCTGGACCTCTTCCGTGACATCCGGCGTGAACAGGTACGCCAGCTGACAGCCGAGTGTCGCCGTCAGCATCAGGGACATCGCGGCCAACGCGCCGGCCGAACGCTTTGAACGAATGGTGCTTCGGATCAACTGATTCACTCTCCGTGTCTGGACGTCAGCCTTCCATCGGCGGCACGCCGTAGATCAGGCAATACGCCATCTTGAATCCCCAGCCGCCCATCACAAGCAGGGCCAACGCCAGTACGAGCCGCGTCGAAATCCGGTCCCAATTGATCCAGATCGCGCGTCCCCGAATCGCGACATACGCGCCGTATATCGCCACGATGCCCGTCAGGATGCACAGCACAAACCCGGCGGGCTGCGTGACGATCGCCGAGTAGATTCGTCCGCGAACCGTCAGTGCGTACGCCGTCGTCATGCCACAGGTCGGACAGGGCATCCCCGTCGAATACTCAAATCCGCAGGGCGGAAGCCCCAGGCCGCGATGCGTGCCCATGCCTCGCGGAGACGGCGTCAGAGCCACGGCCACGCCAAGAACCACTGCACAGACGAACCCGACGGCGCCCCAGCCGATCCGTTCACTCCGCGGGGCGCGATACGTGGGTCCAACCCATCGTACGACCTTCGTCGCGTAGTGACTCGGTTTGGCGGTCAGAGGCTCGGCGGGAGGCATGGGGCTCACAAGGCGTCACGGGGTTATCGGGCAAAACCCGCATTGTGACGCGTCCGGGGCATTTCGCAAACGTCGGCCTGATAGGACGCTACGCCGCCCGATCCGGCAAGTCAACAAATCTCGCGCGGGGATGACTCCCCTACTCGTCCCCCAGGATCGTCAGGGCGCGGCTTTCCGGCGCGTGTCCCGCGGCCGCCTCGCGTACCAGCTCGACATCGGAAATGCCGGCCCGTTTGAGCTGGCGGAGCTGTCGACGCTGGGCCCTGGCGTAGGCCAGCAGCGCGTTGCCGTTGGGATCGATGTGCAGCACAGACGAATTCTCGCCGAGCGACAGCACATCAACGATTCGCTCCATGGATTCCTTGTGATAGGACGCAAGCACATTGTGATCCAGGTCGTGGCGGCTCAATCGCGCCCAGAATCGCACGGAGCGCTGCCACGCCTTTTCGGACGCGAGCCGGTTCATCTGCCGAAAGATTGCACGGTTCGTCTGGAACGAGAGCATCGTCGCCTTCAGATGCGACTCGAGGAGATGTTCGGGTTCCCTGAAATCCTGATGGATGAGCTTGTTCAGCCGCTTCCAGTGGCCTTCGCGCAACGTCGCGTCGGCGCGGACCTCCCAGTAGAAGTGACCGAAGGAAATCGTGCAGCGACTGACGGCCATCTGGCGTGGCAGGAACTTGTTGTGCGCGACAGTGTCCGCGGCCAGATGGGCCAGATAGCCATAGCAGAAGGCCCGGGCGGCGTCGGTCTCCGCGTTTTCGAGCAGCTTGAATCCTGTCGCCCAGCGATGGCAGATCTGCTTCACGCGGCTCATCTTCTTGGCCAGCACGATGTCCGTCGCGACGTTGCCGAACTGAAAGAACCGACGATGGGAGGCAATCAGCGCCGCCACGCCCCCCGGCAGCAGCGCCAGGTTCTTCATCAGGTCGCTGGCCAGCTTGATATGTGTGCCGGGACCCCACGCCCACGCCTCGCCAGGTGTCAGCAGAACAATGGCGATGGCGGCCAGAAGGATACTGAACACAACACGACGCCCGTCGGGCGGTTTGCGTTCGCTCGATGCGTGGGCCGGCGCCCGGCGATCAAATCGGATCGACACGCGTCCCAATCCTCCGGAACTGACATTCCTCCAAGGCGCGCCCCGCGAGCCACGCCGGGCGACCGCCGGAATAGAGCATAGCAAGCGACGCTTCTCATCGCCAAGCCGGGCGCCGTGCGACGGCCCGAAATGGCGATATACTCGCCCGGATGGACGAAACGCCGACGACAGTGATCTACAGGACCGAGGACTACGCCAGCGGTCCCCGCCGCGTGATCGCGGCGTTGATCGACTTCTTTGTCGTCACCTGGCTCTATGCGATTCCGGTGATGATCGTATCCCTTATCTGGGTTCCGAAAGAAATCCGCGAGATGAAGGGCGATCTTGCCAAACAGCAGCGTCTGACGCGTGAAGCCCTTGGGCCAACCGTATTCTTCAGCACGATCGCCATCATCATCATCCTGGTCTTCGCGTACCACATCCTGATGCGCCGCCTCCGTGGCGGCACGATCGGATATCGCATCGCCCGTATCCGCCTTATCGCTCACGACGGGAACAAGCCGCCGTGGCCGCAGCTCATGAAGCGGATCCTGCTGATGATCGGGGGCGTCTTCACCTCGGGCCTCGTCCTCGTCCCGACGTTCCTTCGAAAGAAACGCCAGGCCCTGCATGATGTGTTCGCCGGCACCTGGATGGTCCGCGTCAACGCCGTCCCCGAAGGACCCGGCGCCCTGATCTACAAGACGCGCCTCTTCGGCACGTTCCCCGTAACCTATGCGGATGTTGAATCGCTGGAAGAGAACGCGGCTGACACCGACGCGGAGGACGGCGATTCGCCGCCGATGGCCACAAGCCCCCCCGTGGCGACGCCCCGGACGGAACCCGCCGATAGGAGCAACGCGTAACCTCTGACCCCGTCACGGCTTGACACGTCCGACGCCCCGGCTAAACTCGTACGGACCATTTGGCCCCTAGTGTAATGGTAGCACGACAGACTCTGGATCTGTTTGTCAAGGTTCGAATCCTTGGGGGCCAGTTAGACACAAGTCTATTTCGCGCACGTCGGCGCACTTCCCCGTTTCTAGGCGAATATCGCGGTTTTTGGCGTCGGTCTCGTGCGCCAACAGAGCCGAATCGGACGCCGATGCGCCAACGTCAGCAACGAATTCGCAGCGCAAGGCCTTATCGAAATGCTCGGGAAGGACTCGAAGATAATGTTCGGAGGCGACGGCCGCGGAGTGCCCCATCCACGCCGTAGCGACATGCTGAGGATGCTCGCCGACAAGCTCCGTCGCCCTGCTCGCTCGCATGTTCACGAACGACTTGGGCCATGCCGTTAGCCCCGCCGCCGTGATGATCCGCCGGAACGTCGTCCTGAGATTCTGGCGCGAGCTTCGGTAGCGCGTGACGATGTGTGTCGCCCCCTCTGGCGCGGCGTCGAACGCCTCACGTAGGACACTCTCAAGCGCGGGAAACAACGGAATGATCCGCTCGGCGCCATGCTCGTGGTGTTCGGTCTTGCTCGACGGAACGCGGAGGCGCTGGCGATCCCAATCAACGTCTCCCCACTTCAGGGCCAGAACTTCCGAAGGACATCGAAGACCGCCAATCCGACACAGCGCGATGATCGTCCGCCAGTCCTGATCGGGGGCCGCCTCAATCAGGGCGGCGTAGTCCTCACGGGATACAAAGTGAAACTTCTTTTGATTCCCGCGGACGATCGCCGGAAGATGATCGAACGGATTCGACGATATGATCCCCTGTCGCATCGCCGCCCTCCAAACCTGACGGGCCAAACCGATACGGCGCCGGACCGTGTTCTCGGCAAGCGATTCTTTACCGACCAGAAACGCGCGGAATTCGTCGGCGTCGCCTGGGGTGATGCTCGGAAGGTCGCGGTCCTTGCCGAAGAAATCCCGGAGATTGCGTTCGATCTGGCGATAGATTTCGCGCGTTCCCGGTTTCACGTCAGGGCGCGACGCAATGAACCGCTCCATCCACTCGCCGATCGTCGCCGTCCGTTGCTCCGACCTCCGCACGAGCCCCGCCTCGATGAGCTTCTTCTCTAGCTGCGTTCCCGCGATCGACGCCACCCAAGCCGCCGTTCCGGCCGGAATGCTCTTGGCCTCGCCGATCTGGAACGCGGTCACAAGGTGATCGATATGGCGCCCGACGGCCTCGGCGTCTCTCTTGTCCACGCGACCACATCCGAACGATTTGCGGTCGTCGGGCGTGAGATAGACCTGGACGGCGTATGTCACGCCGTTCTGTCCCTTGCGTCTGAGGATCGTCGCCATGCTCTAGGGTCCCTTCCGATCGGGTTTCAACTTCAGACCGAGCGCCACGCACAGGCGTTCGGCGACATCCAGCGTAATCGTCCGCCGCTCGCCCGTAACGAACCGATACAGAATCGAGTAGCTGACGCCGGCGTCGATGGCGAGCGCGTTCAACGTGCGCCCATCGCGCTCGATGGCATCCAACAGTGACGTCTTGAGGGTTTCGCTCATTGCTGGATTGTGATTATGCCGGTCGGCATTTTCGGGGTCAATCATTCGTCCGTTACATTCTTCAGCCAGTTTTCTACCGATTCCCTGTGGAATCTCAGCAGCTTGCCGATCCGACGATGCGGGATCTCGCCCGCCTGGGCCATCAATTGGACCTTCCTGCGGGAAATCCTCAGCATGCGGGCCACTTCCACGGCGGACATGATGATGGGGTCGGCGTCGGTCTTCTGCCTACTCATGCTGTCGCTCGCCTTTCGTCTCCATCTCCTTCAGATCGAAGGCGACGTTGTCGCTCCGCCCACTGAAGGTGGGTTTCGCCTGGGGCCGGGCCCAAATCGTTGTCGGGACTCAGTGTCGGACGGTCACACTCAGTACGCTCAGTACGCTCAGCAATCGTCGATTCTGGCTCGGTATCACCGTTGTCGGCTGAGCAACGGGTATCAGCGTTGTCGGCACGCTCAGTAGATATGCTCAGTGCACAATCGTCGTTGGCGCTACCTTCAGGCGGGATTTCTGAATGTTCTGAGCGTACTGAGCGTTCATTACAATCGGCATGAATCTCGATGATGCGGGCGCCTTTTGTGCCACTGCGGTCGCCAACAATTACGCTGATTCCGCAATGCCGAAGCGCCGGCGCCGTTCGGTCCACGACGTTACGGAGTCCCCTCGCGCTTTGCGGCCAGGATTTATGCCTGAGAGACTTTTCCGTCGCGTACCGTGGATCTGATAGCAGGTTAAGCAAATCGGATGCCGTGCCTCTGAAGTGTCCACATTCCTCGACCATCGAGAC
>ERZ795053.1764-NODE-1764-length-26987-cov-9.004530_pt1 | contig 26987 bp, 26 predicted proteins | sample MGYA00375137_ERZ795053 | MGnify/ENA primary metagenome ERZ795053 (study PRJEB30182, sample SAMN05720284) | activated sludge metagenome | isolation source: Anaerobic digester | place: Hong Kong | collected 2014-12-17 ...
TGGAGCGGATTGAATCATCAAAGGGCTGATTTGGCGAGGTATTTAGAAGCATCTACTCGTTCTTTAGGGGATGCCATCCCAGCGTCTACGGCGACGAAGTGGCGACGAGCCTGAGTCTGCTGAAAGGCAAAGCCGAGGCGGAAAGATGCCTGAAGATATGGCAGGAAGGCATGAGGTCTGTCTGGACGGATCTCCCTGTCTGGTTTCATGGCGATCTTGCGGTCGGCAATGTCTTGATGACAGGCGAGAAGGTCAGTGCACTAATAGATTTCGGGGCATGTGGCGTGGGCGATCCGGCATGTGACTATGCAATCGCCTGGACCTATTTCGACGCGGATGAGCGCCAACACTTCAGGGCCTCAATCGAGGTCGATGAAGGGACATGGCGCAGGGCAAAATCGTGGGCTCTTTGGAAAGCGCTTGCAAGCCTCGCTGGATCGTCAGCACCGGACACAAACGGCATCCAAGCCCGTGCATTGGGTGAGATCCTTCGCGATGAAACATAGCGGTACCTGGGCCCCGTGACGTTATTCCAGCAGACTGATTGGCTCGGTGGGTTTGGGCATTCGCCGCGGCTTGCGGCTGCGGTGCGGGGCCGAGCGGAGGGTCGTCACTTCACGCGCCGTGCCATGAGGACCTCGTCGATTTCCTGGCCTTCGTGGATCATCCCGGCGGGAATGAGCCCGATCCTGTGGAAATCGCAGCGCTCGTAGAAGCGGATCGGCCGGTGGTTCCGGCTGTTCACGGTCAGCTCGATCTGGGAGATCCCGTTCCGCGCGGCGAAGTCGACGACCGTGTCCAGAAGGCGCTTCGCCAGTCCCTGTCCGCGCTCGCTGGACCGCAGGTAGACCATGATGAGCGTGGAGCGGTGCTTCATCTTGCTCGGCTGTTGCGGCAGTAGGCCCATGATGCCCACCGGCTCTCCGGATCCGAAGGCGACGAAGACAGGCACCTGCAGCCTGTCGCGCCATTCCTCGTTGGGCAGGGACGCCCAGTCTTCCGGCTTGCTCGCAAAGGCTGCCGGCTCCAGCCGGAGCGCTTCGAGCCGAATGGTCTTGAAGACTTCAACATCGTCCGCGTTCAGTTGTCGGATCTCTGTGTCGCGCATGGCCTGCTCCCTTTCGGGGGCAGGCTTTATGAGGAATCGCCGTTGCGCAACAATACGCCCTCTCTACTTTGGCCGGCGTTTCGGCCATTCGCCGCGTGCGGGGAGGGGGCGTCGGTCGCCGTTGACGGCGGCTCCGCAAGGCCGATAACTCGACAGGCCATGCGAGCCGGATCGAGACAGTTGCTGCGCCGGATGGCGGTAGGGGCGCTCCTTGCGCCGTTCCTGCTGCTGTCGCTGTTCCCGGGCGGGGTGATGCCCCTCCGCACGGCCGAGGGGATCGTGCTGGCGATCTGCACCGGCGACGGCGCGCTCGAAATCCGGGTCGATCCCGAAAGCGGGAAGCCGGTCGAGAAGGCGCCCGATACGAAGCGGGATCGCTGCGACTGGGCCAATGCAGCTCAGGCGTTCACGTTGACGACAAGCCCCGTGCTGCTCGCCGATCGGATCGGCGCGGGGGCGGTTGTGCTGCCCGTCACGCCACTCGTCCTCGTCGCCGGCCACGCAACCGGTCTGCCACCCTCGACCGGCCCTCCTGTCGCTGTCTGACTTTCGCTTTCGAAATCTCAGACACGCAAGAGGATACCATGACGGATATCACCCACGGGGCCGAGGCTCCGGCGGCGGATCGTGCCGCGAACGCCTATTACTTCATCGCCTGGCGCTGGCACTTCTATGCCGGGCTCTACGTGATCCCGTTCCTGCTGATGCTGGCGGTGACGGGGCTGACCATGCTCTGGATCTCCTGGGGGGCCGGGATCGGCGCCGAACGCATGGCGGTGGTGCCGGGGGCTAGGACGCTGCCAGTCGGCAGGCTGCTCGAGGCGGCCGAGGCCGCCGTGCCGGTCGGACGGGCGGTGCAATATGTCGAACCCCTTGCGGGGAACCGCGTCGCGAGCGTCGCCGTCGAGACCACCGAGGGGACGACCGGCGTCGCGCTGGACCCCTTTTCCGGCGAGGTTCTGCAAAGCTTCGCCTGGCGTGGCGGCTGGTACGACACGATGAACGCGATCCATGGCACGGCGATGCTCGGCGCCTTCGGCGACCGGATGATCGAGATCGCGGCGAGCCTCGCCATCCTCTTGGTGGCGACGGGTCTCTACCTGCACTGGCCGCGCAACGGCGCCGGCTGGCGCGCGACGCTCTGGCCCCGGCTGTCGGCCCGGGGGCGGGGCTTCTGGAAATCCCTGCACGGCACCATCGGCATATGGATATCACTGGTCCTGGTGCTGTTCCTCGTCTCGGGGCTGAGCTGGGCCGGTATCTGGGGCGAGCGCATGGTGCAGGCGTGGAACACCTTCCCCGCCGAGAAATGGGCGGCGCCGCTGTCGGATGCGACCCATGCCGACATGAACCACGGTGCCGCGCATGAAGTGCCCTGGGGGCTGGAGCAGACGCCGCTGCCCGCCTCGGGTTCGCTGGCGGGGCTGACGGCAATTTCCGGCGCGGTGACGATCGACAGCGTGGCGGACTTCGCCCGCGGCCTCGGCTTCGCCGGACGGTTCCAGATCAACCTGCCCGGCGACGAGACCGGGGTCTGGACCGTCAGCCACGACAGCATGTCGAACGATGGCGGGAGCCCGGCGGCGGACCGCACGATCCATATCGACCGCTACAGCGGCAACGTCCTGGCCGATGTGCAGTACGCCGACTACTCGCCCTATGCGAAGGCGATGGCCTGGGGCGTCGCCTTCCATGAGGGCGACATGGGATTGTGGAACCTGGCGCTGAACACGGTCTTCTGCCTCTCGGTGATCGCCATGGCGATCTCGGGGCCGGTGATGTGGTGGAAGCGGCGGCCGCTCCATGCCGTGCGCCTCGCCGCCCCGCCGAAGCCGCAGGGCCTGCCGGTCTGGAAAGGGGCGGCGGCGCTGGTCGTCGTGCTCGGGGTGATCTTCCCCATGGCGGGTCTGGCCATCGTCACGGTGCTGCTGCTCGATCTCACCATGCTGCGGCTCATGCCCGGGGTCAGAGACGCGGTGTCCTGAACCACCTGCGATGAAACGGGCCGCCCGGTGGCGGAGCGGCCCGTTCTCTTGCCCTGGAGATCGTTCCCGGACCGCATTGCAGGATCTGCGGCGCTCGATCGCCCCGCAGATGGCGCGGGTGGCCGGAGACGGTCCGGCGATTCTGCGCGACGCAGGGCTCGTGGGGCGGGGTGGACATCGAAAGGGGACCTGTCGCCGGGACTCCATCGCCAGGCGGTGGCCCGGCGGCCCGTTGCGCGGCCGTCCCCATGAGGACAACCGGTAACGGGCTGATATTGAACGATTTAAGTGTTAATGTCGGAATCCGTCCCTGGCACTACGGCCGGGGATGTGCCTGAGACGAGGCCGTGCGCAAGAAATCAGGGACCTCCGGGTTCGGAAAGCGCCTTTCGCCGCGCGCGAGGCGATGGAGGGCGATCCGGACGAAGCCGCCGAAGACTTGACCTCGGGACACACAAGACGAGCATGCTCATCATTTTGATCCTATGGTGTCATTTGCACGGCCAACAGCAACTCAACTCCAGAGCACGCAACGTATCCAAGGCGCGCCACATGATTTCCACGAAACGTCTCAACCTGTGCAAGTTGGCAGACCGCCATCGTGAAGCATTTGCAGTGATGCATTCAGATGCCGGGGTGATGGAAGACCTTGGCGGCCCTATCGACCACCGCGGCAGCGCGGAGAAGTTCGATCGTTATCTGGCAGCCCTCTCGGAGCAGAAGGTGTCGAGATGGGCAGTGGAGAACAAGGTCTCAGAATTTCTCGGATATTGCGGCGTGATGCCCCGTCTCGATAGCGACCACCCGCTCGGTCCGCATTTCGAGATCGGATGGCGTTTCCGCCGCGCTGCATGGGGCCACGGTTATGCAACCGAAGCGGCGCAAGCGTCGCTGGAGCATGCCGTCACGCGGCTGGGTCTGACCAGCATCGTTTCTTACACCGAGAGAACCAACAGGAGATCGCAGAGCGTCATGGGCAAGCTTGGCCTGCTTCGTGACAGCTCGCAGGACTTCACGCTGCACGAAGGCGCCAGGCAGTGGCACCTCTTGGTCTGGACCGTTCCCGTCCCCTTGCCGCTGGTAGGACGATGATCTCTTCGGGCTTGAAACGGCCGTTCGCCGGGCCTTGCGACAGCGGCAGCAGTGCCGGACGCGGCGGAGACGTGTTGCCCCTTGGTCCGGCCGAGATGCTCAAAGAACGTCGGCGAGCGATTTGCGATCCGTGGCCAGGTCGGCCAGCAATGCCGCATGGACTTCCAGTGCATCGATGATCGGGAAGCCCGGATCGCGTCCGTCGAATGCCAGGAGCAGGTCGGTTCCGGCCAGGGCTATCGCTTCGGCCCCGCGCTCCATCATTTCCTTCCCTGCGTCGAAAAGAAGCGCTCGGGTCGCATCGTCGCAGCGGCCCGCGACGGCCATGTCCTGATAGGCCTTGCCGATGGCGTCCGGATTGCCGGGCACCACAACACCGGTCCGGACCATCTGGCCGAAGAGATGGGTGCGCATGGCCCGTGCGGTGCCCAGGAGCCCGACCTGCGAATAGCCCTGGTCCGCGCAGAACATGTCCAGCGGGGCCACCGCCGAGAGCAGGGGCAAGGGGCTGAGGGCGCGCGTCTCCTGCCAGCAGAACAGCGGTCCGATCGCGGTTATGCTGGCGAAATCCGCGCCTGCTGCCGTCAGCCTGTGCAGCAGCACGGCGAAGATTTCCGCCTGTTCCCGGGTCCTGCCCGAGAGGTTGTTGGCCAGGACCTCGCGGATATTCGCCTCGACCATCGTCAGGTCCAGCCGACAGCCGCGATCCGCAGCGATCCGGGTGAGGCGCTGGTAGTATATGACGGTTGCCGCAGGACCCAGTCCGGTAATCAGACCGACATGCAACGGCATCTCCTTCCCGAGATCCGAACATTGGATTGCGCCATGCTATTTTGGCGGTGCGGCCGATGTCGACGGGAAACGAAGGGCCAAGGGACCGCTTCGGGGCTGGAAGCTGCCGTACGCCGCGGCTCACGACAACGGTGGCGGTGCGGGACCGTATTGTCATTCACTGGGAACGCGTCGCGACCCCGGCACCGCGGCGAGCCATGGCGGAGGCTTCGGGAACTGCGGCGACGCCGGCGCGGATGATCTGCGCTTGGGCGTGCCCCGGCATGATCCATGTCATTACGCATCTGCCCGGCGTGGCGGATGATTCCCATTGAGAGGAGGACTCACGAGTTTGATGGCTCGCGGATCGGCCAGGCGATTGGGACGCATTGAGCGGGAGGCAGCGGATGAGACGGTTCTGGATCGGCGCATTGGTGGGCGGCAGCATCACCTTGGGGGCGGTCGGTGCGCCGGCCGTGGCTCAGTCCGAATGGCAGTTCGAGGTCACCCCTTACGCCTGGCTCTCAGGGGTTGACGGCGACATCGGAAGCCTGCCGATAAGTGGCATCTCCCCGCAGCACGTTTCCCTTTCCTTCGGCGATATATGGGACGACCTCGACTTCGCGGGAATGCTCTTTGCGAGTGCCCGGCGCGATCCTTGGGTAGTCTACGTCGATGCGACCTATGTGAAGACGACCTCGAAGGAGAGCCTTCCGCCTGTCGTCGATACCCTCGAGGTCACCAGCAAGACGACGACATTCGCCCTGGCCGTCGGACGGTCCGTGAGCAGGGACGACCGCCATAACGTCGATGCCTATGTCGGCGCGCGCGCGTGGTGGCTCGAAAACGAGTTCAACGCCACGATCGCAGCCGGTTTTGGCGGGGGGCAGCGCAGTGCCGGCACCGATGCCAACTGGGTCGATCCGCTGATCGGCGTCGCCGGGTCATACGTGGCCTCCGATCGATGGACGCTTTTCGGCAACGCCGAAGTCGGTGGTTTTGGCGTGGGCGCGGATAATGAATGGAGCGTGATGGCCGGAGCGACCTACAACTTCAACGAGAGGTTCGGCGTCTCGATGGCATACCGCGTCCTCGCCGTCGACTACTCCGACGACGACATCGTCTACGACGTGACGCAGTCCGGACCGGTCCTCGGCGCGACCTTCAAGTTCTGAGCGAATCCGGTTCCAGGGCCGACGTTCTCGCCAAATCAGGGAGTTGTCGTCATGGTACCACGACCCTTCCCCTCCCGGGCCACTCTGGCGGTCGCGGCCGTTCTGCTGGCGGCGTCCTGGGGGGGCGGCCTTCCCTCGCAGGCGCTCGCCGACGATGCTGCCGGGCCGGGGCAGAGTCTCGGGATCGCCTCGGTGCCGAACCTGCGCGACCTGGGCGGTTACCGGACGGCCGGCGGCGAGACCGTCGCCAAAGGTCTCGTTTTCCGGTCCAGCCAACTCAGCGGTATCAGCCGTGACGACATGCAGAAGCTGTCCATGCTTGGCCTGAGGGAGAGTCTGGATCTGCGCACCTGGACCGAACGCAGCGCCCGTCCGGACGAGCTTCCCTCCGGAACGACATATGTCTGGCTGGATGTTCTCGCGGATTCGCCACAGGCCGGTCCGGCGCAGCTGGAGACGCTGATGCTGGACCCGGCGGTCGCGAACGCCGAGCTCGGCGGGGGCAAGGTGGAAGCATCGTTCGAGGCTTCCTATCGCGAGTTCGTGTCCCTCCCCAGCGCTCGGAGGGAGTTTCGCAACTTCTTTCTCATTCTCGGCGACGGGAGCAAGCTGCCCGCCGTCTTTCACTGCACGACCGGAAAGGACCGAACCGGCTGGGGCGCCGCCGCGCTTCTGACGTTGCTCGGTGTGCCGAAAGAGACGGTCTACGAGAATTATCTGCGCAGCAATGACTACATCATCCCGGCCTACCAGGCCGTCATTGACGGGTTTGTCGCGGCCGGAGGAGAGGCGTCGATCCCCGAGGCGATCCTTGGCGTCAAGAAGGAATACCTCGATGCCGCCTTCGACGAGATGGAGAGGCGTTACGGCTCCATCGAAGGTTATTTCTCCGATGGGCTTGGCATCGAATCCGCCGAGCAGCAGGCAATTCGGGACCTCTATCTTCGCCGCAACTGACATCGGGAAGAGCAAGGCATGGAAGTCGGGAGGAAATGGAGATGCCGAAGAGATGGACCGCCGCCGCTGGAGCCGCGGCCTTTGGCGCGTTGGTCACCTTCGTTCCCGAGGCGCGCGCATGGGATCATCCCGGACACATGGTGACTGCCGCGATCGCATTCGCCGAAATCGAGCAGGCCCGCCCCGACCTGATCGACGTGCTCGGGCTGCTTTTCCTCAAGCACCCGGACCCGGCGCCTTTCTGGGTGGCCTCAGGCGACGCCAAGGGCAAGGAACGCGTCCGGCGGATGTTCATCGAATGCGCACGCTGGCCGGACGACAACAAGTTCACGCTGAATGACCGCCTGACGTGGCATACTGCGCGGTGGGCCGTCGTCGCGGACGATGCCCCGACCGAAGCGAGAGCCGCGGCCGAGGCGCGGCGGGGCAAACCCGTGGGTCAGGCGATCGAGGCCCTCAGGCTTGTGTCCGCCATGCTGTCGAATCCGGAGGCAGATCCTACGGAGCGCGCCTTCGCGCTGTGCTGGATGCTTCACATCGTCGGCGACATCCACCAGCCGATGCATGTCAGCGATCTCTTCTCGGCCGACTTTCCGACGGGCAACGCCGGCGCGACGATGAGCTATGTCCATGACCCGGTCACCGACCGGCCGATCCCTCTGCACATACTCTGGGACAGCAACTTCCTGCGTGTCCCATCCCTGGAGGAGGTTGACCGGAATGCGCAGTCGTTCGTGGCGAAGCATCCACGTTCTCTTTTTCCAGAACTGCAGCAGCATCCGCTCGGCGATCCGGATGCGTTTCAAGAGTGGGCGCTGGAGAGCAATCAGATCGCGGCTGACTGGGCGTTCGACGTAAGGACAACCGCCGACCCGAACAAGGACCAGCCCGCCGAAAAGCTCGTCCAGAACATGGTCAACTTCATCCTCAACGGTGTTTCGCCAGTGCAGGAAGCGCCCGAGTTGCCGCCCGGATACTGGGAGAGGCTACAGGATACGGCCGAACGTCGCATGACGTTGGCGGGATATCGCATTGCCGATATCATTCTGTCAGCGGCAGATCAGGTCGAAGCGCAAAGGCGGTTCATGGGACGCTGATCTTTGTCCCCCGGACACCGGGACATGCCCAGAAGAACGTCGCGAACTTGCGAGGCCAGAGCCGTCCGCGAGGGGGCCTGATCCCGCCTTTCCGCTTTCCCGGAGTGGCCGCTCCGGGACCGCCGGAGACGATCGGGATGTTCGGCGAAGCGTCCGGCTCGCGAGGCGGAGCGGGGACCTGTCGCCGTCCATCGTATCTGTCCTGCCTCATGGGCTTGCATGCATCCCGCGCCTGGTGGCGGGCCGGAATCGGGGGAGCGCGGCGGGTTCGGATCGGCCCCTCCGGGGGAGAAAGCGCTGGACATCCGGTTCGGGCTGCGGGTTTATCCGCTGTGGGTTCCGGCGCCTAAGTCCGGACAGCGTCGGGGGGCAGGATGGATCGACTAAAGGACAAGATCTGCGTCGTGACGGCGGCCGGCCAGGGCATCGGCCGGGCCTCGGCGCTGGCGATGTTCGAGGAGGGCGCCCATGTGGTGGCCACCGACATCAATGCCGAGGCGTTGGAGGAGTTGAAGGGCCACGGGCTCGAGACCGCGCTGCTCGACGTGCGCGACGGCGCCGCGATCACCGCCTTCCGCGACCGGGTCGGCGGCGCGGACGTGCTCTTCAACTGCGCGGGCTTCGTGGAGCACGGCACGATTCTCGATTGCGACGAGGCGAAATGGGCCTTCTCCTTCGATCTCAACGTCACGGCGATGTATCGCATGATCCGCGCCTTCCTGCCGGGGATGATCGCCAAGGGCTCGGGCTCGATCATCAACATGGCCTCGGTGGCGGGCTCGGTCGTGGCGGTGCCGAACCGCTTCGTCTACGGCGCCTCCAAGGCGGCGGTGATCGGCATGACCAAATCGGTGGCGGCGGATTTCGTCACCACGGGCGTGCGCTGCAACTGCATCTGCCCGGGCACGGTGGAGAGCCCGTCGCTCGATGCGCGCATGCGCGCGCAGGGCGATTACGAGGCCGCGCGCAAGGCCTTCGTCGCGCGCCAGCCGATCGGGCGGCTCGGCCGGCCCGAGGAGATCGCGGCGCTGGTGGTCTATCTGGCCTCCGACGAATCGGCCTATACCACGGGCGGGGCGCATGTCATCGACGGCGGCTGGTCCAACGTCTGAACTTCAGGGAGAAACCGTATGAAACTGCTGCGTTTCGGGCCGTCCGGCCATGAGCGTCCCGGCCTGGTCGACGAGGGCGGCAAGATCCGCGACCTGTCGGGGCTGGTCGGGGACATCGGCGGCGAGGTCATCTCGGATGCCGGGATCGAGCGGCTGCGCGGCATCGATGCGCGGAACCTGCCGGAGGTCGATCCCTCGGTGCGGCTGGGGCCCTGCGTGGCGGGGACGAGCAAGTTCATCTGCATCGGCCTGAACTATTCCGACCATGCCGCGGAGACCGGCATGGCGGTGCCGAGCGAGCCGATCATCTTCATGAAGGCCAATTCGGCGATCTGCGGTCCCGACGACCCGATCATCATCCCGCGCGGCTCGGAAAAGACCGATTGGGAGGTCGAGCTCGGGGTGGTGATCGGGACCCGGGCGAAATACGTCTCCGAGGCGGATGCCATGCGTCATGTCGCGGGCTATTGCGTGGTCAACGACGTCTCCGAGCGGGCCTTCCAGGCCGAGCGCCAGGGCCAGTGGACCAAGGGCAAGTCCTGCGACAATTTCGGCCAGACCGGCCCGTGGCTCGTGACGCGCGACGAGATCGCCGATCCACAGGCTTTGGGCATGTGGCTGACGGTCAATGGCGAGACGCGGCAGAAGGGCTCGACGGCGACCATGGTCTACGGCGTGGCGCATCTGGTGAGCTATCTCAGCCAGTTCATGTCGCTCCTGCCTGGCGACATCATCTCGACCGGCACGCCGCCGGGCGTCGGCATGGGGATGAAGCCGCCGGTCTTCCTCAAGCCCGGCGACAAGGTCGCGCTCGGCATCGAGGGCCTGGGCGAGCAGAACCAGGTCTGCGTGACCGACTGATCAAGGGGCCTGCGGCGCGGCCTGCGGTCGCGCCGGGGCTTGGCCCGCACCGGGTTCGGCGGGGGCGGGGAGCGCGGCGGCGGCCGGCCCTCGGGTTCCTGGTTTCGCAACAATCAGTCGCGTTCCCGGCGGATTGTTCCCGGGAGGCGCAATGTGCAGATTGCGCGTGTCGGCGTGCTCCAGCGCCTCCCACCGAAAGGAAAGCCGCAATGATCAATCTCTCCAGCCTGGCGGCCCTCGCGGGTCGCGTTCTCATCGCCCTCGTCTTCATCCCCGCCGGATTCGGCAAGTTCGGCGACATCGCCGGGACCATGGCCTACACCGCCTCGGGCGGCCTGCCGGGCGTGTTCGGTCTCGGCGCCGGGGCGCTGGAACTGCTCGGCGGACTCGCTATCCTCGTGGGCTGGCAGACGCGCTGGGCGGCTCTCGGCCTCGCCGGCTTCGCGCTGCTGGCCGGCTATCTCTACCACTACATTCCGGCCCAGGGTCTCGAGGGTTTCGACGCCGTGCTGCAGACCCTGATGTTCCAGAAGAACCTCGCCATCGCCGGCGGCCTGCTGATCCTCGCCGGTCTCGGCGCCGGCGGGCTCTCGCTCGACGCCCGACAGGGACGGCTGGTCGCGGCCTGAGCCCCGCTGCCGCAAGGCCATCCCGCCGATCCCGACCCGCGGCCCGCGCCGCCATCCCCCGGACCCAAAAAGGTGAGGCGCCGGTGGCGCCTTGCCCGGTCCGGTCGCCCGGAGGCGCCAGCCGCAGGGCGAGGGCGGGCAGCATCACCGTCGGCTGAGGATCGGGACGGGGCGGCCCTGGACGGCGCGCTTGCGCGCCGGCCCCGGGGAGGGCCGACGCGGCCCGATCGACACCGGTCGATCAGGCTGGGGAACCCCGGCGCCGGACAGGTTGAGGGTCGACGGAGTAGATATCAGACGGTGCGGCGGCGGCTGAGGACCAGCCAGATCAGCGCGCTGCCGGCCAGCGCCAGCATCGGGATCATCGCGAGATTGACCGCCTTCCAGCCGGCCACCGCGTCGCCGCCGATGCAGTTCATCAGCCCGCCCGAGGCGAGCGAGGCGAGCCCGACCAGCCCGAAGACCGCAAAATCGTTCATGCCCTGCACCCTTCCGCGCTCCTCGGGCCGATGGGCGCCGGTCAGCATCGCCGTGGCGCCGATGAAGCCGAAGTTCCAGCCGAGCCCGAGCAGGACCAGGGCGACGAAGAAGTTCGTGAGCTCCACGCCGGCCAACCCGACCAGCCCCGCGCAGGCGAGGATCACCAGCCCGGTCGCGATGATCCGCTCGGCGCCGAAGCGTGCGATCAGGTTGCCGGTGAAGAAGGAGGGCGCGAACATGGCCAGCACATGCGCGCTCACCACATTGGCCGCGTCCGCGGTGGCGAAGCCGCAGCCGACGATGGCGAGCGGCGTCGAGGTCATCACCAGGTTCATCAGCGCGTAGGAGACCATGCCGCAGAGCATCGCCACGCCGATGCGGGGGTCGCGCACGAGGTCCCAGTGGCTGCGCGCCCGCGGCCCGTCGGCGGCCGGCGGCGCGGGGCGCGGGCTGTCGAGGAACCAGAAGACGCCGGCGCCGAGGAGGTTGAGCGCCACGACCGCGAGATAGGCGCCGGCGAAGGGGATCGGCGCGAGGGCGTCGGCGGTGAGCTTCACCAGCTGCGGCCCCACGATCGCCGAGGCGAGGCCGGCGGCCATGACCCAGGAGATCGCCTTGGGCCGGTAGCCCTCGCTGGCGCCGTCGGTGGCGGCGAAGCGGTAGAAGCCCTGGGCCGACATGTAGAGGCCGGACAGCGCCGAGCCGGCGAGGAAGAGCCCGAAGGATCCGACGATCAGCGCCCAGGCGCAGAGCGCGCCGCCGAGCGCGCCGCCGGCCGTCCCGACCAGGAAGCCGGCGGTGCGGCCGCGCTTCTGCATCAGGTTCGACAGGATCGGGGCGGAGAGCATCGAGCCGAAGACGATCAGCGAAATCGGCAGGGTCGCGAGGCATCCGATCGGCGAGAGCATCTGCCCCGCCAGCCCGCCGAGGATGAAGGAGACCGGCATCTGGCTGCCGAGGATCACCTGCGCCGCCACCAGCACGCGCAGGTTGCGCCGCGCGCGGATGTCGGGATCGAGGAGGGGCGCGGCGACGGACATGGCGCGCTTCTATCCGGCCCGGCGGGCGGTTCCAAGCGGCGTTTGGGGGATGTTCGCGGCAGGGCGGGCCATGCTAGAGGCGCAGCCATGGTCGGGCGCATCATCGAGACGGCGGAGGACGTGGCGGAGGGGGCCGCATGGCTGGCCCGCGCCGAGCCGCGCTTCGCCGAGGCGCTCGTCCTCACCGGGCCGCTGCCGCTGTGCCGCCGCCCGGACGGTTTCGCGACGCTGCTCTCGGCCATCGTCAGCCAGCAGGTCTCCACCGCCGCGGCGACGGCGATCTGGGGGCGGGTGGAGGCGCTCGGCGCGCATCACGCGCCCGCAGCGCTCGCCGCCGCCAGCGACGAGGCGCTGCGCGGCTGTGGCCTGTCGCGCCAGAAGATCGCCTATGCCCGCGCCATCGCCGAGAGCGGGATCGATTTCGAAGCCCTGCGCGCGATGCCCGATGCCGAGCTGGTGGCGGCGCTGACCCGCATCAAGGGCGTGGGCGTCTGGACGGCGGAGATCTACGCGATGTTCTCGCTGGGAAGGGCGGATGTCTTCGCTCCGGGCGACCTGGCGCTGCGCGACGCCGCGCACCGGCTTTTCGAGCTCGAGGCCCGCCCGAGCGAGAAGGCGCTGCGCGAGTTGGCGCTCGACTGGTCGCCCTGGCGCGCGGTGGCGGCGCGGCTGCTCTGGTCCTATTATCGCGTCGTCAACCGGCGCGAGGGGGTTCGTTGACCGCCCGTGTAGGGGGATTGCAGCTGGATCTCTAAGATCCTGCACGGCTGTCCCGTCCGGCGGGCCAGCGGTGCCGCCTGGGCCCCGGAACCCCGGAGTCTCAGCTTCCCCGGCCAGGACTGAGCGGGCAAGCTACCGAGATATCCTGCCTAATCCAGCAAATCCCTGCTCCGGAACCGGTCGAGGAGATGCGCCTGGGCGGCGCGCAGGGTGCCTTCGGGCGTGTCCTCGGATCGCAGGTTCCCGTCGGCGCCGCCGCGCCAGTCGAATTTGTTGCCGGCGCGGGGGTCGGCGAAGAAGGCCTGCACCAGCCGTTCGGGGTCGGTCGCCTCCGCCCCGCTCTCGTCATCCTCGGCCTGGCGGGTCAGGACCCAGGCGAGGCAGGCGCTGGCGACGAGGGCGCGCCACAGCACCGGATGGGTGGCGGGATGGAAGTCGTCGAAGCAGGCGGAGACGTTTCCGACGCTCGCGATCCGGGAATCCTTGCCCGCCTTTAGCCTGTCCTCGAATGCGCCGAAGTCGAGGATGCCTTCCGGCCCGCCGTCGGGGCGGTCGATCAGGAAGGCCCCGGCATTGTCGAGGTCGCCGAGGAAGATGCCCTGCAATCCTCCACCGGGCTCGTAGGGCTCGTAGCGGACCGGCTTTCCGGCGCGGGCGAGGCGGAAATGGTCCGACAGGAGCTCGTAGAGTACCGATTGCACCTGGATGCGGCGGGCGATGTCGCTGTCGAGCCGCTGGTCGACCTGGGTCAGCCGCCGGAGCGCGATCTGGTGCAGCGCCCAGAGGCGCATGAGGCGGTAGAGGGTCGAGTGCCGGTAGTAGCCGGTCGAGCCGCGCGCCAGCCATGCGCCGGGATGCGCGCCGAGGCGGCCGTCCCGCGTCACCCGGGCCATGTTGGCGACGCGGTCGAAGAGCTGGCGGGCGGCGTCCTGCGACTGGAAGAGGACGGGCTCCAGCTCCTCGTAGAGCTGCCGCCGCGCGTCGAATTCGTACTCTCGCCGTGAATCGCGCAGCCCCTTGCGAGCGTCGACCTCGTCGCGAAGCGCCTGCATCTCGCGCTGGTCGGCGGCCTGCATGCGTTCGAGCCGCACGGCGCGCCAGGCGCCGAAGCCGGCGAGCGCCAGGCTGGCGCCGGAGCCGATCAGGGCGGTGACGATGGCGGTGTCGACCATGGCTGCGGCACCAGTATAGCGCAGATACGGCCGGTTTTCACGGTTCGTGGAAGGGGCGGGGGGCTCGAGCCGGGCGAATTGCATCCGGCAACGTACCCCGAGATCCAAGCGGGCCAGCGTCACCAACCCGCCCGGCGGGGACCGCCGGGCAGCGCCCGCCCCGCCCGGTCACGCCGAGGGCGTGCCTCAGGCACGACGCGGGCGCTTCGCTTCCGCCCGGGTCGGACGCTGCCCTCGTTTTGGTGTGGGGCGGTCCTAGAAGAAAGAATGGGCTCCGGATGCAACCACCTCCGGGTCCCGATCCCGCCGGCTTGCCGATGCGGCGCATTTTCCCTAGTAACGGCCGGAGTCAGGTGCGAGGCATCCCATGAGCAAACTGAGCGGGCCAGAACGGCCGGCGGCTTCCGGCAAGGCCGACAGCCTCGTCGTCTTCCTGCACGGCTATGGCGCGGACGGCAACGACCTGATCGGGCTCGCCGATCCGCTGGCGCCGCATCTGCCGGGCACGCGCTTCCTCGCCCCGAACGCGCCCGAGCCCTGCGTCAACAATCCCGCGGGCTACCAGTGGTTCCCCATCCCCTGGCTCGACGGCTCGGGCGTCGCGGAGGCGACCGCCGCGGCGTTGCGCTCCTTCGACCTGCTCGACGGCTGGCTCGACGCGGTCGCCGCCGAGACGCCGCCCGAGCGCACCATCCTCTTCGGCTTCAGCCAGGGCACGATGATGGCGCTGCAGGTCGCGCCGCGGCGGCCCGCGGCCTTTGCCGGGATCGTGGGGTTCTCGGGGCGGCTCCTTCATCCCGAGCGCCTCGGGGCCGAGATCGTCAGCCGGCCGCCGGTGCTGCTGGTCCATGGCGACGCGGATCCGATGGTCCCGGTCGCGAGCCTTTCCGAGGCGGCGGCCGCGCTCACCGCGGCCGGGGTCGAGACCCGCACCCATGTCTCCAAGGGCGTCGGCCACGGCATCGCGCCCGACGGGCTCGGACTCGCGCTCGACTTCATCCGCGGGCGGCTCGATGCGACGGCGGGGCGGCCGTCATGAAACCGTGATGCCGCGGGGTTAGGCTGCATCGCGTACGGGCCGCAACCCTATGTAGGGGCTTGTTTAGCGGCGCGGGCGAGATATAGTCTGACCTGGGCCGAGCCTCTGCGCCGCCATGCCGGCGCGGCCGGAAGCGGCCCGCGGGATACGGAGTTTGCATGTTGCAAAGCGCCCATATGCCCAGCTTCATCCGGCAGTCGGGCGGATTGCGCGACCATCCCGCGCTGGTGCTCAATGCCGATTTCCGGCCGCTCTCCTACCTGCCGCTGTCGCTCTGGCCCTGGCAGGAGGCGATCAAGGCGGCCTTCCTCGACAGGGTGATCGTGCTGGCGGAATACGACACCGTCGTGCATTCCCCCTCGATCCAGTGGCGCATCCCCTCGGTGGTGGTGCTGAAGGATTACGTGCGGCCGGCGCGGACCGCGGCCTTCACCCGCTTCAACCTCTTCCTGCGCGACCAGTTCACCTGCCAGTATTGCGGCGCCAGGGACGGGCTGACCTTCGACCACGTGCTGCCGCGCTGCAAGGGCGGGCGCACCACCTGGGACAATGTCGTGGCCTCCTGCGGGCCCTGCAACCTGCGCAAGGGCGCGCGCACGCTCAAGGAGGCGGGCATGCATCTGCGGCGCAAGCCGATGCGCCCGACGCCGGAGGAACTGCAGAACACCGGGCGCAAGTTCCCGCCGAACCACCTGCACGAGAGCTGGATGGACTTCCTCTACTGGGACGCCGAGCTGGAGGCATAGGCGCGCCACCAGAGCCAGGCGAGCACCAGCGAGGCGAGCGCGTTCCAGCTCGCCATCGACAGGCCGAGCATCGACCAGGCGACCTCGTCGCAGAGCACGACTGGAGTCGCGAGGATCTGGTCGAGCAGGTCGGCGGCGGGCACGTCGCCGGGCGTGGGCGCGGTGCAGCTCGCCGGTCCCGGCCACCAGTCGCGCTCGATCCCGGTGTGATAGAGGCCGATCCCGGCGCCGGCCAGCATCGCCAGCGCCCCGAGCAGCGTCAGCCCGCGCTCCGGCCAGGCGAGCAGCAGCAGCCCCAGCGCGATGGCGATCCCGTGCGGCCAGCGCTGCCAGATGCACAAGGGGCAGGGCGCGAGCCCGCCGAGATACTGGAAGGCCAGCGCCCCGAGCAGCAGCGCGGCCGAGCCCGCCGCCGCCCCGAGGCCCATTCGCTGCATGGCGTTCATCGGCCCAGCTCGATCACCAGGAATCCTCCTATCAGTGCCGCGAGCCCGAGGCTGAACACCAGCCCGAGCCGCTCCTCGATGAAATCGCGAATCGGCGCGCCGTAGCGCCAGAGCAGCGCGGCGATCACGAAGAAGCGCAGGCCGCGCGCGATGACGCTCGCCAGCATGAAGACGCCGAAATGCAGCCCCGTGGCGCCCGACAGGATGGTGATGACCTTGTAGGGAAAGGGCGTGACCCCGGCGACCAGCACCGCCCAGGCGCCCCAGTCGTTGTAGGTCGCGGCGAAGCGGTCGAATTTCGTGTCCATGCCGTAGAAGGCGAGGATCGGCTTGCCGACCTGCTCGAAGAGGCCCCAGCCGATGAAATAGCCGAAGGCGCCCCCGGCGACCGAGGCGAGGGTGCAGATGCCCGCGATGCGCCAGGCGTCCTGGGGCCGCGCGAGGATCAGCGGGATCAGGAGCACGTCGGGGGGGATGGGAAAGACCGAGCTTTCGACGAAGCTCACCGCCGCCAGCGCCCAGAGCGCGTGCCGGCTTGCCGCCAGCGAGATCGTCCAGTCGTAGAGACGGCGTAGCACTTTGTTCACACCTGCGCGGAATAGTCGGTGCCGAAGCAACACGGACCGCCGCGCGCGTCAAGACCGATCGCTCTGCGCGTATCGGGAGGGGCGCGCGCCGCCGAAGGCCGAGATGACGACAGAGGATCAGGGTCCATCGGGGCGCACGCTGCGCCGCATCGGCACCGGGCTGGGGCTGGCGGTGGTGCTTCTCTCCGGGATCGCGGTCCTGGGCATGCTCGCCGGCCCCGGGCCGCTCGCGCCGGACGCGCCGAGCCGGACGCTGAGCGCCGACCGGGCCGAGGCCGTCACGCGCCAGGTCACCGCGGCCTTCGAGAACATCCAGGCGGTCTGGAAGCGCGAATTCGCCCGCCGGTTCGGCCGCGACTACGTGCCGCCCGAGGTCCGGTTCTATACCGGGACCACGGTCTCGCCCTGCTCCGACGGCCAGGAGGCGACCGGGCCGTTCTATTGCCCGCGCAGCGTCGAGGCGGTGTTCGACCTGGCCTTCTTCGAGGCGCTCAATGCGCGGCTCCGGCGGAGCGGGGACCTCGGGGCGGCGCTGGTGGTCGCGATGATCTCGGCCTCCTATGTCCAGGACGAACTGGGGCTCCTCGCCGAGGCCGAGACGCGGCGGCGGGAGGCCGGCGGCCGCGACGCGACGGCGGTCGACGAGGCGCTGGCGGCCCAGGCGGATTGCCTCGCCGGCGTCTGGGCGGCGCTGGCCGCCGACAGCGTCGGGGTGGTTCCGCCGGGCTTCTACGACCAGCTGATCGGCATCGCGCGCAACGTCATGGCGGACCGCGCCGGTTTCGCGCCGGAGATGCCGAGCCGCCTCGATCCCTTCGAGGCCGCGAGCCGCGCCACCCGCGAGGCGGATTTCGCCGCCGGCTACGGCGCGGCGGACCCGGCCGCCTGCCTCCCCGGCCATCTCGTTTCGGCCGAGGGCTGATCGGGCGTTCGGACGCTGCCCCAAAGCATTCACCCTGGGACCCGATGAGTCTGGCGGCCCGCGCCGTCGCCTTTCGTCCCGCCCGAGGCTAGAGGTCCCGAGCCAGATCGACCCATGGCGATCGGGCCGCGCCGGCCCTGCCGGGGGCCGGCGCGCTTCGCACGCCGTCCAGGGCCGTCCCGTCCCGATCCTCAACCGACGGTGAAGCTGCACTTCCCTCGCCCTGCGGCCCGCGCCGCATGTCCCGAGGCTCGGCCCAGGGGTCGCGGACGCCGGTCAGGCGGGATGGCCGTCGGTCTGAGCCGCCGTCACGGGCTGTCGCGGTCGAGCGGCTCCAGCGAGCCGCGGCGGGGCGTGCCGTCGGGCTGCACCGGGGGGGTGACGGTGATGCAGGTTCCCGCGGCGACCCAGACCCAGGCGTTGCCCTGGAAGTCCACGCTGCTCGCGCCATTGCCTTCGCCGCTGCCGATCCCGTCGTTCTCGCCCGCCCGCGCGATGCCGTAGCAGCGCTCCTCTCCCGCCGCGCCAGCCGCGACCGGGAGGACCATCGCCGCGATGGTGACAAGTGCCAGAGCCTGCATCGCATTGCGGATCGTCATGTCTGCCTCCTGCCTGCTGCCTTCCCGCATGTGTCGCCCCGGGGCGTCCGGGTCAAGGCCGTGCCGCGCTCAGCCGCGGGCCTTGGGATGGGCGGCGGCATAGGCCTCCATCAGCCGGACCTGGTCGACGCCGGTATAGACCTGGGTGGTGGCGAGCGAGGCATGGCCGAGGAGTTCCTGGATGGTGCGGAGATCGCCGCCCGCTTCCAGCAGATGCGTCGCGAAGGAATGGCGCAGCGCATGCGGCGTCGCCGTTGCAGGGAGGCCGAGCTGCATGCGCGCGGCGGCCATGGCCTTCTGCACCAGCCGCGGGTTCAGCGCCCCGCCGCGCTGGCCGAGGAAGAGCGGCGCCTGCGCTCCGGGCTCGAAGGGGCAGAGATCGCGGTAGTGCTCCACCGCGGCGCGCACCGCCGGCAGCACCGGCACCATGCGCTCGCGACCGCCCTTGCCGCGGATGCGCAGGCTCGCGGGCAGGGGCGCGTCGGCCTGGCGCAGGCCGAGCGCCTCGGAGATGCGCAGGCCGCCGCCATAGAGCAGCGTGACCACCGCCACGTCGCGGGCCGCGATCCAGGGCTCGAGGCTCTGGGCCGCCACGGCGGCGATCAGCGCGCGGGCCGCATCGGGGGCCACCGGGCGCGGCAGGCGCGGCTTGACGCGTGGCCCGCGGGTGGCGGTGACCGCGGGGGCCTCGATGCCCTGGGCCTCGGCCAGCCAGGCGTGGAAGGATTTCACCGCCGAGAGCGCGCGCGACATCGAGCGCGGCCCGAGCCCGCGGCCGCGCTCGCGGGCCATCCAGGCGCGGGCCTCGGCGGTGCCGACGCGGCCGAGTGCCGCGCGGCCCGCCGGCCCGCCGTTGTGCAGGGCGAGGAAGCCGAGATAGCCCGAGACGTCCCGCCGGTAGGCGGTGATGGTGCGCGGGCTGAGGCCGCGCACGGCCTCGAGCTGCGCCAGCCATTCCTCCATCAGGGCCAGCGCGCCGTCGGACGGCGCGGGCTCGCTCACGCCAGCCAGCGCCGCAGGCTGCGCTCGAAGACCCCGGCGAAGAATGTCAGCAGGTCCGTGCCCTGGTCGGCATCGAACCGCTCTGCCTCGAAGGCGCCGAAGACGAGCAGCCCCGGCCGCTTGTCGGGTCCGAGGTCCAGCCGGAGCGCCGCTTCGGAGCGGATGCGCGGGGCGTGCTCGCCGTAGAAGTCGGGCGAGGCCTTGGCGAGGCGCCGGAGCGTCACCCGGCGCGCGCCCATGCCGCGACCCTGGGTGATATAGGCGTCCGAGCCGGTGTCGGGCAGGGCGATGACCACCCCGCGCAGCGGCCCCGAGGGTCCGAGCCCGCTGCCGGGCTCGGCGGCGGGCGCCTCGAGCCCGAGCCGGATCACGTCCACGCCGAGGATCATCGCGACGTCACGCGTGAGCACCTGCAGGAAGGCGGCGAAGTCCCCGGCGTCGAGCAGGGCGAGGCAGGCCCGGTGCACCTGGTTCATGCCCGAGACGTTCTCGTAGGCCGCCGCCAGCACCTCGCGGTGGGTGTCCTCGAGTCGATCGAGCCGCTCCTCGAGCCGCTCCACGAGCACGCCGCGCAGGTCGACGACATTGCGCCCGGCGCTGCGCCGGTCGGCGCGCAGGAGCGCGCGCATCAGTTCCTGGTCCTCGAGGATCAGCGCCGGTTCGGCGATGATCCGCGCCCTGAGCGCCTCGTCGGTGTCGTCCGCTAGGTCCATCGCAGCCTCAAAGGATTTTCTGCCCCGTCGCTTCCCAGTCTTTCAGGAAGGCGGCCAGCCCCTTGTCGGTCAGGGGATGGCTCGCCAGCGTCTTCAGCACCGAGGGCGGGCAGGTCGCCACGTCCGCGCCGGCCAGCGCCGCCTCGCTCACGTGGTTGGCGCTGCGGATGCTCGCGGCGAGGATCTCGGTCTCGAAGCCGTAATTGTCGTAGATGGTGCGGATGTCGCGGATGAGCTCCATGCCGTCGAGGTTGATGTCGTCGAGCCGGCCCACGAAGGGCGAGATGAAGGTCGCGCCGGCCTTGGCGGCGAGCAGGGCCTGATTCGCCGAGAAGCAGAGCGTGACGTTGACCATGCGCCCTTCCTCGGTGAGCGTGCGGCAGGCCTTGAGCCCGTCCCAGGTCAGCGGCACCTTGATCGCGATGTTGGAGGCGAGCTGGCCGAGCTTGCGCCCCTCGGCGAGCATGCCCTCGTAGTCGAGCGCCACGGTCTCGGCGCTGACCGGCCCGTCGACCGCCTCGCAGATCTCGCGGATCACCTCGATGAAATCGCGCCCCGACTTCTTGACGAGGCTCGGATTGGTGGTCACGCCATCGACGAGTCCGAGCTTGTCGAGTTCGAGAATGTCGCTGACCTCGGCGGTATCGACGAAGAATTTCATAGCAGCCGGTCGCTCCCCTGGCTCAAGCCTTGTGGTCCGCGCCGATACTATCCCAAGGTATTGGGTGATGGAACCATGCACGCGCCCCGACGGAGAAATATCGCCGCCCGAGTTTCCGGCCGGCGACCAGGTCGCCGTGGTCGTGGCGGAGATGCTCGACCGGCTGCTCGACTACCGCGCGCCGGAGGGCGGGCTCGATGCCGGCGACCTGGTCGAGGCGCCGCTCGGGCCGCGCCGGGTGCTCGGCTGCGTCTGGGGCAGGGGCGAGGGCGAGGTGCCGCCCGGAAAGCTGCGCGCGGTGAGCCGGGTGCTCGACCTGCCGCGCATGCGGGCGCCAATGCGCGACTTCCTCGCCCGCGCCGCCGATTACACGCTCACGCCGCTGTCGCTGATGCTGCGGCTCGCCACGCGGGTGCCGACCCTGGCCGATCCGCCCGCCGCGCGGCCGCTGCTGCGGCTTTCCGGGCAGACGCCCGACCGCATGACCGCGGCGCGCGCCCGCGTGCTGGAGGCCTTCGCGGAATACGGCAACCTCGGTTTCGCGCCGGGGGAGCTGGCGCAGATCGCCGGGGTCACCGGCTCGGTGGTCAAGGGGCTGGAGGCCCAGGGCGTGATCCTGCGCGACGCCGTGCCGCGGGACGCGCCGTTCCCGCCGCTCGATCCCGATGCCGCCCCGAGCGCGCTCTCCCCGGCCCAGGCAGCGGCGGCGGAGGCCCTGCGCGCCGCGGTGCGGGCGGCGGGCTATTCCGCCACGCTGCTCAAGGGCGTCACCGGCTCGGGCAAGACGGAAGTCTATCTCGAGGCGGTGGCCGAGACGCTGCGCGCCGGGCGGCAGGCCCTGGTGCTCCTGCCCGAGATCGCGCTCTCGGTGGAGTTCCTCGACCGTGTCGAGGCGCGTTTCGGCGCCCGGCCCGCCGAATGGCATTCGGGCGTGACCCAGGCCGCGCGCCGGCGCGCCTGGTCGGCGCTGGCGGCGGGATCGGCGCAGCTGGTGGTGGGCGCGCGCTCGGCGCTCTTCCTGCCCTTCGCCGACCTCGGCCTGATCGTCGTCGACGAGGAGCATGACGGATCCTACAAACAGGAGGACGGGGCGCTCTACAACGCCCGCGACATGGCGGTGCTGCGCGCCTCGATCGAGGGGGCCGCGATCGTGCTCGCCTCGGCCACGCCGAGCCTCGAGACCTGGGCCAATGCCGATGCCGGCAAATACGCGCGCCTGGACCTGCCGGAACGCTACGGCGTCGCCGAGCTGCCCGAGATCGAAGCGCTCGACCTGCGGATCGATCCGCCGGAGCCCGGGCGCTGGATCTCGCCGCCGCTCGAGGCCGCCGTCGGCGCGCGGCTCGCTGCCGGTGAGCAGGCGCTGCTCTTCCTCAACCGCCGCGGCTATGCGCCGCTCACCATCTGCCGGGCCTGCGGCCAGCAGGTCGGCTGCGAGCATTGCGACGCGCGCATGGTCGAGCACCGGTTCCGCAAGCGCCTGGTCTGCCATCAATGCGGCGCGACGAAGCCGGTCCCCACTGCCTGCCCCTCCTGCGGGGTGGAGGGCAAGATGGCCGCGCTCGGGCCGGGGGTCGAGCGCCTCGCCGAGGAGGCGGCCGCGCTCTGGCCCGAGGCCCGCATCGCCCTCCTCTCGTCGGATCTGGCCGAGAGCCACCGCGCGCTCAAGGCCCGCATCGAGGAGATCGCGGCGGGCGGCGCCGATCTGATCATCGGCACGCAGATCGTCTCGAAGGGGCATAATTTCCCGCATCTCACCCTGGTCGGCGTCATCGACGCGGATCTGGGGCTTCAGGGCGGCGACCTGCGGGCGGCGGAGAAGACCTTCCAGCTGATCCGCCAGGTCGCGGGGCGGGCCGGGCGCCACGAGCGCCCCGGCCAGGCGCTGATCCAGACCTGCCAGCCCGAGCATCCCGCCATCCGGGCGATCCTCTCCGGCGACGACGAGGCGTTCTGGCGCAGCGAGGCCGAGGCGCGGCGCCGGGTCGGCATGCCGCCCTACGGCCGGCTCGCGGGCATCGTCGTCACCGGCACCGACGAGGCGCGCACCTGGGACGTGGCGCGCGCGCTCGCCCGCGAGAGCGGCGCGCTGCGTGCCCTCCCGGCCGAGGTCTTCGGCCCCGCACCCGCGCCCATCGCCCGCGTCCGCGGCCGCTATCGCGTGCGTCTGCTGGTCAAGGCGGCCAAGGGCGTCCCGCTGCAGGCCGCGCTTCGCGCCTGGACCGCCGCGGTGCCCTGCCCGTCCAACGTGCGGGTCAGCGTGGACATCGACCCGCAGAGCTTCTTCTGAGCGGCCTCACACGACCTCCGGGTTGCGTGATCGGTCGGGGCATACGGCGAACCGGCGATGGCGCGGAATGGAGTCGCTCCGGTTCGTCGGTTGGAGCGCGCGCGGATCTGCGGCTTGCCAGATCCGCGGGGTAGGCCGGCGCCACGGGGTGACGGGCGCCTGCCCGCAGCGATCATCCGGAGGCGGTCTCCCCGGTCAGGCGCGGGGAGAGGCAAAGGAAGGTCCCGGCGGCCGCGGCCACGGCCAGGGCCTGGGCGAGCAGGAAGACCTGCGGCAGCCCCGATGCCAGTTCCGGGGCGAGCAGCGCCCAGACCGCGGCGGCCGATGCGACCAGGGACATGTGGCGGGTGGAGCCGCTCCGGGCCGCCAGCCAGAGGCCGCTCAGCCCCAGGACGACCAGGCCGAGGACGAGAAGCTTCAGATCGGCCTCCGTCCGGCCGATGGTCATGCCCGGGTCGACCGATACCGCGCAGGCCGATCCCAGGATGGCGAGGATCGCGATCGCCCAGAGGACCCCGGGCCGAGCGCTCGGGCCCTGCGCCAGGCTGCGCAGCGCGAGCAGCGCGGCCATCATCATGGCGGATGCCGCCAGCCAGTTAGCGATCTGCCCCTTGTGGTCCGCGCCGACGACTTCGGGCATCAAGGCGAAGACCGGCATGCAGAGCGTGGCCACGAGCAGGAGCTTGCAGGCCTCGTCCCCGGAGATGCGGAAGAGGCTCGTGCTGCCGTCGGCCTCGCGCCCGAAGGTGAGCGGCAGGATCGTCGCCAGCAGGACGAGCATGCCGACGAGCTCGGTCCCTTCCTCGAGCATCGCGCGGAGGCCCTTGGCGAGGTTCGATTCGAAGACGAAGATGTCCCCGACGTATTCCTGTCCGGCCACCGAGCCGAGCAGGCCGAAGCCGATGAAGAGCGTGACGACCATCCGCCGGCTAACCTGCGGGTCGGACCACAGGCGCCAGAGCGCGGTCATGAGCGAGATCCCGACGACCGCCCCGGCCAGGAGCATCATCGGCCAGCTTCCAAGCCCGAAGGGCCGCCCGAGCATGCCCATGCGTTCATGCAGCGAGCCGATCTCGTCAGCGGAGAAGAAGAGCAGGATCGCGGCGAGGATCGTCCAGGCCCCGGCGACCGAAGCCGAGCGGGCGCGCTCGGCCACGCCGACGTCATAGGCGTGGACGGCGAGCATCAGCAGAAGGATGCCGGACCACCAGGCGGCGACGTTGTTCTCGCTGGTCAGCTGGATCCGCGACATGAGCCCCGAAAGGAAATGCGGCGCGGCGAAACGGACCCCGACGGCCAGCACGAAGGCGGCGGAGATCAGGACGGCGCCCCAGAACCACATCGCCAGGGCGTGCCGCACGCGATCCCCCGGGTCGTGGATGGCGCGAAAGACGCTTGTCGTCGGATACGACATGACCGCCGCCGGGCTTGCCGGCGCTTCGAAACCTTGAGCACTCATGGACCGGTCACCCCTCATACCGGATTGGACAAGAAATCGCGCACTGCGCAGCTAGAATGCTGACATATAACACGGCCTCCGGGTTCTTGACAGTTTTGTGACGCCGCGAAGTTAATCAAACGCCCGGCGGTTCGGCGCGCGGACCCCCTGGTTAACGCCGTGCCGCACCGAGATCGACGTCAGTTCTTCTTCCCGGATTCATGGACGGAATACTGGCGGACCGCCCGATACTACGCGTCTTGCGAGCGCCCCAAGATCGGCATATCATTGCCACCCAATCCGGAAATCCTTGACAAGCGCCTTTCCGCCGGCTCAGGACAACCATCAGGCGATCTGCCGTCCCGGCGGGAACAGGCGGATCGGAGGTGCCGGGGCGGCGGGGTCCGGGTGCCGGAGCGCTTGTCCGGGAGGTGCCGGGTGACCTGTCCGTCTGGAGCGAGATGACCTCGGCGACCCCAGCAGCGTTCCGTCCCGTCCCGCTGATTCTGGTGGCGGTCGCGGTCGTCTGCGGTGCGCTCGCCTGCCGGATGCTCGGCCTGGGCGAGGGAGTGCTGCTCGTGGCGGCGCCGGCCTCGGGCATGGCGCTGGCGGCGGCGCTGGTGCTGCGCTGGAAGGGGGCGCTGGCGGCGACGGCGGGGTTCCTGCTGGCCGGGGCGATCTGGGGGCTCGCGCCGGGCGATCTGGTCGCCGACACGCTCGGGCACGGACTCGCCGCGCTGGTCGGGGCGCAGGCCATGCGCATGCTCGCCCGTCGCCGCAGGATCGAGACCAAGACCCGCGAGTGGCTGATCTTCGTGGCCGGCGTCGCGGCCTTCACCGCGACGATCGTCGCCGTATTGGCGCTGGCCGAACTCGCGGGCGCGCTCGCGGTCCCGCCGCCGCCGCCACTGACGCCGCTGCTGGCGGCGGTATTCGAGCCGCTCGGCATCCTCACCTTCTGCACGGTTCTGGGGAATTTCCACGAGTTTCGCCAGATCCGGGCCGATCCGCGGCCGACGGTCGGGATCGCGGCGCTGGCGGTCGTGCTTCTCGGGCTGCTCTGGGCGCTTCTGGAGCTGCCGCCCGAGATCGTCAACCGCAGCGGCGTCACGCTCTTGCTCTCCGTGCCCTTCTGCCTCTGGGTCGCGATGCAGCAGCGCAGCCTCGACGGCGGGGTGCTGTCCTATCTGGCGGCGCTGGCGGCGCTGGTGATCGTGCGCCGGGAGGTGCCGTCGGTCCTCCATCCCGATTTCATCGCGACCGTCGTCTATCTGTCGCTGCTCGTGCTGGTCTGCCAGCTCGTTCATGCGGTCAATCTCGACCGGCTGCTGGCGCTGGCGGAGGTCGAGGGGCACAAGCGCGAGCTGGAGGCGCGGGTGGCCGAGCGCACCGAGAAGCTGAGCGCCATGACGGAGCGCGCGCTCGCCGCGGATGCCGCCAAGACGCGTTTCATGGCGACGGTGAGCCACGAGGTCCGGACGCCACTCAACGGCGTGATCGGCATGGCAAGCGTGGTCCTGGCGGGCGATCTCGACGAGCGCACGCGGCGCAATGTGGCGATGATCCGCACCTCCGGTTTCCATCTGCTCGACGTCATCAACCGGATCCTCGACTTCTCGAAGCTGGAGCATTCCGAGGCGGTCGACGAGATCACCGTCTTCGACCTGCGCGAACTGATCGAGGAAGTGGTGGTCGAGGCGCGGTTCTCGTCGCATTCCGAGGGCATCGAGATCGGGGCGACAATCGATCGCGACGTGGCGGTGATCCGCCGCGGCTATCGGCAGGGCCTGCGCCAGATCCTCACGAACCTCGTCGGCAATGCGGCGAAATTCACCGATGCGGGATCGGTCCGGGTGCGGGTCCGGGCGCTGGGCGGGGCCTGGCTGCGCATCGAGGTGCGCGACACAGGCGTCGGCATCGCGGAGGAACAGAAGGAACGCATCTTCCTGCCCTTCGAGCAGGCCGACGGGTCGATGACGCGGCGCCACGGCGGCACCGGGCTGGGGCTGGCGATCTGCGCCGAGATGACCCGGCGCATGGGCGGGCGGATCGGGGTCGAGAGCGCGCCGGGGAAGGGCTCGCTCTTCTGGGTCGAGCTGTCTCTGCCGGCAGCCGCTCCGGAAGAGCCGGCGCAGGCCGAGACGGTGGCGGCCGGCGGCGCGGCCTGAGGCTCGGGTGGCGGCGTGAGCGGCTGCGGCGTCGAGGGGATCTGAATCCGGCAATGTTACCCGCCCGCCCGAGTTCCGGGCCGGACTGGCGTTACCATCCGGCCCGGCGTGCACCGCCGGGCAGCGTCCGCCCCGCCCCCGGCGGGCGCTTCGCCCCCGCCGGGTCGGGCGCTGCCA
>ERZ795053.1765-NODE-1765-length-26979-cov-17.569975_pt1 | contig 26979 bp, 20 predicted proteins | sample MGYA00375137_ERZ795053 | MGnify/ENA primary metagenome ERZ795053 (study PRJEB30182, sample SAMN05720284) | activated sludge metagenome | isolation source: Anaerobic digester | place: Hong Kong | collected 2014-12-17 ...
CCATTTTCTCATTAGCTACTTAGTTTTGCAGCATGACGAAACTCTCCGTCAACATCAACAAGGTAGCCACCATCCGCAACGCCCGTGGTGGCAGAGTGCCTGATCTGGTGAAGTTTGCACAGGACTGTGAGCGTTTCGGCGCTGAAGGCATCACTGTCCATCCGCGTCCGGATGAGCGTCATATCACCCTGCAGGATGTCTATGACCTGGCTCCGGTGGTGACCACCGAATTCAATATAGAAGGCTACCCGGATGAAAGATATATGCAGATCATCCGCGACATTCGTCCCGCTCAGGCTACCCTGGTACCTGATCCGCCGGATGTACTGACCAGCAACAATGGCTGGGATGCCATCGCACGGCAGGATGAATTGAAACTACTGGTAGATGAACTGCACGGATACGGGGTGCGGGTATCCATATTTCTGAATCCGGATCTGGCACAGGTCATGGCTGCCAAGGCAACCGGTACGGATCGGATCGAGTTATATACAGGTCCCTACGCGGAAGAGTTTCCATCAGGAAAGGAAGAAGCCGTTGTACCTTATCTGAAAGCAGCAGCGGCCGCCAGAAGCATCGGCCTGGGACTGAATGCAGGCCATGATCTCAGTCTGGAGAATCTGGCTTATTTCAGACAATGTATTCCCTGGCTGGATGAAGTATCCATCGGACACGCCATCATCAGTGATGCCTTGTATTATGGTATTGAGAATACCATTCAGCTATACCTTCGCCGGCTGGCATAAAAAAAGCCGCTCCAACAGGAACGGCTTATATGATTTCTGAAACAGAATTATAAAGTAGAAGCGCCGGTGTTGACGATGTCGCGGCTGGAAGTAACGTTCACAACTTCATAAATGAACTCACCGGTTGTTTTGTCTTTGGAATACTTCCAGACCACACCCAGTGCGTACATGTTTTCTTCAACCCAGGAAGCTTCCTTAGGAACAGAATAAACTTTGGTGACCAGCTGACCGGCAAACCCGTTTCCATATACGAACTGCTCTCCGAACATGGTGTTGGAAGCAGAACCCAGTAAAACGTGATTATGGATGAAATCAGGATCATAAGCGCCATCTTCACCTGCGCCGTTTTGTGGGAAATTGAGACCATCCTGCATGATATAGACTGCTACGAAATAGTCGCCTACAATAGTTTCAAACGGAGTGAAAGAAACACCCAGTTCATAGGAATTTCCCATATCTGTCATGACCACCAGTGCTGATGCTTCTGCCAGAGGTTCTTCTGCCAGTTCGGCAACCACTGCACCTGCAATTCCGGTACTGTCAGAAAATGAATTTTCTGAATTCCATACCTTAAGAGTAGGAATACCGGTAATGCCATAGAACATCATGAACTCCTCAGAGATGGGATTGGACATCTCATCTGAAGTGTGGATGGACATGGGTTCAGCAAAACCTTCGGTAAGATTGACGGCACCACTGAAGGCAGGTGCTCCCCAGTCGCCGCAAGGACCGCACCAGGTAGCGTTAAAATCGGCAAACAGGATCTTGTGCGTGGACACCGGGATCCAGCAGCTGCCGTTCTCATCACTGGCTTTAGGGTTGTAATTCAGTGCATAAGGATTGGTACAGCCCTCGATCCTTTCCTTCGCACACGAAGAGAATGCAAAGGTACCCAGGAGGAGCATTGCTGCAATGGAAATATTTTTCATCGGTTGATCGATTTGAGGTTTAAAAATACAGGCAATTTGAAACAATTCCAAACAGGGCAGGGGAAGATCTGACACAGTACTTACAATAAGACAGTTACACAGTTGCGTATCTTAGCACAAAAGTTTCAAAATGCGCCAATATCTGCTCATTATCGCCACTATGGCCGTTTTTTACACAGTTCATGCACAACCTGCCATCGGACTGGAAACCTATGCATCAGGATTCACCTATCCTTTGCATGTCACGAATGCCGGCGATGAGCGTCTTTTTGTGGTGCAGCGTCAGGGTAAGATCCGCATCATTGATGGCAGCGGAACGGTTCTGGCCACTCCTTTTCTGGACATCACCAGCCAGATCGAATCAGGTTATGAAGAACGTGGGCTGCTGGGCCTGGCATTCCACCCCGACTACGAGAGCAACGGATATTTCTATGTAAGCTATACAGACCTTTCCGGTAATTCTGTCATCAGCAGATTCAGCGTAAGCGCCGATCCTGATCTGGCTGACGAAGATTCTGAGTATATCATCTATTCAGCCACGCAGCCATACTCCAATCATAACGGAGGATGCATCCATTTTGGCCCCGACGGCTACCTCTATATTGGCCTGGGTGATGGAGGTTCTGCCGGCGACCCCGGTAACCGGGCACAAACCATGACCAATAAGCTGGGCAAGATACACCGCATTGATGTAGATGGCGGCGATCCCTATGCTGTTCCGGCCGATAATCCGTTTGCCGGAGCCGTTGATACGCTGGAGACCATTTGGGCCTCCGGATTAAGAAATCCCTGGAGATTCAGTTTCGATCGGGAAACAGGCGATATGTGGATCGGCGATGTAGGACAGAACCTCTGGGAAGAAATTGACTTTCAACCTGCCGGTGAAGGTGGAAACAACTACGGCTGGAAATGCTATGAGGCCAATCACAGTTTTGCACTGGCCGGATGCGATGATGAATCTGCCTATGTTTTTCCTGTTGCCGAATACGGGCACAGTTTCGGTACCGGTGGCTACAGTATTACCGGCGGATACCGTTACAGAGGTGCTGATTTTCCTGCCATGTATGGCTATTATCTGTACACCGACTTTGTTTCAGGAAACTGGTGGTGGATCAGGGAAGGTGTGGCCGGCGAATGGGAAATAGCATTCCTTGATTATATAGAAGATGACATTGCCGGCTTTGGCGAAGACATGAACGGCGAACTGTATTGTGCAGATCTGTACGGAGGCACCATCTACAGGATAGTGGATCTTTGCGGCGATTTTCTGGCAACTGCTGTGGCCGACAGCTTTTATTGCGATGCTGCTCCCGGTGCCATTGACCTGACCATTACAGGAGGCGCAGGGCCATATACCATCCTTTGGAACACCGGTTCTACCGACGAAGATCTGTCCGGACTGGAAGCCGGCATCTATTCGGTAGGTGTGTTTGATGATGAGGGATGTGTGCGTGAACTGAATGTGGAAGTACCCACAGGAACCGTTCCGGTACCGGCTATCAGTTTTGACGGAACTACTCTTACTGCCGATGGTGGAATAGCCTGGCAATGGTACCTGGATGGAGAAGCGATACCGGCTGCTACTCTGAGTACATTCACTCCGGTCGATAATGGTATCTACAGCGTAGAGGTGACCTGGGATAACGGTTGTGCAGCAGTTTCAGATGATCTGGATGTCATGCTCAACGGACTGACCGATCTGCCTGCCGGATGGAATCTGTATCCTAATCCCGTATCAGACCAGCTGATCCTGCAGGTAGCTTCAGATATGCAGGCAGTACAAATGAGTTTACGTGATCTACAGGGGCGAATGGTCTGGGAAACTTCCATGAACCTGCTGGCCGCCGGAACAGATCTGGTGATCGATTGTACAGGGTTCGCTGCCGGTACCTATCAGCTGGTCATTTCCGGTAACGGAGAGACCAGAATGCTACAGGTACTGAAGCAATGATCAGAAAGCAAGGTACCCGATACTCAGGTGGAAGTTCATGATCATGGAGCGTACCACGTATCCACGCATCAGGTTTGCAAACTGTTCCTGGGCATCTTCGGGGTCATTGGCATAATCGGTGTACAGATTACGCTCTCCATTGGCATAGTTGATCATACTGTACCAGCCCGCACCAGATAACGGAATACCAAGCTGAGCACCATACTCAAATACCAGGCCTTCAAAGAATATGGTTCGGGTGCCCAGGGTATAGAGTAGTTCAGGCAGCGAATAACTAAAATCTTCTGCACCCGGGAAGTCTGACAAACTGAATAACGGTGAATAGCTGAAGGGTGTGGAGGCCTCAGAATAAACAGGTTTACCCCTGGCAAGAAGGATCTCAAAACGATAGAATTTACCGAGCGGAGGCAGAGAGCCAAAAGATCCTTTATTATGGAATTCCACAAAGAATGAAAACATATTGGACTTAATGGCCATGTTGCCATAGTAATAGGCACTATTGAAATCTCTCTGATCTGATATCCTGATGTTATACCCTTTAACAGATGACCGCTGGTAGGAAATGCCCAGGTCCACATTTTCTGAGACCAGATAGGAAGCACTCAATCCGGGCCTGAGGTAGATCCTGGCAGCAGGCACCTCTTCATAGAGATCAGATAGATCAGGCAGTTGCAGGCCAATGGGTACAGACAGGTTGACCCAGGCTCTTTTTCCCAGATAGCCCGAAACCTGTGCATGGGTGTTGTTTGCAAATAAAATAAAAGCAAAAATAAAATATAAATATTTTTTCATTTTAAAATCTTGATCATGTTGTACAATAAAGACTTTTGTACCGCCGGAGTATCTTTCATGCTGATGCTATGGTCATAACCGGCTTCTATGATACCTGTTTCTGCATCTGCTACCAGTCCGAATGCCTGGGTGGTATAAGCTGGAGTGAAAGATTCAACCAGCAGGAAGGGCAGGTAAGGCGGAAAATAAATACCACCCAAAATGGCACTGAAGATATTCAGGCTTCGTTCTCTCACTGATGCCATGCCGGCCCACATTACGTGGCTGCAATTGTGTGCTGTAACCACCTGCCTGAAAGGCACATCGCTGCTGTTGATGACCGGTACATCAGCATCGAGATGATCCAGCTCTTCATTGAACCAGTCATTCAATCTGGCCAGTTCATTCAGCTTGTCTGCAGTTTCTCCCTTGGTAACATGCTTATCCAGGTATTCCAGTTTGATACCCAGTTTGCTGCAGATGCTTTTTGACAGTGTTTCCAGGTTGGCCTGGGCTTCAGCTGAGGCCTCAAATTTTAAAGGCTGATCTGACCGGGTATCAAAACGCAGGTAGATCGGTTCGATGAGCAACACTCTGGATGCATGAAGAGATTCAGGCTCCTTGTCAGTATCTGAGTTGACACTGATCTCCTGCTGGTCAAAAAAAGACCTGAATGATGGATCATCAATAAACTCAGCAAACAGGTTCAAATACGCCTCTTTTTCCTGCTGATTTTTTTTCTTTTTGATGTTGGTCACTTTTGTTCCGGCATCATCAATATCAGTGGCCGAAGTGTCTGAAAGAAGGCGAACAGCTGCTTCCTCATTCATAAATGCATCCAGTGAAAGGTCAGTGGAATACAAGAATTCATATGCAAGCCCTCTCAACATCCTCCGGGATTCTGAATCGTCGGGATTGGCCTGTACATACTTCCATCCGGCCCGGATGGCCATACATATCAGGTCTTCTTTATCCAGTTTCTGAAAGAAATAATAAACCGGCTGGCTGTTTCCCTCTACTTTTTTATAGGAGGTCTGGCCGGATGGAGTGCGGCGGTAGGTTTCATACATGGCCAGAGAATAAGCACAGCGAAAGCGCCATTTTTCCAGTTGCGGGTCTTCCGGATACTTTTCCTGCAACATATAGACGTCATATAGCGCAGCTTCGTAATTCAGGTCTCGCAGGTTGAGCATAATGTTCTGGTAGCGGCAGGTATCACGAAGTGACAGGAAACGGTTTTCGTCTGCCACCAGGAACAAAGCCTGACCGGATGATCTGATCGTTGCCAGTTTTTCAGACAATTCAGCTTTTCTGCTTTTAATATTCGGGTGGGTACTGTGGCTGTCATCATAGTCTTCTTCTGCTTCTATCTCATTGACGGCACTTTCAGGAATGGTATATTTTTCCATAGCACCATAGTAGTCATTGACCCAGGTATGCAGGTCATACGGTTTTTCTTCAAACGGCAGGTAACTGTACAGCAACACATCCATGGCTGCTATAGCTGCATCAGGCTGATAGTCTGTTTTCAGGTAATATTCGAGCCCTTCCAGGTCTGATTCGGTTTCCAGGTCCCGGCTGTACTGAAACTGAGTAAGTTCAACCTCTTCTGCACTCAGGTTCCTGTACAATCCTCTGCCTTGCAGCAACCTGGTATTCTCCACATAATTATTAATAGCGTGCTGTTCACGGTAGTGCACAGCCTCATGTGCCAGAATGAAAGCCAGTTCTGCCTCGTTCTCCAGTTGAGCCAGCAGGCCGGTGGTTACCAGAATGATGCCGCTGCCGTTGGTAAAGGCATTTGGTATGGTAGATTTGAACGTGTATATGCGAAGTTCTTTGCGCAGTTTCGGGTCTGCTGCGAGCACCTTATCCAGCACTCCTTCCAGATATTTGGTAACAGGATCGCCAAAAGTGATGGAGCCACCTTTGAGCAACTGGTCAAAAACGTAGTTGGATTGCAGGTAGAATGACTCCCGGGTGCGTTGTTCTGATCTCTTAAGGTTCTGATCAATAGTGGCAATATCTGCCTGAAATTTCTGTCCGGAGGTCTTGATGAAGTCCTGTGGAATGTTTCCTGATGACCAAATGCCGTCAAAGGACTGCTGTGCCTGTGAAGCGGTAATGTGGAACAAAAGTATCCAAACAAGTAAGCGCATGTTCATGGATTTGCAGGCAAGTAAATAAAATCTGGCGATATGTAAGTGGAAATTTTGACAGCAATTATCTGCCGTTTGGTCAGACTGAGGCCGGTGGCATAATCATTGACCTGATTCATCATAATATTGTACCAACTGAAAGGGGATGAGAGATTACGGTTTTAAGGAGGGCATCATGACATCTGTTGTGGACGAGGACGTGGAGTTCCTGCCTATGATGTCTTTTGACGAAGATGAAGAAGGTCTGAAGGCCGAAGTACCAGATGTGCTTCCTATTCTGCCCCTGCGCAACACCGTGCTTTTTCCGGGTGTGGTGCTGCCTATTACGGTTGGCAGAGACAAGACCATCAAGGCTGTGGCTGATACCTTCCGTGGAAAAAAACTGATCGGCGTGCTGGCCCAGCGGGATGCCGACAACGAAGATCCGGAGCTGGAACATCTCTATCCGGTAGGAACCGTCGCCAGGATCGTGAAGCAATTGCGCATGCCTGATGGTTCCACCACCATCATCATTCAGGGAAAAGGCCGGTTCACCGCCGGCGAGGTGGTTACCACAGATCCCTACCTCCAAACCAAAGCTACCCTGCTGAAAGAGTCTGAACTGCCCGATGAAACATCATTTGAGGCCATTATCTCTTCCATCCGCGACCTGGCCAATGACATCATTCAGCAAAGCCCCAATATTCCCAGTGAAGCCGCCATTGTTCTGAAGAACATTGACTCGCCGGCATTCCTGATCCATTTTGTGGCTTCCAACCTGCAGATAGGTGTGGTAGAAAAACAGCAGTTGCTGGAAGCTCCCGGTTTACAGCAGAGAGCAGAAGGCGTATTGAAGTTTCTGCAAAGCGAACTCAAGATGCTGGAACTGAAAAACCAGATCCAGGACCGTGTAAAAATGGACATAGACAAGCAGCAGCGGGAGTATTTTCTCAGCCAGCAGCTCAAACAGATCCAGGAAGAACTGGGCGGTTCTCCGGGAGAGGCTGAGATCAGCCGTTTTATGGACAGGGCGAACAGAAAAAAATGGAATGCAAAAGTGCGTGAAGCCTTTGATAAGGAAATAGAAAAACTGCGCCGCATCCATCCCAATGCTGCTGAATACAGTGTTATAACCAACTACATAGATCTGCTGCTGGAGCTACCGTGGGAAGAATTCACCACAGATAATTTTAATATTAAACACGCCCGTGAGATCCTGGATGAAGACCACTACGGTCTCGATAAGATCAAAGACCGTTTGCTGGAATATCTGGCAGTGCTGAAGCTGAAAGGCGATATGAAATCTCCTATCCTGTGTCTGGTGGGTCCTCCGGGTGTTGGAAAGACATCACTTGGTCAGAGTGTAGCCAGGGCATTGGGCAGAAAGTATGTGCGCATGAGCCTGGGCGGTCTGCATGATGAATCGGAGATCCGCGGCCACCGGAAGACCTATATTGGTGCCATGCCGGGCAGGATCCTGCAGTCCTTGAAGCGTGCAAAATCATCCAATCCGGTCTTTATTCTGGATGAAGTGGATAAGGTAGGATCAGACTTTCGCGGTGATCCGTCCAGCGCCTTGCTGGAAGTGCTGGATCCGGAGCAGAACACCACTTTTTACGATAATTTTCTCGAACTGGAGTATGATCTGAGCAAAGTATTGTTCATTGCTACTGCCAACAATCTGAATACCATACAACCTGCACTGCGTGACCGTATGGAGATCATTTACCTGAGCGGATATTCTGCTGAAGAGAAGATCGAGATCGCCAAACGCCATTTGGTTCCGAGACAGCGCACGGAGCACGGCCTGAAAAGCCGTGAAGTGATCCTGAAAGATGAGGTGCTTAGAATGCTGATAGAACATTACACCAGAGAAAGCGGAGTGCGTGAGCTGGAGCGTGTCATTGCCTCTGTTATGCGTCGGGTGGCCAGATATGTGGCAGAAGGTGAAATGTACAATAAGACCATCAGAAAGGAAGAACTGAAAGATATTCTTGGTGCCCCCAGGTTCATGAAAGAAGATGCGGCACAACTGGACTCTCCGGGGGTAGCCATCGGGCTGGCATGGACTTCAGTTGGAGGAGATATCCTGTATATTGAAACCAGCAAGAGCGCAGGAAAAGGCGGGTTGCAGCTGACCGGTAACCTGGGCAATGTCATGAAGGAAAGTGCTTCCACTGCCCTGAGTTATATCAGGGCCAATGCCAAAACCATCGGCATACCGGAAGATGTCTTTGAAAAATCCAGTCTTCACATTCATGTACCCGAAGGGGCCATTCCCAAAGACGGTCCGTCAGCAGGTATCACTATGCTTACTTCCCTTACTTCTGCACTGACCGGCAGAAAGGTGAAATCAGGGTATGCGATGACCGGCGAGATCACCCTTCGAGGAAAAGTTCTTCCTGTTGGTGGTATCAAGGAGAAGATACTTGCTGCCAGACGAGCCGGACTGAAGCATATCATATTATGCAAAGCCAATGAGAAAGACATAGCTGAAATTCCTGCAGCCTACCTGAAAGGTATGCGCTTTCACTATGTGTCAGACATGAGTGAGGTACTCGGTCTGGCACTGATGAAACGTTAGGGGTTCAGCCTGGCAAGAACTTCTCCGGCAATGATGCTTTGAAACAATCCGTACAGAAACCAGGTGCCTATCATTTCAAAAGAAACATTGATGGCGCTGAAGGTGATCCACATGGAAGGCAGGGTGGCAATCAGTGCATACATGATGCCCATTTCCAGGCCTTTCAGTATCCAGACGCCTTTGAAAAGGCCTTTGAATCTGTCCCAGAACCAGGCTAAAGCCAGACCTAACAGAAAGGGGTGGATGTAAAACAGCACATTCCTGCTGCTGTCGGTGTTGAAGCTCGGGCCAAAATATTCCCAGGCCAGGTCGGGCAATACACGCACAGTGATCACTAACAGGAGGTAGCTGAGCAACAGCAAAATAGCTCCTGTTATCAAACCGTTCAGAAAGATCTTTTTCATGTTGTTGGGTTTTGGGTGCAAGGTAAAATATGGTTGACTTGGATTGATTGACTTTTATCTCCTTTTTGACTTTTCTTTTTCTGTCAGCCGGATGCCTTATTTTTGTTTGACGGCAATGAAGCTGCTGTCTTGCCGTTCACTCACCACCATGCAACGTCTTCTTTTGTTTTTTCTGTTCATGCCCGGCCTGGCGAAGGCTCAGTTAGGAGGAAGCTATACCTACCAGTACCTTCAGTTGCCTGTTAGTGCCCGTTCTGCAGCTTTGGGTACCTGGAATGTGTCAACTGCAGATGAAGACCTGTCTATGGCCTGGTATAATCCTGCGGTGCTGAATGATTCCATGCATAACAGGCTGCATATCAACCATGCACTCCGTGCCGGAAATGTGAACAGCGGCCTGGTTGCTTATGGCAGAAAACTTGATGACAGGCCTGTAAATACCTGGGCAGGACTCATGTACAATACCTATGGGCAGATGCCGGCATTTGATGAAACCGGTCAGCAGACAGGCACCTTTTCTGCATCAGAGTTCGCATTGGTTACAGGAATCTCCTATACTGCCGGGAACCTGCGGTACGGCACCAATATCAGGCTGTTATTCGGTCAGCTGGAGAATTATCATTCTCTGGGACTTGCAATGGATATCGGGGCACACTATCATCTTGATGAAAAGCGGCTGGATGCAGGACTGGTATTGCGCAACATCGGTGCCCAGTTGACCAGCTATACTCCCTCCGGCAGAGAAGAACTGCCTTTTGAGATCCAGGCCGGAATCAGCAAAAAGCTGGCCTACCTTCCACTCAGGATCACATTGACAGGTCACAACCTGGAGCGCTTCGATATACGCTATGACGACCCATCAAATGCTTCTGCCACCATCTTTCAGCTGGACAGCAACCAGGCTGAAAAAACATACTTCGGCGATAAATTACTGAGGCATCTGGTACTGTCAGGCGAGTTTTATTTTGGCCGGAATTTTCGTGCCAGGGTAGGCTATGACTACATGCAGCAAAAAGAGATGGTTCTGACCACCTACCGCGGTCTGACAGGCTTCTCTCTTGGTTTCGGATTTCAGATCAACAAATACGCAGTGGACTATGGTTATGAGATCGCCAGTGTGTCAGGCGGAAACCATTTCCTGACCATATCTGCAGATCTGGATGAATTTCTGCGATAAAGACAGTCGCTTATCTTCGCAACATGTCTGTCATCATTGCCATTGATGGTTACGCAGGAACCGGCAAAAGCACCCTTGCCCGCGATCTGGCCAATGCACTGGGCTATACTTATCTGGATACCGGCGCAATGTACCGTGCTGTTACTCTGTACCTGCTGCGCAATGACATCTCCTGGCTGGACGCGGAAAAACTGGGCAGGGCTCTGCAAAATATCCGTATTGAGTTCAGGATAAGTCCTGACAATGGTAAGCGTCATACCTATCTGAATGGTGAAGATGTGGAAGCAGACATTCGCAGCATGGCAGTTTCGGGTGTGGTAAGTGAAGTGGCGGCTGTTTCAGCAGTCAGGAGATTTCTGGTAGAACAGCAAAGACAGATCGGCATGGAGCAGGATTGTGTGCTGGATGGCAGAGATATAGGAACCGTTGTTTTTCCCAATGCCCGTTTTAAGTTCTTCATTACAGCACCTATGGAAGTGCGTATAGCCCGAAGACTGGGTGAACTGTTTCGTGCCGGAGCCGATATTGACGCAGATGCCGTGCAGGCTAATCTGGAAAAAAGAGACCGTGAAGAGACACAGCGGGAAGACAGTCCGCTCAGGCCTGCTCCGGATGCTGTTCATCTGGACACCGGTGGTCTGGACAGAGAACAACAGTTGGCTGCTGCTCTGAAGCATATAGAAGCACAGTAATTGTTGCCAAAGCAACTTTGGTTTGTGACATGACAGCCTTTTCTGTAATGTCGGCAAGTTAATTTTATCTGTCAGGCATTTGTAAAAAAGAGAATTTCTTGCAAAATTTACCTTCCCGAACCGGATGATCTCCGCCACGGGGAACTGATTATTAACCAATAAAAATGATTCAATGAAAAGATCATTACTTCGATGGTCCGGTGTTGCAGCCCTTGCGCTGTTTATCGGTACCGGCAGCTTGTCTGCACAAACCGCTTTCTCCATAGGAGATAGTGTTGGTGTGAATACCAATACTACTTATCCTACTCCTTTCGGCGACTGGTACAAGACCCAGCGTGTTCAGTATCTGTACCCTGCGTCAGAACTTTCTGCTATGGGTATGGGTGCCGGTGATATCACCGAACTGGCCTGGTACTGTAATGCACCGGTCATTGCTACTGACATTCCCGGTCTGACCGAAGGATACACTATTAAAATGATGATGACCGCTACTACAGACCTGGGTGCTGCCTGGGAAGAAGGCGCCACCATCGTTTGGGGTCCGATGGATTTCACACCAACTACTTCTGCTATGAACAATTTCGTGCTGGATGTTCCTTTTACCTGGGATGGTACCAGCAATATCGTGATTGAGATCTGTGGTGGAAGCAGTGCCGGTACTTATACCGACAACGGCGTGGTTGCTTATGCTACAACTGCATACAACTCTTCCAGGACCTTCAGGTCTGATACCGAACTCAGCCCTTGTACCTATTCAGCAGCAGCTACTACCGGTACCAACCCTACCCGTCGTCCGGTTACCATATTCTATGGTGCCGTAGGTGATGAGTGTACAGGTACTCCTGATGTAAGTGCTGCTGTTTCTTCTGCTGAATCAGTTTGTGCTGCAGATGTGTTTACACTGTCTGTTGATGCTATTACCGGCTTCGGAATCAGCTATCAGTGGCAAAGTTCTGCTGATGGCATCAGCTACAGCGATATTGCCGGTGCTACCGCTTCAAGCTATGATGCTACCCAGTCTGAAGCTACCTATTACCAGTGTGTGGTAACCTGTGCAGGCAGCGGTGAAAGCGGTACTTCTGCCAGCGTTTGGGTTGGACAGAATGCAGCTACTGACTGTTATTGCATTCCTGATTATACATCCTTCCTCTCTGGTGATTATGTAGATGATTTCTCTGTTGCTGATATCAGCAATTTTGATACCGGCGAGTCTGGTGATAACTATAACGATTTCACCTACCTGTCAACTGATCTGACCATCGGTGCTGAGTATGAAGTATTCGTTGACTGTGGTCCTTCATGGGATCAGGGTATTGCCGTTTATATTGACATGAACGTAGATGGTACTTTCTCTGCTGACGAAAGACTGGGTTGTACACTGGTAGATGCCGGCACCGGCGGAGCTACCTATACCATCATGGTTCCGCTTGGAACAGCTCCCGGAACTACCCGTATGCGTGTACTGGCTGACTATGCAGATGACTGTACTTCCAGCATGGATCAGATGGCTGCCTGCGAGATCAGCTCTTCATTCGGTGAAACAGAAGATTATACTGTGAACCTCGTTGACGGTGAAGCTTGTAACTCTGTTACCGGTCTTTCTGCAGATGCAGGTTCTACTTCTGCTACCCTGAGCTGGGATGACATGGGTGCTACCAAGTATCGTTTTGCTTACGGTCAGGTTGGTGTTCCTGCTTCCTTCACTAATGGTCAGACCTTTGGTACTTCTGTAACCTTTACCGGTCTGGTACCAGGTGGCAGCTATACTGCCCGTGTAGCCCGCGACTGCTATCCTGACGGATGGTCTGCTGCTGAAGAGATCAGCTGGACCATGAGCCTTCGCGAAGGTCAGGTTGCTCAGGAAGTTCTGGTTTATCCGAACCCCAGCAACGGTAACTTCCGCATTCAGCTCAATGGTTATGCAACTGATAACCTGGTTATCGTGATCACCAATGCCATTGGCCAGGTGGTTTACAACAACAGCATGTCTGTGAACGAAAGCATCACTGTGAAAGAGATCAGCCTGAACGATCTGGCTGCAGGTACTTATACCCTGAAACTGATCGATGGCAACAACGTTACTACCCGTAGCATTGTGATCGAGTAATTTTTGATGAAAATCATAAAAAAAGGGGGCAAATTTGCCCCCTTTTTTTATACCTTAACAGGATAATCAAAATCTCAATTATGATGAAAACAAGACACAAGCTTTCAGCATTAGCTGTAGCAATGCTGCTGGGCGGAGCTACCGCATTTGCCCAGTATTGTACACCAGTGTACACCACCGGTACGAGCGACAATGACCGTATTGATGGGGTAGTACTGGGAGACATTTCCAACACTGCCAGCGGGGGTGAGATCACAGACATCGGCTATTCTGATTATACAGATCTTTCTACCGACCTTTCTAACGGTGCTACCTACACCCTGTCAGTTACAAATGGCCCATCCTGGTCAACAACCATCACTGCCTGGATCGATTTCAACCAGGATGAAGTGTTTGACACAGATGAGGTACTTGGTAACCTGAGTCTGAGCGCTGCAGCTACCGGTGATATCACCTTTACAGTGCCTGTAACTGCACTGGCAGGTGAAACCCGTATGCGTGTGAGAGGTGTATATCCTTCAGGCCTTGGTACTCCGCTGGATCCCTGCAGCAGCCAGACCTATGGTGAAGCTGAAGATTACACAGTGAACCTGTCAGGCCCGCTGGAAAACAACCTGACCGTAACCGGTATTCCTGCTCCTGCTTCAGGTGCTGACCTCGGAACTGTGAATGTCACTGTTTCTATCTGGAACAGTGGTGCTAACGATGCATCCGGATTCACCATCAGCTATAATGTAGATGGTGGCCTGATCACTTCTGAAGTGTATGGCGGAACACTGGCAGCCGGCGAATCTGTGGACTTCACCTTTGGCGATGATTTTACTTTCTCAGATTATGGTTGCTATGATTTCCTGGCCTGGATAGACTGGGCTGACGATTCCTTTGACGGAGACGACTCCTACAGCAAGACCGTGTGTAACGCTGGTCCTGTAACCGGCACCGGCGCCTGGTATGTGAATTCCAATACAACCGGTGAACCCTGGGGTTCTACTTCGAACACCGATGCCATGGATGCCGTTTTCGGTGCAGGCGGATGGAGCATGGAACACTATGAAACTGCCGATCCTTTTGTGCTCTTCAGTTCAGAGAACTGTTTCGTATTCCTGGAAGGATCAGATGCTCATGCCAATGAACTGGAAACTTTCCTGGATGCCAACATGACAACCATTGAATCATGGGTTTCCGGAGGAGGCCGTTTACTTCTGAATGCTGCTCCTAACGAAGGTGATGGCATGAGTTTCGGCTTTGACGGTACTTCCCTGATCTACTCTTATTTCACCGGTACCGGCGAAGCAGCTGATCCTGGTCACCCGATTTTCGCAGGTCCATTTACTCCGGTTGGAACAGCCTGGACAGGTTCTTCTTTTGGACACGCCCGGATTGAAGGTTCAGATCTGAATAACCTTATCGTTGATCAGGCAGCTCCTTCCAATGTGGTTCTCGCTGAGAAATACTACGGTGCAGGTGTTGTGCTGTTTGGTGGTATGACCACCAATAACTTCCACACCCCTGCAACTGAAGCGGCCAACCTGCGTGCCAACATCATTTCTTACCTGTCTTGTGCAGGCGGAGATGTATGTGAAGCCGTAACAGGCCTCTCCGGTGATCCCGGCACTACTACTGCTACCCTGAGCTGGGATGATATGGGTGCTACCAAATACCGCTTTGCATTTGGCAAGGTAGGTGATCCGGGTACCTTCCAGGCAGGACAGGTATTCACCACTTTCGTGACCTTCTCAGGTCTTACACCTGGTGCTACCTATACTGCTCGTGTTGCCCGCGACTGTTATCCTGACGGATGGTCTGCTACTTCAGAGATCACCTGGACACAGTCACTTCGTTTGGGTCAGGTGGAGCAGGAAGTGTTGCTCTATCCAAACCCCAGCAACGGACAGTTCCGTCTGCAGTTGAACGGTTATGAAAATTCAGATCTGAATATCATGATCGCCAATACCATGGGACAAGTGGTATATAACACCAATATCAATGTGAACAGTGCTATCATGGTACAGGATATCAACCTGTCTGATGCAGCTGCCGGTACATACATTGTACGTCTGACCAATGGTACTGAAACCAGCGTTCAGACCCTTGTTATTGAGTAATACCAGACATAAGTATTAAAAAAGGGAAGCTTTATGCTTCCCTTTTTTATTATGGTATCTGCATATACTTATGCGTCTGCAATGAGATATGCCAGTCGGGATTCTCCTGAACATAGCTGATCAGCATAGGCAGCATGACTGTACTCTTGCTCCATTCAGGCTGCAAAAACAGCCGGCACTTATCTGTAACCTGGGCTCGATGCAATTCTGCCCATGCAAAATCTGACTGGTTATATACTACCACTTTTAATTCATGAGCTGCAGATGGAATGCCCGTAAGTGAATTCCTGAATTTTTTCGGCGACCAGCAGATCCAGTCCCAGGTTCCGGTCAACGGGTGTGTTCCTGACGTTTCCAGGTGAACAGGTAATCCTTTTTCTCTGATACCTCTTGTTAATTCGGTCAGGTCATAGAGGAGCGGTTCACCGCCGGTAATGACCACTATGCCACCAAAATTTTCCGGAATGCCTGCCAGTATCTCAGCTACTGAAACCACGGGATGGGCAGTAACATCCCAGCTTTCTTTGACATCGCACCAGACGCAACCAACATCACATCCTCCCAGGCGAATGAACCAGGCAGCCCGTCCCTGGTGCGCTCCTTCTCCCTGAATGGAGAGGAATTGCTCCATGACTGGAAGACCTTCCATGTTTCAGAATGATTTTCTCTGTGCAGCCTGGAAAGTATTCATCAGCAGACTGGTAACGGTCATTACGCCCACACCACCCGGCACAGGAGTAATGGCGCTGCATTTAGGAGCTACCTGATCATAGTCCACATCGCCGGCAATGACATAACCTTTGTCGTTATCTGCCGGTACACGTGTGATGCCTACATCTACTACAACAGCGCCTTCTTTGACCATATCTGCAGTGACAAAACGTGGTTTGCCTAATGCGGCTACAATGATATCAGCTTCACGGCAAACTGCGGCTATATCCGGAGTTCTGCTGTGACAGAGAGTGACGGTACAGTTACCCGGATTCGTGTTCCTGGACAGCAGTATGCTCATGGGGGTTCCTACAATATTGCTCCTGCCGATGACCACACAATGCTTCCCGGATGTTTCGATCTGATAGCGTTCCAGCATGGTCATGATGCCCATTGGTGTGGCTGAAACAAAAGCAGGTAAACCTAACTGGATCCGTCCGGCATTTTCCGGATGAAAGCCATCCACATCTTTGGCCGGATCTATGGCCAGGGTAACCTTAAGTTCATCAATATGTTTCGGCAGCGGAAGCTGTACTATGAAACCATCAATATCATGATCATTATTCAGTGCATCGATCTTATCCAGAATTTCCTGTTCGCTGGTTTCTGCCGGAAATCTGAACAGACTCGATTTCATACCGGTCTGTTCACATCCTTTTACCTTGCTGGATACATAGGTTTGACTGGCACCATCATCGCCAACCAGAATGGCAGCCAGATGAGGTTGTTTTCCGCCACCGGCCATCCAGGAAGCTACCTGTTCTGACAGTTCTTCACGAATGGTCTTCGACAGTGTTCTGCCATCCAGGATCAGGGGAGAGGTATTCGTTTCCATATCAGTCTTCGTTGAGTTTCAATACTGCCAGGAAGGCTTGCTGAGGAACTTCCACTGTACCAATCTGGCGCATTTTCTTTTTACCTTTTTTCTGTTTCTCCAGCAATTTACGTTTTCTGGTAATATCGCCACCATAACATTTCGCTGTTACATCTTTTCTCATTGCTGAGATGGTTTCCCGTGCTATGATCTTTGCTCCGATAGCAGCCTGTATGGCGATCATGAATTGCTGGCGGGGAAGCAGGTCCTTCAGCTTTTTACACAACCTGCTGCCAAAGTCGTATGCCTTGGTACGGTGGATGAGCGCCGAAAAGGCATCCACATTTTCTCCGTTCAGTTTCACGTCCATTTTTACCAGATCACTCTGTCTGAAATCAGTGATCTCATAATCGAACGATGCATAACCACGTGAAATGGATTTAAGCTTATCATAGAAATCAAACACGATCTCTGCAAGTGGCATATCAAAAACCATTTCTACACGGGTGGTGGTCAGATATACCTGGTTCTTGAGTGTACCCCGTTTGTCCATACAGAGCTTCATGATAGCTCCAATATAATCGGGCTTGGTGATGATCTGTGCACGTATATAAGGTTCCTCGACGTATTCTATATAAGACGGATCTGGCAGATCGGTGGGGTTGTGTACCACGATCTTTTCGCCTGAAGTGGTAAAGCAGTTGTAGCTTACGTTTGGTACAGTGATGATGACCGTCTGATCAAATTCACGCTCCAGTCTTTCCTGTACGATCTCCAGGTGCAGCATTCCCAGAAAGCCGCAGCGGAATCCAAAACCCAGTGCAACGGAACTTTCGGGCTCATACACAAGGGAGGCATCATTGAGCTGCAGTTTTTCCAGACTTTCACGAAGGTCTTCATAATCATCGTTGTCGATCGGATAGATACCAGCGAAGACCATGGGTTTCACATCCTGAAAACCCTGTACGGAGGCACTGGACATAGAAGTGTGCGTGATGGTATCGCCTACCTTGATCTCTTTTGCCTGTTTGATTCCGGTTATGATATAGCCCACATCGCCGGCTTTTACCTCAGCTCTGGGTTCATATTCCATCCGGAGAATACCCACTTCATCTGCTTCATACTCTTTTTTAGTATGAATGAATTTTACTTTGTCGCCTTTTTTCAAGGTGCCGTTGTAGATCCGGAAGTAAGCCACAACCCCTCTGTAGGAGTTGAACACAGAGTCAAAGATCAGCGCTTGCAGAGGTGAATCCGGATCTCCTTTGGGAGCGGGAATTCGTTCTACAATGGCACGCAGAATAGCATCCACACCTATACCTGTTCTGCCGCTGGCTTCAATGATGCTGCCGGGGTCACAGCCAATCAGGTCAACGATCTGGTCTTTGGTCTCTTCTATCATGGCGCCATCCATATCGATCTTGTTCACGATCGGGATGATCTCCAGGTCGTGCTCAATGGCCAGATACAGGTTGGAAATGGTCTGTGCCTGGATACCCTGCGTACAGTCAACCAGCAACAGGGCACCCTCACAGGCTGCAATGGAGCGGGATACCTCATAGCTGAAGTCAACATGCCCCGGAGTATCAATCAGGTTAAAAGTGTAGCGGGTACCATCCTGCACATAGTCCATCTGAATGGCGTGGCTTTTGATGGTAATGCCGCGTTCACGTTCAATGTCCATGTCGTCCAGTACCTGGTCTTGTCTGTCACGTTCAGAAATGGTACTGGTAGTTTCCAGTAAGCGATCGGCCAGGGTACTTTTTCCATGGTCAATGTGGGCAATGATGCAAAAATTACGGATGTGTTGCATAGTTGGGCGTGACAGCGGGCAAAATTACGGAAATAGCCGCAGGAGCTGAAATAACGAATGGTATTCCGGCCAGCTTGTTCTATAAAATGGTTAACATTGCACTAGCAATTGAAACCTTTTTCTATGACGCATTCATCCAAACCAGCACCTATGTTCAGCCGTATCCTGGCATTTCTGATCGATACCATATTAATGGGTGCCATCGTAGTGGGTCTGTTGTTCGTAACAATGGGAAAGACCCCGGCTTCACTGAAGGCCTCAGGTGATGAGGCACCTCCCAGTCTGATGGATAAGTATCAGTTTTTCGCCTATTTCGAGCCGATAGCCATGGATCCGAACAGGGATATTTATATCAAACGCTTCATACAGAACTATCCGGCTCAGGGCGGTGTAGCCTTTATACTCATTCCCTGGTTGTGGTTCGCTCTGATGGAGTCTATGTTTGGTGGTTCAATTGGTAAGCTGGCTACAGGTATCCGGGTGCGCAGAAAAGATTACGGCAAGGCCGGATTAGGTGTTACTACTGTCAGGCTGATAGGTAAAGCCATCTCCACCCTGATAGTTGGTCTGGGCTATCTGCTGGCCTTTTTCGACAAAAAGAACCAGGCTTTGCACGACAAGATCGCCAATACACTGGTGGTTAAAAAGTGATCTATCGCTTTCTGAATATGCGGAACGATCGGCTTTTTTGCAGTTCGTTCTCATCGCCTGTATTGTGCGGAGTGGTCAGTGACCCGATGGCTTCTTCCAGATTTCCGGTGGCTTGAATGTGATGCCAGAACAAACGGAAGTCTTCCTGTATATGTTCCAGTCTGACGGTCAGGTGCGGTTTGTTCCGGAGGAAGGATGCAATGTTCAGGTTGGTGGTCCTTACATAATCGCGGGCTATTTGCAGTTTTTCATCGTCAGTAAGGTCGCGGATATTCCTGAACAATACCGCTTCAGCCCAGGCGTGTATGATACTCCAGGGGTTGTTCCATCGTCTGTTGAAGCTTCTGGCAGTTGCTTCCTCATCTCTGATCAGGTGAACATAAAACACATCGTCCGGAAAGCGATCAGCCAAAGGACCAAGCATCCAGCTTAACCTGTTGTCTGATTCTATATGGTTTGGCGGATAGTCCAGTCTGTCTGAACCCAGCAGTGAACGTCTGCTCTCATGACCACAGCTGAAGTTATCTATGAACCTGCAGGCTTCAATGAAGGATTGCGATCCGGTTCTGCCGGTGCATAGCACAAAGATTCGCATGGATGCAAAGTACGCAAAACCGGCTACCATTTAAAACGAACCTGCAGGCGAAGTTCTGACCTTCGGTTTCCTTCAATGGCTTCATTTCCGCTGCCAATAGTATCGCGGTCTGTATAGACGGTCTGACCATATTTGATCCAGGTATCGAGCCAGCCTGTAGGGCTGTATTGTACCATGGCATAAACCCGTTGCCCTTCACCATAAATATTGGCAATACTGTATGCATATAACAGATCGTTTTCATAGGCATAGATACGGGTGTTATAGGTATCTGTGCTGAAAAGGGTGTAGCGGCAAGCCAGAGAAAAAGGCAGCTCCCATGGTTTATACACAACATCCTGATACAGGAGGTATCCGTTTTCGGTGGTGCCACCATCCTGGCCGTACTGACTCCATTCTATGCGGTTGCGAAGTGTCACTTCACGGGTAAGCTGGTAGCTGATATTCCAGCGAACTCTGAGTTTTCTTTCGGTCGTGATGATATCATGTGGCAGATCTCCCTGAATAGCCGCATTGGCATTTCTGTCTGATGCTTCATACCGAAGCCTGACATAGGTTTCCAGCGTGCGCTTAGGTTTGTAATATACAGTAGCCAGGTAATCTGCTCCATAAGCTGGCGCATCGGCCGTAAAGGAAAGCCAGGGTTTTTTATAGATGTCTGCATAGGCATTGAACCGCCAGGCCTTTACCGGTGTGATCTCAATTCCTGTGTACCATCCTTCTTCGTTTCGAGGGTAGGTGTTTTCTGAAAACGACTGGCTGAAAAATGTCTGGAACCCGGGGTCGAAATAACGGTACACAAGGGCCAGGTCAACATGCTTGTCAACCGGCAGTATCAGTCCGTTCAAGGTGCCTGCCTTGCCATTATCACTTATGGCAGTTTCGCCAAAGAGCAGCCAGTTTCGCCACACATAATTATAGGAAAGAGAAGCATTGATGAGTTGAGATCCTTCAAAGTCATACAACTCATAGGGGCTTCTGTCTTCCACCAGTTCAGCATCAAAATGATAGAGGATGCCGGCTGCAGAAACTGACAAAGGGCCTTTTCGCCACGCCAGATTTCCACCTGTTGCCATAAAACCAACGGCATCTTTATCTGCAATTTCGCTTTCGGTCCGGTGTAACCCGGTAAGCTGCAGAGATGAAATGGTCACTGTTCCTTCATCTCCCGGATCAGAAAGACTGGTATCCTGCGAGGCGATCAGGTTGGCATCTACCTGGTTATAGCTGCCAAACACGGTCAGCTCCAGGGGGCCTTTTCCAACTGTGGCAGCGGCGCCCCGAAAGAACCGATTTTCGTCAACAGAAGTATAAGGTGCCAGCACCGGCCTTGTTCTTTTAATATTGACAGGATAGATGCTTTTACCCATTCCGAAACCACTCCAGACGATCAGTCCCTGTCCGATACGCAATTCATAATCGCCAATGGCCAATGCCTTTATCCAGCCGTTTCCTTTTTGAAAATAGTGTGCACTCCAGTAATCAAAGCCAGGTACGCCGCTGAAGGGTTCACCCGGATCTTTTTCTACTGTGAACCCATATCTAAGTGCGTTCTTATAATTATAAGAAAATCTGCTATACAATCTGTTGGGATCACCCAGGTACGGACTGCTCAGGGTTGAGTCTTCTGTCTGATAGCCCCGCTGCTCCTGTAATACCCTCGTGCTTCTGACAAACAGGGCATAGCGTCCCTGTACCAGTTGTTGCAGGTAAGGCAGTGTGGTGCCGTCATATGCATCCCAGATCACATACGGTTGCAATCGCAGAATATCTTCTGTACTGAATGAGGCTATGGTCTGTAGCTCATAGATATTATGCAGGGGGCCGGTTTGCTCAATATGCCGAAGCAGTTGCCTGATCTGCAGCTCGGTCAGCAAACCGGTTTGCCGCCAGGTGTCATAATCGGTCTTATTGATGCGTAGTGGGTTCTGTTGCAGATATTCCAGTGTTTCCAGGAAGGTGTCAAAGCCAAATTCACTTTCTTCCTGATCTTCTACCAGGTATTCAATGAGGTCAGTTTCTGGTCCGGGTTCATTGACAGGATTTTGTGCCTGCAGCATACATGTGCAGGATAACAGCAGGATACCGGTGAAAGCAGATCTTCTCATTCCAGGTGAATACCTATGGCAGGTGAGGTGCCGAGCTGCGGATGGAATTGCGCTCCGAGGTCAATAAAGAGTTGCTGCCACCTGATGCCAAATCCGGCTGTCAATACGGAAGACCGGCTCATCCAGCCACCGCGAATAGCCAGGATCTCAACAGGCCTGTACTCAGCTCCGGCTTTCAGATTGAAATCATAGCCGATGGTCTGCTCGCCCTCTGCTGACAACTGAAACTGCTTGGCCGGCTGGTAGGTCAAACCCACTGCCAGCAGTGAAGATATTTCCAGCCCGGGAAGGTCTTCTCCGGCTGAAGCCATAAAGGGATTGTATGCCCTGGCTCCTATACTCAACTCAGGCGAAGGTTTGTACAGCAAAGCAGCCTCAGCAGTAAATGTATTGCCGTTTCCCAGATCGGTCACTCCGGTATGGATCAGATCCAGCTGCACACCAACAGCGATGTTTTCTCCCAGTTTGCGTCCGTATCCTACACCAGCCTGTGTTTGCCTGAAAGTCTGACTGCCATCGTGATGAACCGATAAACCAAAAGCACCCCCTGCTGCCGGTAATACGGCACAACCCCAAAGTGAAGTGAGTTCTGACAAACTGAAATACTGCAGTGCTGAAACACCAAAAGCAGGACCTTCAGCAAATGCCATCGCTGCCTGGTTATTGGCTGCAGCATAAGCATCAGTAAGGGTCAGCGATGTGTTGCCCATGGCCAGTGTTCTTGCTCCGGCATTATTGGTGCCAAATTGAGCCCAACCTGCAGAGTTGCCTGCAAGCAGCAGAAAAAATGGTGCAATTAGGATACGAATGCCCCGCATGGGGCGAAGATACAGGGTTTTCAAGGGCTGACGATTCTGCTGTGGTGAAATATTTATGAAATATTGTGGCTCTGAATGCCTATTTTTGCGCCTCGAAAAATCCAAAAAATTACCGACATGGATGTTCAAACTATGATGATCGCTGTTCCCATTCTGGGATTGATAGCGCTGCTCTTCACCTATATCAGAACCCGCTGGGTAGCGAGTCAGGAAGTAGGTGGCGACAAAATGGCCCTGATCGCAAAAAATATCAGCGATGGTGCCATGGCTTTCCTGCGTGCCGAGTACCGTGTACTGGCCATTTTTGTTGTATTGGTTGCTGCTCTGCTGGCTTTTGCAGGCTACCGCGAAGAAGACTCTTCTCCGCTGGTTGGTGCCTCCTTTATTGTAGGAGCTCTTTGTTCAGCCCTTGCCGGATTCATCGGTATGAAAGTGGCTACCAAAGCAAACGTGCGCACCACCAATGCAGCCCGCACCAGTCTGGGTAAAGCCCTGGAAGTTGCCTTTACCGGAGGCTCAGTTATGGGGCTCGGCGTTGTCGGACTCGGTGTGCTGGGTCTGGGTTCGCTCTTTCTGATCTACGGTCAGATGATCGGGATGGATAGCCATGCAGATGTGAACCTGGTGATCACCATCATTACAGGATTCAGCTTCGGTGCCTCCTCTATTGCACTTTTTGCCCGTGTGGGTGGTGGTATCTATACCAAGGCAGCCGATGTGGGTGCCGACCTGGTGGGTAAGGTGGAAGCCGGTATTCCGGAAGATCACCCGCTGAACCCCGCTACCATTGCTGATAACGTTGGAGATAACGTAGGAGATGTGGCCGGTATGGGTGCCGACCTTTTTGAATCTTATGTCGGATCGATCATTGGTACCATGGTACTGGGTGCAGCTCTGCTGAGCGGTGCTACTGTAGCAGGTGCCGAATGGACCGATGGTTTTAACGGACTGTCAGGTATCATGCTGCCGCTCGTGCTGGCAGGTGTGGGCATCCTGACCTCCATCATGGGTACATTCTTTGTTCGTGTGAAAGAAGGTGGAAACCCCCAGAAAGCCCTGAACGCAGGCGAGCTCATCTCCAGCCTGGTGATGCTGATCGCCACCTGGTTCCTGGTGAAGTGGATGCTTCCTGCTGAATGGACCTTTGCCGGCGAGACCTATTCCAGTACGGGTGTATTCCTTGCTGTGATCTTCGGTCTGTTTGCCGGTCTGGGTATCGGTTATATCACAGAATTCTATACCGGAACGGGTACCCGTCCGGTCAAAGGCATTGCTCGTCAGTCGCTGACAGGTTCTGCTACCAATATCATTTCCGGTCTGGGAGTAGGGATGCAGTCCACTGCCATTCCGATCCTGATCCTGGCTGTAGCCATCATTGGTGCCTTCCACTTTGCAGGTCTGTATGGTATCGCCATTGCTGCGGTAGGTATGTTGTCTAACACAGGTATCCAGCTCGCAGTTGATGCCTACGGTCCTATCTCAGACAACGCCGGTGGTATCGCTGAAATGGCAGAATTGCCTAAAGAGGTTCGTGGACGCACCGATAAGCTGGATGCCGTAGGTAACACAACCGCTGCCATTGGTAAAGGCTTTGCTATTGGATCAGCTGCGTTGACCGCTTTGGCACTGTTTGCTGCTTTTATGCAGACTGCAGGTATTACCACAATTGATATTTCCAAACCCATCATCATGGCAGGTCTGTTGATCGGTGGTATGCTGCCGTTTTTGTTCTCTTCCATGGCAATGGGAGCGGTTGGTCGTGCAGCCATGGACATGATCCAGGAGGTTCGCCGTCAGTTTGCCGATATTCCTGAACTGAACAAGGCACTGGCAGTAATGCGCAAGAATGAAGGCAAGGAAATGAATGAGTGGGATGCTGCAGACAAGGCCACATTCGATGCTGCCAACGGTAAGGCTGAGTATGGCAAGTGTGTAGAGATCTCTACCAAAGCTTCTATCCGTGAGATGGTACTTCCCGGTCTGGTGGCTGTATTGTCGCCGGTACTGGTTGGCTTCCTGGGGGGTGCCGAAATGCTGGGTGGTCTTCTGGCGGGTGTGACCGTTTCAGGGGTATTGATGGCCATCTTCCAGTCCAATGCGGGTGGTGCCTGGGATAATGCCAAGAAAATGTTCGAGGAAGGTGTTGATATCAATGGCAAGACCTATTACAAAGGTTCTGAGCCTCACAAGGCAGCCGTTGTGGGTGATACTGTTGGGGATCCTTTCAAGGATACTTCCGGACCTTCCCTGAATATTCTGATCAAGCTGATGTCAGTAGTATCGCTGGTTATTGCCAGCCTGCTCTGATAGCACCTTAATATTGTAATGAGACGGCGCCCGCATTGCGGGCGCCGTTTTTTTATCAGTTAAGGAGGCGGTCTCACTCAGGTATTACGGTCAAATAATCCCCAGCCATCGTCCGGATCGATCGAGCTATCGAACCGGCCTACCCAGTTAATAAAAAGACCACGAAACTGTTCCACTTCTTCGATGATCATATCTGCATAGTCCTGCCAGTCGGGGTGTCTGAACAGCAGCTGGTGCACCATGCTCTGGATCTCCATAGCGGCTCTCTTGATCAGTACTGCATTCTCCATCCTCAGCCAGTAAGCTTCAACCTGGATATTTGCTCTGATCTTTCCAGGGATCAACAGGGCGTTTCCCATCAATATATCCAGCGCTTCCCGCTCCATCATGAGTTCGGTGTCTTCCGTCAGGTCAGTATCATCAGCCTGAGCAGCATCATGAAGTGCCCTTACCAGGCGAAGTATCTCCATGGCCTTCTGCTGCAATGGTTCAGATGATAGCGGGTCATTTTTTCCTTCTTCATGGAGATACATAGGGAAAGGGTTATTGCTGCAAAGTAAGAAGATGCGGGCACATAAGGCACAAAAAAAACCCGGACGAAACCGTCCGGGTTTTTTATTGGGTCTAAGACCGATTATCTCGCGATAGTGATCTGACGTACGGCATAACCGTTATCAGAGGTCAGCTTCACAATGTAGTTACCTTCTGCAAGGCCAGCTACATTAACAGTGGCAGAACCACCATTCAGGCTGATCGGGCTCATTACTGACTCACCCAGCAGGTTGAAGATCTCAACGCTTACATTGCTGAAGTTACCATTGAGGTTGATGTTCATCATCTCATTGGCAGGAGTCGGGTAGATATTCAGAGCGGCATCCAGCAGGAGGTCTTCGATACCAACTACAGTTGCAGTAACATTCTTACAGGTCTCATCGCTGGAAGTTGCGTTTGATGCTGTCAGACACACATTATAGGTACCTGAAGCAGTATAAGTATAAACCGGGCTTTCCAGCGGGCTGGTACCTGAACCATCACCGAAGTTCCAGCTATAGCTGGTAGCATTGGAAGAAGAGTTGGTGAATGTGGCAGTTGCCCCAGATACAGAGAAAGTAAAGTTAGCTATTGCAGCAGGTTCAGCACCAAAGTCATCATCAGTGAAAATGATGCCTTTAGCGTAATAGAACTGAGGCGGAGAAACATCATCAGCACCAGGAACGCTGAACACTATAGGCAGTTCATACTCACCGGCACCATTGTCCATAGATACAGGAGCCATGGTAGGATAGTAAGCTGAATAGGTATAATCAGTACCGTCTGTGATATTTACCGGGTTGGTGTATTCACCGGAAGCAATATCATAACCCAGTACAAACAGGTCAGGAGCACTGTGATCAGTAAAGATCAGAGAGTCAGACTCGTTCCAGGCAAAAAACAGCTTGGATCCATCAGGTGTGCGGCTGATCTGCGGGTTCTGTGTTACTGAAACAGGAGTGGTACCAAATTCACCTTCGGGTAACAGGCTGTAACCCAGGGTTTCCACTTCCCAGTCAGCTCCATC
>ERZ795053.1768-NODE-1768-length-26968-cov-10.187753_pt1 | contig 26968 bp, 17 predicted proteins | sample MGYA00375137_ERZ795053 | MGnify/ENA primary metagenome ERZ795053 (study PRJEB30182, sample SAMN05720284) | activated sludge metagenome | isolation source: Anaerobic digester | place: Hong Kong | collected 2014-12-17 ...
TACGGTAGGATCGAAGTTTAATGCGCTACCAATAATGGAGTTAAATGCGTTTTCTGCTACAGATTTTCCGGCAATGTTAGCATAGTTTGTATTGAGGATAAATTTTAAACGCTTTGTTAAATCGAAGTCTAGGTTAGCAGTAACATTTGCTCTGTTAAAGTTCGATTTATCGCTTCCCCCAACTATACCGCCCTGAGACAGGTAGCTGGTCGATAAAAAGTATGCAACTTTTTCTCCGCCGCCTTTTACGCTTAGGCTGTTAGAAGAAACTGCTGCTGTTTTAAATATTTCGTCTTGCCAATTAGTGCCAACTCCTAATGTGGATAAATCAGGAAAAATAACATCGCCGCCAGCTGCAACGCTACCTTCATTTATTATGGCAGCATACTCTGTGGCGTTAAGCATTCCTATTTTTTTAGTTACTTGTTGAGTACCGAAGTAGGAGTTAAACGAAAATTCTGCTTTTTGATTTGTGCGTCCTTTAATAGTTGTAATAACAATAACACCGTTTCCTCCTTTTACTCCGTAAATAGCAGTTGCCGATGCGTCTTTTAAAATGTTTATCGATTCTATATCTGAAGCATCAATAGCATTCAAATCATCGATTGTTTGAGGAACTCCATCAATTATTACCAAAGGAGCAGTGCCTGAATACGAAGAAATACCCCTAATAAGTACTGTTGGGTTACTTCCGGGAGACCCGCCTTGAATTACGGAAATTCCCGAAGAACGTCCTTGAAAAGCTTCCTCAATTCTGACGGGTTTCTGTGCTTCTATATCGTTTGATTTTACTGTAGATATAGCACCCGATACATTAGCAATTTTTTGAGTGCCATAGCCAACTACAACAACTCCCTCTAGTTCCGTTACAGTTGGATCTAACTCCACGTTTATTACCTTTTGATTTGCAATGGCTACATCTTTAGGTTGGTACCCTACAAATGAAAAGGAAAGCACCGTTGCATCGTCTGGAACTTGTAAAGAGTAATACCCATCGGGGTTTGTTGTTGTTCCATAGGTTGTACCTTTAACTACAACCGTAACGCCAGGTATAGGAACGTTTCCTTTCTCGGTAACAGTTCCTGTAATGACTCTGTTTTGAGCCCAAGCAACTGTAGTACTCAGTAAAAAAATTGAAAGGAAAATCCTTTTTAAATTTTTTCTCATACTGTTTTTGTTTAAGGTTTGATTTTGAAACAATTGTTAAATCGTTAAAAGTGTTGTAAAATCCTTAAGTGTTCTTATAATTGCTTTACTTGATTATAAGGTTTGTCAGATTTTTACTTAAAAACAAAATTTACTTTTACTAAGACGCTGTTTCAAAATTACGCGCAAACGATTTCTGTTTCTTTTTTTGAGCCTATATACAACTACATCTCTTCTGTATTTATACCTATACGTAACCTCAACATAAATTATTTAAATAATTGAAAATCAAATTTTAACTAAAATTAACATGGCTTTACAAAATGATAATGTAGTGGATATTTTTGATCAAGAATAACAAGTTTTTATTAGAACGGTTGTATTGCCTTAATTTTAGAGAAATTTTGATGTGATTCTTATTTATATTTAATTATGTTAATATACTATAAACCAATTAAATAATCGTATAAGTTCTTTTCATGTTCAATATCTATCTTTTTTCGCAAACGATACCGGCTTATTTCAACGCTTCGAACCGATATATTCATTAGCGGGGCAATTTCTTTCGACGATAAGTTCATTCTTATGTATGCGGCTAATCGCATATCTTTTGAAGTTAAATTCGGGTGTTTTTCTTTTAGTCGATGTAAAAAGTTTTCGTGTACTTGGTCGAAATTTTTTTCAAAAACCACCCATTTTTCCTTTTGTTCAATGCTTTTATTTATTTTTCTTACCAAGTAGGTAATTCTATGGCTATCCTTTAACACTGGATTTTCCTTCACCAGTTCGAGCAGTGCTTTTTTTATATCATTAAGCATTATGTTCTTTTGAATGATATCCATTGTTGTATTTGCCAGCTCTTTGCTTTTATATATAATATCGGATTTTAGTTTCTCGGTTTTTAAGATATTTAGTTCGTTTTCAGCCTCCTGCGCTTTTTGCTTGAGCATAATTTCCTGGCGAACCATCTTTTTCTTTTGTATTAGGTATGCCTTTCTCTTATCCTTGTTAATTTTAATTCTTAAAAAGTAGAAAAATATGAAGGCTATTCCTGCAAATATTAGGAGATAGAACAGGTAGGAATACCATGTTCGGTATATTGGAGGAGTAATTGTTAGCAGAATGTTGGTTTTACCAAGAATATCGATTTCATCAACCGAACATTCAATGCTGATTTTATAATCCTTGTCTGTTAGTTCGGTTAGGTCAAGGGTATTGCCGCTTATCCAGTTGCCCCATTCTTCGTTATTGATTCTATACCTAAATTTAACTAGATTTTGACTGGCAAAGTATGGCATGGCAAGGGTAATTCTTATATGCCGTTTTCGAAATGGAATTTTTCCAATGTTGTTCGAATTTTTGTCAACAATGAAAATTTTTTCGTTTATTCCTAAATTGTTGCTGTTAGTGATGCTTTCAACCCATTCAATTGATAAAGGAACTTTTTCATCGTAGGATTGAATGTTATTATCGTTATAGAAAACAAACCCATCTTCGGTGCCAATTAAATATTTATTGTTGTTCAGGTTTAAAATGTTTTCGTAATTTCCCGATAGTGTGTTATTTATTAGCAAGAACGATCTTGAGTTTACATCGTAGAGTTTGTCGCTTAGGTAGGTGAGCAGTTGTACCGATCCCCGTTTAAATGCCCATATTTTTTTCTCGTTGCTTTCAATTAATCTTGTGAATTGACTGGCATTTCCGTTAAAGTATTTATCCCATTTTTCGTCGTAAATGAATTTGTTCTTGCTGTAGTCAAATTTATATATGCCCTTGCTGGTTGTGGCATAAACCTGATTTCTAATTAGCGTTGCATCGTTGTTGTAGTCTAACGGGAGGTCGTTGGCATGGTTGTGTACCTTGATAACTTTTATGGACTTATAGTCGGACGATAGTTTTAGCTGGTATATTCCCTTGTAGCCGTGGCTCATCCATAAGTAACCTTTATTGTCGAAAAAGAATCGTCGGGCAGATTCTTCCAATCCCTTAATTTTTTGAACTATTTTAAATTCTGAGTTATTTTCTTTTATTAGGTAGAAGCCGTAATAAGTGCCCATTATGAACAAATTTTGTTCATACGGAATAGGTATTACATCCCAAACCCCTTCGTTGTCGAAAATATTAACTGCTCCGTTGTCGCGAATTTGGAATAACCCGGAGTTATGACCGCAAAGTAGGTTGCCATTTAGGTTGAACAAATTCCATACTTGTCCCGACGTTTTTGGCACCAGCGTAAAATCGTTTTGCTCGACAGCCGGATTTGTATTTTGGCTTAGGCTTATTTTGAATAGCCCTTGATTTGTCCCGGCATAAAGTTGATTGTTGAATATTATGGAACAGTAGCCTGTGCCGAAACCTCCGTTTTTCCTAACAAAGGACAATGGCGAGTTTATTTTAATGTAGTCGATACCGTTGTCCAATCCTAACCAAATGTTATTGAAGGCATCAACGTAAGTGCTTAAAATGGTGTTGTTTTGCAAGCCGTTTTGCTTGTTCAGCGTAAGTTTAATGTTACCTTGCTTATCGGTAATTATAAGTCCGTTTAGTACTGTTCCAAATGCAAAATCACCATTACTCAAAATAGTTCCATTAAAAAGGATATGCTTTAGAACAAACTGGTTAGCCTGCGAGTCCCATGTTGAAACTTTTCCGTTTTGGAGCTTGTAAAATCCGTTATACTGTGTTCCAATTAGAAGTTCGCTGTTATTTAAGTTGAAAAGGCTCCATATTTCCTTATCCTTGAAAAACTCACTTCCTTTAACCACCTGAATGCTATCGTTTGTTAGTTTAAGCAGCCCTCGGTTTCGCTCATAAACGTATAGCGCGTTATCTATAAGGTAGGAAAATCGGTATTCGTTGGAGGAGGTAATTGCCTTGTAAAATTTTTCGTTTTTAAATATTAGTATCGATTTAAACGATTGAAAGTAAATGAATTCCTTCTCCTTGTATATTCGCCAAATCTCGCCGTAGTTACGGTATTCCTCTGGAATCCTTTCATTCCACGAATGAAATACCGGTTGCCCGGTGTTGTCGTGATTAAGCAAACCTAATTCGTTAAACGCACCAACTAAAATCGAATCCTTGCCACACGATGCAACGCAGCGAACTATCGAGTAGTTCGACATTTCAATTAGTTGCCAGTCGTAGCCTGAGTATTGCAGTACGCCTTGGTTGTTTCCGAAGTACATATAACCTTCGCTTCCCTGGCAGATGCTCCAGTTCTGCGTACTTGCTTTATACTCGTTTTTGGGAAAATTCTCGATAATAGGAATGCCTGTAATATCTTGTGCATAAGTTGAATTAAAAGTTAGGATGCTCGAAAACACGAGCACCATGGCTAGTCTAATATGCTCTTTTTTCATTCTGAATGTTAGTTATCGGTAAGTAAAATAACATTTTACTCAAATGTATTAAAAAATGCAGTATTTTAAATAGATATGACAAAACTCTCGTAGTTTTTGGCTTGGTTTTTAATTCTTGGGAAAATTTAATAAAAAAGGTGCAAGTAATGCACCTTATATCTGTTGATATCAAAAAGTTATTCCCACACCGCCGTAATTCGGGATGTAAGGTTATTTCCATTTATGCTGTTTTTAATGTCAACTTTTAGCGGCGATTTAAGTGTTATTTCGAGGGTCTGCTCAATCCATCCTGCTATGCGTTCCATAATTAGCTTTTCGTTTGGATGAAACTTGTTCAGTTCAATTATGGCCTTTTTACCCGACGATTCAACAACTTTTATGTCGGCTGGTTGGTAGTACGTTGAAAAAATGCTAGTAGCCCTGCTTAGTACGAATAAAGGGGAACTTATACGCACAAATATCTTATACATCCCTTTTAGGGCTACATCCGAACTAAAGCGTCCGATTTCTCTTGCTGCTTTGGCGGCATCACCGTTAAAAAAAAGGTCGGCGGCTACTTGTGTTGGCACTATTACCGCGTCCATTAAAGGGTACCACGTTGTTGCGTATATTGGTTTTTCGATAATTTCTTTTGAAGCAGGGGGAAGCGATTGTAGCCACTCATTGTAACGTAGTCCAAAGTTAAATTTAATGTAGTCGGGAGTAGATTTTACAGCAGAGCCTTTAATGTCCATAATGAAGTTGTTTATCAAATACAAAATAATCCCAAACATAACAATTTGAAAGGTTAGTTAAAACAGTTTGAGAAGAAATATGGAATATTTTTGCTTACTGCTTACAGTTGTTGTAAAATGCTGCTTGCGAGGGAAAATATCCTTGGTACATCGATGTGGAAAACGATTTGCAGGCACGTTCCTTTTCGCCTATGCCAAGTAAAGCTACGCCTTTTATGTAGTATGCCTCGGCAACCTTATAGTTTGCTTTAATAACATCGTCTAAATCGACTAAGGCAACTCGGTACTGTTCTGTTTTAATGTACGTTTTTGCTCTTAGCAGCCTAAATTCAAAGTTGTTGGGAAATAATTTTATGAGTTTTGCCAGAGCAAAAAGGGCATCAACGTAACTTCCGGATTCGTATGCACTCTGAGCAAGCAGGTTGTTGGCTTCAATGCTTTTAGGATAAAATTCCAAGTAGAATTTAATGTTTTGGAAAGCCTCGTTCCATTGTTTTGCGTTAAGCTGAATTTTTGCTTTTGTAATTATGTAGTAAGGATTATTACCCGCTTTGTCAATGGCCATGTTTATGTATTTTAAAGCATTGGCATACTGTTTCCTGTTCGAGTATGCAATAGCAACGTTGGTCATATAATCGGTATTTCGTTTACTTTTCTTTAGCGCCAGCAAGTAATCGGAAAGTGCGTTGGAGTATTGCTCCAGCGCAGTGTAAGTATCGCCTCTCAGGGCATAGAGCCGATGGCTGCTATTTTTACTTTTAATTTTGCTATTGAGTAAATCCAGACAAGCATCGTATCGGCCTGCTTTCAACATGTTTTCGGCTTCGTATATGGTTTGGTCGAGCGACGAATACCATTGTTTTTCCCATATTGCTTTCCATTCCGAATTTTCTTTTACCGAGTTAAAATCGTTATCGAGAATAAATGCGCTTTCCTTTTCCTTATAAATTGAATTAAGATTCTTACTTGTCCACTTGATGCACTCTTCGGGCTTATTGAGTTTACAAGTCAACTTAGCCAACCAAAAACTGCCGCTTCCTTTGCTATACTTTTCGGCTAACGTGAAGTTTTCAATTGCATCTCCCAGCAAGTTTTGCCTGTATAGTGCTTTGCCCTTAAGCAGGTAAAATTCGTAACGATTTGCCTTTTGTTTTATGCACGAATCTGCCCACGATACGGTTTCGGTATAGTTCCCATTCTCGAATAACGCAGTGGCTTTGTACCATTCATTTGGAAGGTGTTGTCCAAGTATAGGTTGAAAAGGTAACCCAAACAGAAAAAACAGTAACGCAATAAATTTCCTCACCCTAATTTTAGGGCTTTTGCAGTAGCCGCTTTCGTGTCTCAATATTCTTTGTGAGATTGGCAATATTTAAAGGGTAATATTTTTTGATGTTAGGTTTTTAGCTTTGCTAATTTCCATGAAGCTGGCTCCGTTGGTAGGCCCAAAACTTCCTCCTATAATTAGTATCAAATCTTCGGGAACAATCTTTTTTTGATCCAACATAAGTCCAACTGCATCGGTAAGAAAATGGTCGCGGCTGGTTCTTGGTTCCATGTAAACGGCTTCTACGCCAAAGGATAGTGACAGTTGGCGCATAACTTCTTCCTTGTAGCAGATGGCATAGGCTGGGATATTTCCTCTGAATGCCGACAAGTAGCGTCCGGTTCGTCCTGTTAACGTGTCAAAAATAATTGCTTTTATTGGAAGCGATGAGCAAGCTTTTACTGCCGATTTTGTTAGTGTTGCGGTTATTTCGTTGTTAATGCGTACAAGGTTGATGGAAACATCCGGCGTTTGCTCCTTTTCAATTTCCTGTGCAACACGCGTCATTACTTTTACGGACTCTACAGGATATGCTCCGTAGGCAGTTTCACCGCTAAGCATTATTGCATCTGCACGTTCATATATTGCGGTAGCAATGTCGCTAATCTCGGCACGGGTGGGACGGGGGTTTTCAATCATGGTATGGAGCATTTGAGTAGCAATAATAACGGGCTTTTTGCTCTCTATGCACATTCGCACAATCTTTCTTTGAATTACCGGTAATTTTTCAGCCGCAATTTCAATGCCCATATCGCCTCGGGCAACCATTATTCCGTATGTGTGGTCGAGTATTTCATCAATATTATCAACGCCTTGCTGGTTTTCTATTTTGGCAATTACTTTTATGGGACTGTTATGCTTTTTAAGAATCTCTTTTATTTCCAAAACATCGTGTTTGTTCCGAACAAAACTGTGGGCAATAAGATCGATATTGTTTTCAATGGCAAAATGAACAAAGGCTCTGTCCTTGTCGGAAAGCGATGGCAGGTTAATATGAACACCCGGAAGGTTAACGCTTTTACGTAATTTAATTAGTCCGCTGTTTTCAACTTCACAAATAAGCGTACCGTTGGCATTTTCAACAGCCCTCATTCCTATTTCACCGTCATCAATCAAAACGCGATTTCCAACAGGAACCTCTTTGGCAATATCGGCGTAAGTTACGTAAAGGGTGCTACCGTTAGTTTCACCAACAGGATTTCCAACAATGGTAATTCTTTGCCCTTTTTCAACTTTTATTTCGTTTCCGTTGGGTGAAGTTCTTATTTCCGGACCTTTAGTGTCGATTAGTATGGCTATATGCTCCGATACTTTTCGGATATTGGATATTATTTTTTTTGCGGTTTCGGGGGTTAAGTGGGCTGTGTTTAGGCGCGCAACATTCATCCCTGCATCGTAAAGCGATTTTAGAAATTCCACATCGCATCGTTTATCCGAAATGGTTGCAACAATTTTTGTGTGTTTGAGCATAGCAGTTAATTTTGCATCAAAATTAAGTATTTTCTGCCTATCCAAATATGCAGGAGCCTTAAAAAACGTTGCAAATGTTTGCAGCGGTGATTATATTTAAGTTTTTATAAAAAAATTAGACATGAGTTGGAAAGTTGCTGTAAATGATTACGTTGATTTTGTTCGGCTGGAAAAATCGCTTTCCGATAATTCTGTTTCTGCATACCGTACCGATATGCAGAAGTTAACCGACTTTATGGAAGGTATTGGAGTAGAGCCTGAATCGGTTACAATGGAGCAAATTCAAAACTTTTTGGCATACCTCAACGACTTAGGTTTGAAGAAGCGTTCGCAAAGTAGAGTTCTTTCGGCCATAAGGGGTTTTTTCAAGTATCTTATGATTGAAGAGGTGATAGATAGCGATCCTACCGAACTTATAGAATCTCCCAAAATTGGAAGGAAACTTCCCGAAGTTCTTAGTGTGCACGAAATCGATGCTATGGAGGCGGCAATCGATCTTAGTAAGCCCGATGGTCATAGGAATAAGGCTATGATTGAAACGCTTTACAGTTGTGGGTTGCGTGTGTCCGAACTGGTTTCGCTTAAGCTTACCGACCTTTTTTTCGACGACGGGTACATTCGCGTAATAGGGAAAGGCGATAAGGAGCGGTTAGTACCAATTGGCAGTAAGGCTATCAACGATGTTGGAGAGTATTTGGAACAGCGAAATTCGGTGGCTTTTAGGATAGATCCAGCAGCAACAAACATAGTGTTTCTAAACAGGTGGGGCAGGCAGCTTACTCGCGAAATGGTTTTTACTATAATAAAAAAGTATGCAAGGCTGGCAGGAATAAAAAAGAACATAAGCCCGCATACTTTGCGCCATTCGTTTGCAACTCATTTGGTTGAAGGAGGCGCCGATTTACGTGCCGTTCAAGAGATGTTAGGGCACGAGTCTATTCAAACTACCGAAATATACACGCACGTTGACAAGGAATTTTTACGGGAAACTATCATGAAGTTTCATCCTCATAATTAACAGTTAAAACTACAAACTATGGAAACAAAGGAAAAGGTAATTAAAACAATGCAGGAAGCTGGAAAGCCAATGAAGGTTGCCGAAATAGCCGAAGTTTCTGGCGTGGATAAGAAAGAAGTGGATAAAGTTGTTAAGCTACTTGTTGCCGAAGGTAAAGTTCATTCACCTAAGCGCTGTTTTTACGGTTTAAAGTAGCGTATTAAAATTGAAGTTTTGATTTTTTTGATCGATGCTTTATTCTTTTTAAAAATAGGGTATTTTAAATATTTTTCTGAAAAAGAAGTGGGCCATTGCGTCCACTTTTTTTATTCGATCACTTATTAAAGAATGTTAAGGACTTGATTCAATATTTTAATTATTAGCATGTTAGATGTTTTGTGCGAATAAAAAATAGATATGTTTAAACAAAATGTGTTGCAACATGTTTTAGTGGTATATTAAACAAAATGAAATAATAACTAAAACTAAGTGACATGTTAAAAATTGGAATAATTGTTGGAAGCACACGCCCGGGGCGTAATGCGGAGGCTGTAGCAAAGTGGGTTTACGAAAATGCTTCGAAGCGTAACGATGCTCAGTTCGAAATAGTCGATATTAAAGATTATAACTTGCCCTTACTCGACGAGCCAATTCCTGCATCGATGCACCAGTATCAAAACGAGCACACTAAGGCTTGGGCTGCAAAAATAGATTCGTTGGATGCTTTTATTTTTGTGTCGCCCGAGTATAACCATGCTGTAACGGGAGCATTAAAAAATGCGCTCGACTATGTTTACTCGGAGTGGAATAATAAATCGGCAGGTTTTGTAAGTTACGGATCGGCCGGTGGGGTTAGAGCCGTAGAGCAACTGCGACTGATAATGGGAGAGTTAATGGTTGCCGATGTAAGGGCTCAGGTTATTTTGTCGCTTTTCACCGATTTCGAGAATTTTAGCGTGTTTAAACCGGCATCGTATCACGAGGCTAGTTTGAATACAATGATCGATCAGGTTATTGCTTGGGGCCAAGCAATGAAAACCTTGCGAAAATGACAAGTTCAAATACCGAAAATAGAACCCCTGTAATTTTTATACCTCACGGCGGAGGCCCTTGGCATGTAGTTGATGGAGCCATGGGCGATCCCGTGGGGTATTCCCGCTTAAGCGATTGGCTTCATGAAATAGGAGAGCGTTACATTTCACAGGCAAAGGCTATTTTGGTTATTTCGGGGCACTGGGAGGAGCATATTCCTACCATCAATTTTGGCAACGATGTTCCTTTGCTTTACGATTATTACGGTTTTCCAAAGCATACATACAATCTATCATGGTCGGCAAAAGGTGATGCTGTTATTGCTGCTGAAGTCGAAAAGGTGCTTAAAAATTCGGGATTTCATGTAGGAAAGGAATATTCGCGGGGTTACGATCATGGCGTATTTGTTCCGTTAATGGTTGCAGCGCCAAACGTCCAAATTCCGGTGATTCAACTTTCGTTGGTTGATTCGTTGAATGCTCAAACTCATATAAGTTTAGGTAAAGCGTTGGAGCCTTTACGTAACATGGGGATTTTGATTATTGCTTCGGGGATGACTTTTCATAATATGGAAGGTTTCTTTAATAAAAATGAAAGGTTAGTAAAGTTGTCTGATAATTTTAACACATGGTTGAACAACTCGGTAAGCACTCCCGGCGAGGATGAGCGGAATAGGTTACTTGAAAATTGGGCGTCAGCACCGGGCGCAAAGGAAAGCCATCCGCGAAGCGAGCATTTTATTCCACTTTTAGTTGCAGCCGGTGCAGCCGGAAAAAGTAAAGGAACTTGTCGTTTTTCGGAATATCTTATGGGATATAAGATTTCTGGGTATATTTTTGAAGATTAAATTTTCGAAAGATGGAAAGCGAGTGGAATCAACGGTATTCTCAGAGTGAGTATGTATATGGTACAGAACCCAATGTGTTTTTTCAAGAGGAGTTAAGTAAGTTAAAGCCGGGACGAATACTGCTTCCCGCCGAGGGCGAGGGTCGGAACGCTGTTTATGCCGCAGGGCAGGGTTGGGATGTTTATGCTTTTGATAGTAGCATTGAAGCAAAGGCAAAGGCCATGAGGTTGGCAAGTCAAAACGGGGTTACCATAAAATACGATGTTTTGGACTATAAAGATGTTGATTACAATATGGAATCTTTCGATGCAATAGCCATGATATATGCTCACAACATGAGCAGGCAATCGGTTAACAAAAGGTTGCAGCATTTTTTAAAAAAGGGAGGAATTTTTATTATCGAGGGTTTTTCGGTAAAGCAAATTAATAGTAATTCGGGTGGCCCTAAGAAATTGGAAATGCTATATACAGTAGATGATTTAAAATTCGACTTCGACGGCTTTTCGAGGTTAAAAGTTTGGGAACAGGAAATTGAATTGCGAGAAGGTCATAAGCATAATGGGTTAGGTACTGTAGTTCGTTTATTAGGAGTAAAATAGTTAGATATGAAAATTGAAGATGAAATAAAAGGGCATTTCAGAAATGAGTATCATAAAGGATTTATAAATCTTCGATATACAGTTAACTTGCTTAGCTATGAGTTTATGCAGTCGCTTAAAATGCGTGGCATAACCGAGCAACAATACAACGTATTGCGTATTCTCAGGGGATTTCGTTCCGAGGCTCCTGTTTCGATAGGTTTTATTAAAGAACGTATGCTCGATCGTAATTCCGATGTAAGCCGTATTGTCGATAAGTTGTATGCAAAGGGATTGGTAAACCGCACCGAAAATAAAACCGATCGTCGCCAAAAATCAGTGGAAATTACCGAAACTGGCCTTCAGTTGCTTGATAATATGTTCGATTGCGAAAGCAAGGTCGATACGCTTCTTTCCAAGTTGTCTTCCGATGAGGTAAATCGTTTGAACGATCTTCTTGATAAAATAAGAGGTTAGCATAGCGTTGTGTCATTATGTCTTAATTTGTAAGATTATTGCGTCATATTGACGTATTTTTGCTATTGGCAACCTTTTTGCTTCCTCATTAATCAAAGAAATGAGGATAAAAAATGAATCTGAATAATTTTACAATTAAATCGCAAAATGTAGTTCAAAAGGCGCTGGAAATTGCTCAGGGTTATAGCCATCAGGCTGTAGAACCTGCACATATCTTAAGGGCTATTTTGGATGAAAGCGAAAGTGTTTCCGGCTTTATCTTTAATAAGCTGGGAGTTAACCATGGTACATTTGATGCGGTGCTAACACAAATGCTGGAGTCGATGCCAAAGGTTTCGGGAGGGGAGCAGTATCTTAGTTCCGCTTCGAGCAAAGTGTTGCAAAAAGCGTTGGAGTACAGCAAATCAATGGGCGATCAATTCGTTTCGGTAGAGCACATTATTTTAGCGTTAACTTCGGTTGACGATCAGGTTGGACAAATGATGAGAGATGCCGGAATGACCGAGAAAGAAGTAAAGCAGGCCATTGAAGAATTGCGAAAAGGCGCAAAAGTCGATTCGCAAACGGCAGAGGATACTTACAATGCGCTCAATAGGTTTGCCATCAACTTAAACGAGATGGCTCGTAAGGGCAAGTTGGATCCTGTTATTGGGCGTGACGAGGAAATTCGTAGGGTACTTCAAATTTTGTCGCGAAGAACCAAAAACAACCCGATTTTAATAGGAGAACCGGGTGTCGGTAAAACGGCCATAGCCGAAGGCATTGCTCACAGAATTATAAACGGAGATGTGCCGGAAAATCTGAAAACAAAGCAAATTTACTCGCTGGATATGGGCGCGCTGATAGCCGGTGCAAAATATAAGGGTGAGTTCGAGGAAAGGTTGAAATCGGTAGTAAAGGAGGTTATTGCTTCCGATGGTGAGGTAATACTGTTTATCGACGAAATTCATACGTTGGTAGGCGCAGGTCAGAGCGAGGGTGCTATGGATGCGGCTAATATTTTAAAACCTGCATTGGCTCGTGGCGAGTTAAGAGCAATTGGTGCAACTACTTTTAACGAGTACCAAAAGTATTTCGAAAAGGATAAGGCGTTGGAACGTCGTTTCCAAACCGTTGTTGTGGACGAACCTTTACCTATAGATGCCATTTCAATCCTTCGTGGTTTGAAAGAGCGTTACGAGAATCACCACAAGGTGCGTATTAAAGATGAGGCTATTATTGCTGCCGTTGAGCTTTCGAGTAGGTACATTACCAATAGGTTTTTGCCCGATAAGGCTATCGACTTAATTGATGAAGCGGCTGCCAAGTTGAGGTTGGAAATGAACTCGGTTCCCGAAGAAATTGATGAACTTGAACGTCGTATTAAGCAGTTGGAGATTGAGCGTGAGGCTATCAAACGGGAAGGCGATAAAGCAAAGTTGGATGAACTTTCACGCGAAATAGCCAATTTGGATGAGGATCGTACGAAGTTAAGGGCTAAGTGGCAAAACGAAAAAAATATAATCGATAAGATTCAGCATAATAAACAGGAAATCGAAAGTTTACGCTTTGATGCAACTGAAGCTGAGCGTCGTGGCGATTACGAGAAAGTTGCCGAAATTAGGTATGGAAAAGTAAAGCAAGCCGAAGCCGAAATAGAAAAGTTAAAGGGTGAATTAAAAAATGCACAATCCGATTATGCTTTAATTAAGGAGGAGGTTGATGCCGAAGATATAGCAGGGGTTGTTTCGCGTTGGACGGGTATTCCGGTTAGTCGAATGCTCCAAAGCGAAAAGGAAAAGTTGCTTCATTTGGAGGATGAGTTGCATAAACGTGTTGTTGGTCAGGACGAAGCAATTACAGCCGTAGCCGATGCCGTTCGTCGTAGCCGTGTTGGATTACAGGATGCAAAACGACCTATAGGTTCGTTTATCTTCTTGGGAACAACGGGTGTTGGTAAAACGGAGTTGGCAAAGGCTTTGGCCGAGTTTCTGTTTAACGATGAGAACTTGATGACGCGAATAGACATGAGTGAGTATCAGGAGCGTCATTCGGTATCAAGGTTGGTGGGAGCGCCTCCGGGATACGTTGGGTACGACGAGGGTGGACAGTTAACCGAAGCGGTTAGGCATAAACCTTACTCGGTGGTTCTTCTCGACGAAATAGAGAAAGCTCATCCCGATGTTTTCAACATCTTGCTGCAGGTTCTCGACGATGGACGATTAACCGATAATAAAGGGCGTACTGTGGACTTCAGAAACACAATCATTATTATGACATCGAATATCGGGTCGCATATCATTCAGGAAAACTTTGCTGCTATGACTAAGAGCGATGCTGCAAGTGTTTTCGAAAAAACGCGAAATCAGGTATTCGAGATGTTGAAGCAAAGTATTCGTCCTGAATTTCTGAACAGGATAGACGAAATAATAATGTTTACTCCGTTAAATAGGGAGCAGATTAGGCAAATTGTTCTTATGCAGTTTGAGCGGGTTAAACAAATGTTGGCACAAAATGGTGTGGATATTACCATTACCGATAAAGCGGTGGACTGGATTGCCAACATCGGTTTCGATCCGGTTTACGGTGCCCGACCAATTAAGAGGGTTCTTCAAAAGAACATTCTTAACGAGTTATCGAAACAGCTGCTTGCCGGCAACGTGGTTAAGGATAAAACAATTGTTGTTGATTATGCCGGCGATAATAAGTTGATATTTAAGTAAAAATTTGGTTTAGGTTGGTTAAAAAGCAGGTTTCCTTTAATGGGAAGCCTGCTTTTTTATAAAAACCGTACATTATCCATAATTTATGTAGGAACTGTCTTTCTCTTTACGTTTAACTTCTCACTTCTCACGTTTAACTTTTTCACTTCTCACGCTTTACGATCTTCAAACACTATCAGAAAATTTCGAGCAAAAACACTACCTTAGCGTTTAGGAAACTTACGCTAAATGAGCAAACTTAAATTGTATAAGGCATCGGCAGGCTCGGGCAAAACCTTTCGTTTGGCTTCCGAGTACATCAACATGCTTGTTGCCGAACCTTCATCTTATCGGAATATTCTTGCAGTTACTTTCACCAATAAGGCAACGGCCGAAATGAAGGAGCGTATTCTTAAGCATTTGTTTTTGCTTTGGAAGGGTAGGAAAACGGATATATTAGAAAATGTAATTCACGATACATCGCTGAAGGAAGAAACAATAAGGCTTCGGGCAGGAATTGCGCTTTCGAACATTCTGCACGATTACACAATGTTCAGCGTTAGCACAATCGATAGTTTTGTGCAGCGGGTAATTCAGAATCTTTTATGGGAGTTGGGGTTTACCAGTAACCGTGAGTTAAAAATAGATTATTCCGATGTGCTTTCGAGGGCGGTGGACAGGTTGCTCGACAGTACGGTTGATAAGCCTGATTTATTCGAGCATCTAAAAAAGATTGTTTTTTCTCAACTCGAAAATGAAAAAAGCCCTAACATTCGCAAGTCGCTTATAGAGATTGGAGAACTTACCTTTTCGGAACCTTTCCGGCTGTTAAGTTCCGATGAACTGGAAGGTTTTAGCAACACCGATAATTTATTAGCCGATGCTGAAAAATCGACAAAGGAACTTGCTCGGATAACCAATGAGATACGGAGTAAAGCCAAGAAAATTTTTGCAGTGGTAGAAAGTGACGGTTTTAACCAGGATCATTTTAAGTATAAGTTGAGTGGTGTTTATGGGAGCATTCTTAGATTATCTACTCTAAAGCAGTCGGATGCTTATCCGGAGGTCAAGGCGCGAATGGAAAAGGCTTCCAACGATGTTACCGGGGCGGAATGGTATAGCAGCGATTTTCAGAAATCCAGTCCGCAAATGGCTGCAATGCTATTGTCGCTTATTCAGCAGGAACTTCAGCCTAAGTTAAGGGAACTGGTCGATATCATAAATAGCAACCAAGTTGCCTTTAATACCTACTTGGCGGTGCTAAAAAATATCGATTTACTTATTACGATAGCCGAAATTCAGCGGAATATCAGGGAGATTTTATCCGAAGAGGATAGCATGATTTTGGCCGAAAGTGGCCCGTTGCTAAGGGAATTTGTTAAGGGTAACGATGCTCCCTTTGTTTACGAAAAGTTGGGTACTCGGTACGATAGTTTTATGCTCGACGAGTTTCAGGATACGTCGGTAATTCAGTGGGAAAACTTTAAGCCGCTTATCGAGAACGGCTTGGCTCAGGGAAAGTTTAGCATGGTGGTTGGCGATGTTAAGCAGGCAATATATCGCTGGCGCAACAGCGATTGGCGCATTATGGCCGAGCGTATTTTTAATGAGTTCGATGTTGACGAGAATGTTTTAAAGGCGAACTTTCGCAGTAGTAAAAGTATTGTTGAGTTTAATAATAATTTTTTTTCGTTTACGAACGATTTGCTCAAAAAGATTACCGCTGATGAAGTTGAAAACGTAGCCTCGCTAACGGAATTTGCAGGCGTTGTTGGTTCCATTTATAACGATTTTGAACAGCAACCGCATAAGCACAACGGCGGTTACGTCCAATTTGCTGGGTTCGAGCCTACCGAGGAAATGTCGTACGACGATTTTTTGAAGGAACGGCTTTTGGAAATTGTTACCGATTGTAAAACTCGTGGATATAAAGCGGGCGATATAGCGTTTTTGGTTCGAAAAAACAACGAAGGGAAAGCGGTTGCCGATGCCTTACTTGCTTTAAAAAAGGAGTATGCGCACCTTTCCGGTTACATTAACGTTGTAACTCAGGAGGCACTTAAAATAACCTCGTCGGGAGCGGTTCGGCTTTGCATTGCTGCAATGAGGTTAATTAATAATCATACCGATACGCTTGCCGGTGGTATTTTGGCAAAGGAGGTGGCTTGCTTGGAAAACAGTGGCGATTGGGAAAAAGCATTTATTCACTTCGATTTAAATGCAGAAGTTACCTTTTTAAAAGGGTTGCAACAATTGCCGTTAACGGGAATATTCGAAAATATTGTAGAGCATTACGGTCTAAATTCCGTTAGGAACGAGGTTCCTTTTGTGGCGGTTCTTCATGAGCAGGTAATTAATTTTAGTAGAACAGGGGGGGCGTCGTTAACTGCTTTTCTGAACTGGTGGAACGATAACGGTGAGCAGGTAAAGTTAAGCGTATCGGGTTCGGGAAATGCAATTAACATTTTAACCATTCATAAGGCGAAGGGCCTTGAGTTTCCAGTTGTGGTTCTTCCTTTTGGCAATATTAAAATATTCGAGAAGTTTAATGGAAATGTTCACTGGGTTCAGAATTTTCAGTTTGGCGAACTCAATAAATATCCCATTTTTCCGGTTAAGCTAACAACAAATCTTCTCCATTCGGCTTTTCAGAACGATTATATTCAGGAGTTGGTAATGACGTTAGTCGATGCCTTAAACCTTATGTATGTTGCGTTTACTCGACCTAAGGACGAACTTTATGTTATTTATAAAATTCAAAAAGAAGGTGATAACGTTACCTCGTTAAACTTTAGCAATATTTTTGAATCTATATTACCGGGCATTCAAGGAATGAAAAAGGAAGCGGTTGACAAGAATGCCTTGGACGTTGGTTTTTGGAAATACGAGTATGGAAGCAGGAGCAGTTCTGTGGAGAATCGGGAGGACAAGGGTGTTGCCGAACAGTGGATTTTGGATAGCTATCCGGCAGGTGTAAAAGTTCCGGGTATTGTGGTTGAATTGGGTGCGTTGGATTTTTTCAATGCGGAACCGTCGCATAGGTTGGAAGGATTACGGCACGGAACCGTAATGCATAGGTTGCTTTCCATGGTTAATACTGCCGACGAAATTGACGGGGCTGTACAAAGTTTGCTAAACGATGGTGTAATAAAAGCCGAAGATGCCGTTTCGGTTGCTGCAACTGTTAAAAAGGCTATTTCGGTATCGCCATTTTCCGAGTGGTTTTCGCCCGATTGGGAGGTAAAAACCGAGAGGCCTTTGCTTACTCCCGATGGTAAGTTATATCGTCCCGATAGGGTGATGGTTGCCAGCGATAAGGTTGTAGTTGTTGACTATAAGTTCGGTGAACCTAAAAAGCAATATACCTCGCAAGTGGTAAACTATATGAAGTTGTTAAGTGAAATGGGATACAAAAAAATTAATGGATATATTTGGTACGTTCAAAATATGCAGGCGGAGCAGGTTTTCTTATAAATTTGGATTTTACTGCAAATTTTTATGGATGAAACTGAAAAGTAATAAACAATAAACCTAAAAAAATTAGTATGAAACGAGCATGTAAAATAGTTACACTCAAGGGGATAATTAAAATATGCAAGTTCCATACGATACCTTATGAAAACATTTAATTTTAATCGTATGAAAAAGTATTTTGCATTGCTACTATTGCCACTAGCCGTGGCTTGTTCCAAAGGACCAAAAGAAGCAGTTTTGGCCGGAAAGTTGGTAAATTCGGTTGACAAGAGTGCGTATATTACGTCGAATAACGTAACCGATACAATAAAGCTTGCCGATGATGGAACTTTCACCTATAAGGTTATGTTGAATAAGCCTCAACTTTACAAGTTGAATGTTTCCAGAACGCAGACTGTACTGTACTTGGCTCCCGGCGATAGCAGTTATATTGAATTTGATGTATCGGCACCGCTCGATGGACCTACTTTTTCGGCTGATAACAAGGATATTTATAGCAATATTTTTAAACGCAAAATGTATATCCGAAACAATGTTGGTAACTGGCGTGGCATTTACGGTTTGGATTTGGAAGCATTCACCCAAAAAATCGATTCATTGCAGAATGCTTTAAATTCAATGATAGACTCACTACAATCGGATTCAAAAGATATTATATCGCTTGAGAAAGAGCGTGTTAAATACCAAATTCTTTCTTTTAAGGCGAATTACCCGGAGTATAACTCTTATTTTTCGGGAAAACCATTTAGTGTCGATAGCGCTGATTACTCGTTCCTCGATGATGTTAATATGAATTTAGGCGATAAGTTAATGTTCGACGATTATGCCGATTTAGTGTCTAAGTACCTACAGTTGAAAATGGAAAAGAACACAAAGTTAAAGGGTATTGAGGATAAGGATGCTGTTGAGCGCTTGCCTATAGAGTTTCATTTTATCGATAGTTTAATTTCCGATGCAAAGGTTCGCGATTTTCTTAAGATGCAGAAGTTGGAGGAGGAAATTCAGTTTGGCGATTTTTATCGTATAAATAGCATCGTCGATAGCTATTTGACTTCGTGTCAAACACCTGCTTTTAAAGATGCAGTATCGTCGCTATATAACAAGAAAATGACATTGGCCCCCGGGCAACAGGCTCCGGTTTTTACTTACAACGACATTAATGGCAAACCTCATTCTTTAACCGATTTTGCAGGGAAATTGGTATATATCGATTTTTGGGCAACTTGGTGTGGACCTTGTAGGCATGAATTGCCATTCTTGGAACAGTTGCAGGATGCTTATAAGGGTAAAAACATTGTGTTTGTCAGCGTTTCACTTGATGATAATTTTGAGGCATGGAAAAAAATGGAGGAGGAAAAGGAAATGAAAGGCGTTCAGTTACACGCCGATGGTGCTTGGGCTTCGGATGTTGCTAAGAAATATCAAATCAAGGGAATTCCTACATTTTTCTTAGTTGGAGCCGATGGAACCATTATAGCACCAAATGCACCGCGTCCTTCGTCGGACGAGATTAAACCGTTGTTAAACGAAGAGTTATCCAAGTTGTAGTACAAAGAATATGCAAAGTTGTTAAGGGTTGGCAAATGCTAACCCTTTTCTTTTTTGCTATAGAGTAGCATTTTGTAAATTGCAGCCTAATTTTAGAAATGTCGATGCAAAAAACATATTCTTGGGGCGACAGCCGACGCTTTAACAGTTATTCGGGCTATTTTAAACGCAAATTTGGAGGTCGGGTTCAAAAGTTAACCATTGATGCGGGATTTACCTGTCCAAATCGCGACGGAACCATTGCCGTTGGCGGATGTACGTATTGCAATAACGATGCTTTTAACCCAAGTTACTGTAATCCTGCCAAATCGATAACTCAGCAAATAGAGGAGGGTATAGAGTTTCATACGGTTCGATATCGCAGAGCCGAAAGGTATTTGGCTTACTTTCAGGCGTATTCTAACACTCATGCTCCTTTGGAGCATTTAAAAAAGTTGTATAGCGAAGCACTTGCCTATCCTAAGGTAATTGGCTTGGTAATTGGTACTCGTCCCGATTGTATAGACGAGGAAAAACTCGACTATTTTCAGCAGTTGGCGGAACAGTATTACATAACCATTGAGTACGGGGTAGAATCGTGTTATAATCGAACGTTGGAATTTGTGAACAGAGGACATACTTTTGAGCAGGCTGTTTGGGCTATAGAGCAGACGCATAAACGAGGAATTGGGGTTGGGGCGCATATCATTTTTGGATTACCCGGAGAGTCTATTCCCGATATGCTTGCCGAAGCCGACACGTTGTCGCAATTGCCGTTGCATACCATTAAGTTTCATCAACTTCAAATTTTTAGGAACACGGTAATGGAAACGCAGTATCAGGAGCATCCTGAAATGTTTAACCTGTTTACCAAGGAAAACTACTTTAGGTTTTTAGTTGATTTTATTGAACGGCTGAATCCGAACTTTGTAGTTGAACGATTTACCGGCGAAGCTCCGCCAAGGTACTTGGCCGTTCCCGGATGGGGAAAGTACCGAACGGATCAGCTTATGGCTATGTTCGAAAAAATGCTTGCCGAACGCGATACCTGGCAAGGAAAATTTTACGGTAGTGGCGTTTAAGTTAAGTAGAGGTTGGTGGAAGTTGAGCCTTTATGTTGATTCCCGGTTATTGCCCTTTAACGTTTACTTTTAAATTTGTATTTTACGCATTGGTTAAGTAATTTCATCGAAACTATTCAGGAATGAAACCCTTTTTGCAGCTTGTTGCCGAAGATCTTTTTAACAGGTTTGGCGACGATATTTCGAACCTTAAGTTGGTATTTCCAAACCGAAGGGCTTCACTTTTTTTTAATTCGTACTTGAGCAAGGTATTAAGCAAGCCAATTTGGCAACCGGAGATTGTTAGTTTAAACGATTTAATGTACTCGTTGTCGGGTTTAAAGCCGGCCGATGCGCTATTGCTTAATTACGAGTTGTACAAGTGTTACTTGGATGTGGTTGGCTCGAACGAGTCGTACGATAGTTTTTTCTTTTGGGGTAATGTAATGCTTCAGGATTTCGACCAAGTTGATAAGTATTTGGTTAATCCGGATAAAATTTTTGCCAACATTAAGGATTTGAAGGAGATTGAGCAGCGTTTCGACGAGTTGGACTCGGAGCATATTCAAGCATTAAAGAATTTCTTAAACATTGTGGTTGGCGAAAACCAGTCCGAAATACGTTCGCGGTATTCCAGAATTTGGTCAAGGTTGGGCGATGTTTACCGGAAATTCAGAAAAACACTTTTAGCCAAAGGGATTGCTTACGATGGGTTAGCCTACCGTATTACTGCTGAAAAGTTAAATGGTACAGACGATTCGACGTTTGGCAGTATATATGTATTTATTGGCTTTAATGCGCTTTCTACTTCCGAGAAGAGATTGTTTAATTATTTACAAAAACACGATAAGGCTTTATTTTACTGGGATTACGATTTGTATTACACGCGAAATCTTTACGTTCAGAACGAAGCCTCGTTGTTTGTTAACGAGAATTTAAAACAATTTCCTAACAGTCTTTCCGAAGAATGCTTTAAGAATTTTTCTGCTGAAAAAAATATAAGGTTAATCGAAGCGCCTACGTCGGTTTCGCAGGTTAAACTCTTGCCTAGAATACTCGATGAGTTTGGAGGAGGTGCAAATGCATCGTCAACGGCGGTGGTTTTACCCGACGAGCAATTGCTTTTGCCCACGCTTTCGGCAATTCCGGACGAGTTGGGTAGCGTAAACGTTACCATGGAGTATCCAATAACGGACACTTCGGCATATATTTTGGCTAATCAGCTGATTTCTTTGCAAACGAATGCCCGAAGTTCGAACGGAGAAGATCGTTTTTATTATGCCGATGTGCTTCATATTTTATCGCATCCATACATAAAAATGGTGGAACCCAAACTTTCCGGCGAAATAGAGGATGCCATAACCAAGCAGAGGTTGATTAACGTTTCGGAAACATTTTTTAGCGATGCTAAAATTTTAAAGGACATTTTCAAACGAGTTTCCGATGTGAAGTTGCTTTGCTCTTACTTAAGTGGAACTTTAACTTACATTGCAGAGTTTATAGCGTCGGAAACGGATAAAATTCAGCAATCCGGGAAGTTGGAACTAGAGTATATTTTTACGGTGTATAAGGCTGTAAACCGTTTGAGCGAGGTAGTTTTGCAATTGCCGGACGATTTTTCAAAAAAAACGTTCAGGTTGCTTTTTCAACGGGCTATGAGGGAACAGCGTGTGTCGTTTTACGGAAAACCGCTAACTGGACTTCAACTTATGGGTTTTCTGGAAACGCGTGCTCTCGATTTCGACAATGTGGTTATTTTTTCCATGAACGATAATGTTTTGCCCGGAATTACGTCCAAGCCTTCGTTTATTACCAATAGCTTGCGATTTGCATACGGCTTGCCCGATTACAAGCATCAGAACGCCATATTTGCTTACTATTTCTATAGGTTAATTCAACGGGCAAAAAATGTTTTTCTGGTTTACACGGAAAAATCCGACGGAATTAAGTCCGGCGAAATGAGTCGGTACATTCTTCAGCTTATAATGGAGTCGAACCAAAAGGTTAAAAAGGTTGATGTTAAGTTCGATTTGGGGTTAACTCCCGTGCCGGAAATATCGGTGCCAAAAACCGAAAGGGTTTTGAGTATTCTTTCGAAGTATAGGGCAGATAATCCGAACAGAAGGTATCTGTCGCCAACGGCTTTGTCAACTTATAAGAATTGTGGGTTACGATTTTTTTTCAATAGCGTTGCTGGCATTAAGGAGCCCGATGAAATGGAGGAAACGCTGGAAGAGAAGGATGTGGGGACTATTTTGCACGAGGTTCTTGAGCAACTTTATAGTGTTGATGGAAAGCCGGTTACTAAAGAAAGGCTGGAGAAATTAGGCAATCAGGAGGAATTGGTGGAATCGCATTTACGGCAGTCGTTTGCCAACCTGTTAAACATTCCCGTTGAAAGGTATTCCGAGAATATTACCGGCCGGAATGCCTTAATTATGGAAAGAATACGGTGGATGGTAATGCAGGTACTTAAAGTTGATGTCGATCGGGCGCCTTATACCGTTGTTGCTGCCGAAAAGGAAGTAATTACCGAGGTTGATGTAAACGTTAATAGCGAAAACTTTAAGGTGATGCTTGGCGGAAAAATTGACAGGATTGAGCAGGTCGAAAATAGGTTTCGAATTGTCGATTTTAAAACAGGCATGACAAAGGATATAAAGTTTAGCAGCGTTGATGAGGTTTTTCAGCCGAACCCTAAAAAGGATGCTATTTTTCAGATACTAACCTATTCGCTAATCTTTTCGAAAGTAAAAGGCGTGCCTTTCGGGTTAATAGAACCCAATGTGTGGTTAATACGGAATAACAATCCAAACTTAAAGTTGATTTACGATAAGGCGGACTTGACTTCTGCCGATAGCGTTGCCGAAGAGTTTAGCCAAAATCTTTCGGGACTTATAGCGGAAATTTTCGATTCAAATATAAGTTTTACGCAAACCGCCAAGGTGGATAATTGCCGGAGTTGTCCGTATAATGTAATTTGTAATCGAAGCGAATAGATTTTCGTTTTATTTCGTATGGAAAGTTTTTTATTTTAAATTAGCCTATGTTTTACGAATGCACTACCATTGTAGTCTGTTTCGTTGGTTTTTTAAATTAGAAACAATGTTAATCCAATAATAGTGGCCTATTCATTTTATAAGTACAACATTCAGGAGATAAACCGCGAGTTTGTTCGTTCTGACGGCTATTCGACTCCAACAACAATTCAAATAACGCTGTACAATTCACAGGGCGTAGAAATTACGCAGTTCAACCTGGCAAATCCCGATTTGTCCAATGTTTACGATGCAATTGGTAGGGGCGAGGATATCAATCTTGACTTTTGTTACATAAAAAACTTTTCGTCAACCGCTTGCAAGCGGTTTTTGGATATTCCTAAGACCGAATTATTAGAAGTAAAATCATTTTCGGCACAGAATGCCTTTTTCGAATCTCCTTTATCTGTCGATTTATCCTTGGTTAAATTTGCAGGAAAGGTAATAATCGATGATTCGTACCTTATTGCCCAAACTGTCGATTTTAAAGGAGTTAATCATGTATCCGACGATTTTTTTATTACGAATTCATACATTAAAACGCAAAAATTCAACTTCACGCAATTTATCGACCATGGCAATGAATTTTCTTTTAAGAATTCGGCTTTCGACACGGGTGTGAAGGATTTTCAGGATTCCGACTTCAATTCCAACGAGGTGGTTTTTACCAATACCGATTTTGGCGATGGCGATGTGTCGTTTATCAACGCAAAGTTTAACAATAGCGATGTGAATTTTAAGGTTGCCTCGTTTGGTGTTGGCAAGGTCGATTTTCATTTTGCCTCGTTTGGTAGCGGTAGGGTTGTGTTCGAGCGTGCTAACTTCGGTAGCGGTCGGGTCGATTTCAGAACGGTAGTTTTTGGTTCCGGGAAAGCGTCGTTTAACCGTTCTTCGTTTGTTGATGGGGAAATAAACTTCGAAGGGGTTGAGGTTCATTCCGGTAAGGTAACGTTTAAAAGGGCTGCATTTGGAAGTGCCAGTCTATTTTTTGAACTTTATCAGGGTAACGGTTCCGATTTAATTTTTGAGCGTTCCGTGTTTAATAGTGCTGTATCGTTTCGTGGCGCACTAACCAACAACTTGGTTTTGGAGGAATGCCAGTTTAATTTTATGGTAAACCTGCACGTGGAAAAGGCTGATGTTATCGATTTGTCGGGATGTACATTTCGCGATATAGTTGAGTTTTATACTCATGCTCAGAAACCTAAGGTGAATATTCTTAACATGGCAGGTGTTAGGCTGTTGGGCTATTTTTACATTAACTGGGACGAAAATAACCTTAAGCAGTTGATTTATAATCAACAGAATACTAGCGTTTTCGATAAGGCCGAACAGTTTAGGGTGCTTAAGGAAAATTTTAATTCGCTAGGAAAGTACAACGAAGAGGATAAGGCATACGTTGAGTTTAAACGTTGTGAGTTGAAATCAAAAGTGTCGAAGGCTAAAACCCGAGGATTCTTTAAATCGACGATGGCCCAAATCAGCGCATTCTTTCAAAGATTGCTATTCGATCATATGGGACTTTATGCAACATCGCCTCAGCGGGTAATTTTGAGCATTTTGGTAATATACACGGTTTACAGTTTAATTTATATTTTAACCATGCTAGCTGGGGTAGGGCATATCATGCCATCGGCAACTTGCGCCGAAGGACTTAGCGTTGTGGCAAAGGGATTTTACTTTAGCGTGGTAACTTTTTTTACCATTGGGTATGGCGATTTCGCGCCTGTTGGTATTTCCAGGGTAATTGCCGGAACCGAAGGGTTTGTGGGCGTTTTTTTGATGTCTTATTTCACGGTGGCTTTTGTGCGGAAAATTCTTAGATAGTTTGGTGAGGCGTGAAGAGTTAATCGTTAAACGTTGAAAAAAATGTAGCAAAAACCGTTATACGAAATTTTTCCGAAGGAAATAGAAGAATTATCGCTCTTTCTTTTCACGTCTCACGTTTCACGATTAACTTCTCACACTTAACGTTCCTCATCCAATAATCCTGGTCGAAGTTTTTTTGTACGTTCAATGGCTTGCTCCAGTTGCCACTTTTCAATTTCCTTGAAATTCCCGGATAGTAAAATATCCGGAACCTTCCAGCCGTTAAATTCTGCGGGACGGGTATAAACCGGAGGCGCAAGCAGTCCGTCTTGGAAAGAATCAGTAAGGGCGGAAGTTTCGTCGGATAAAACTCCCGGAATTAATCGTACAACGCTATCCACAATAATTGCGGCGGCAAGTTCTCCACCCGAAAGAACGTAATCGCCAATGGAAATTTCTCTGGTAATAAGATGCTCGCGAACTCTATGGTCAATGCCTTTGTAGTGTCCGCAAAGAATTAGCACGTTTTTCTTTGTGCTCAGCTGGTTGGCCAAGTTTTGGGTCAAGGGTTCACCGTCAGGCGAAGTGTAAATAATTTCGTCGTACTCCCGTTCCGATTTCAACGTTTCAATGGCTTCAAAAATGGGCTCAATTTTTAGCACCATGCCGGCATCCGGGCCAAAAGCGTAATCGTCAACGGTTTTGCGCTTGTCGTGCGTAAAGTTGCGTAAAGGGTGAAGGTTAATCTCTACAAGGCCTTTTTTTTGTGCACGTTGTATAATAGAATGTCCCAATGGACTTTCCAACAACTCCGGAAGTACGGTTATAATGTCGATTCGCATGGTTACAACTTATTACGGTGCAAAGGTAACGGAAAAGTTTGTGGGGATAAAATATCTTTTAGCGCATAGTGCTTAGGATGTAGTTTTTGGTGTACAGTTCCTTTGAATTTTGAACCAGCGCACGTGATAGGAAGTCGTGCACGAGGTGTAGTTGTGGTTGTTCAAAGTATCATAAGGCTTTGAAACGTTTTATGTAAAACTTATTTGTTCTGGGAAATGCAAGATGGAAAAATGCAAATTGCATTGAGCGGGGGGAAAGCCCAACCCTGTCAGGGTTTTAAACCCTGACAGGGTTAGTTTTATAGATCCCATTAACTTTTTTACCAGTTGTTGGGATTGTAAGTACCCATTAGTTTAAGTCGGGTAGTATATCCGATTTGACAGACAAAGGTACAATCGCCGCCCAACTCGTTTCATTTATTCCCTTTTGTTGACAGTTTTTGCCTAACAGAAGGATACGCGGTCAGGAGATCGCTATTTAGGCACGACGAAGTCACAGACTTCGCCGAACGGGGGAAAGCCCAACCCTGTCAGGGTTTTAAACCCTGACAGGGTTAGTTTTATAG
>ERZ795053.1769-NODE-1769-length-26965-cov-8.860461_pt1 | contig 26965 bp, 22 predicted proteins | sample MGYA00375137_ERZ795053 | MGnify/ENA primary metagenome ERZ795053 (study PRJEB30182, sample SAMN05720284) | activated sludge metagenome | isolation source: Anaerobic digester | place: Hong Kong | collected 2014-12-17 ...
CCGTCCACGGCGAGAATGCCTGGCTGGTCGAGCCCGATAGCGTCCCGGCACTCGTCGAGGGACTCGACCTGCTGCTGCGCGACGCGCCGCGTCGCACCCGGCTCTCGCGGGGGGCACTGGACACCGCGGCGGGTCGTGATTGGGAGGCGATCTTCGACGGCGTGGTCGCCGCCTATCGCGAGGCGATCGGCGCCACGCAGCCCGTGCTACGCGCCGCCTGAGACCCCCACGACGCGAAGCACCTCGGCCGGTGTCTCGCACACCGCGGCCGGTCGCTCCGCAAGCAGTCGCTCGCGCGGGAGCGGACCCCAGGTGACGCCGATCGTGGCCGCGCCAGCGGCGTTGCCACAGGCAAGGTCGTGGTGGGAGTCCCCGATGTAGACCGCCTCGCCGGGCACGCCGCCGAGCAGCTCGAGCGCCCGCAACACCGGCTCGGGATGCGGTTTGGGATGGGTCACGTCGTCCGCCCCCACGACCACCTCGAACGCGCTGCGGAGGCCGATCAGCTCGAGTCCGCGCAGCGCACCCGCGTGGTTCTTGCTCGTCACCAGGCCGAGCCGACGCCCCGCCGACGCGATCGCCCGCACCATGTCGACGACCCCCGGAAACGCGACGACCCGGGTGTCATGATGGGCGAGATTGTACTCCCGATAGGTCGCGATCCAGGCGTCGATCGTGGCACGATCGCTGGTGAACTCGCCGAAGACCGTCCAGAGGGGGGTGCCGATTCCCTCGACGATCTGCGCTCGGGTGAGCGGCGGGAGGCGGTGGGTCGTGAAGACATGCAGGTAGCTGTCGACGATCAGGTCGATCGAGTCGATCAGGGTGCCGTCGAGGTCGAACAGCACGATGCGGGGTGGATGCATCCCCCCAAGCTAGTCGAGCCCCGCCTCCATCCCCGTGAGGCAGATGGCGTCCACCACCTCGACCTCCGGTTCCGCCGGTGGGATGCGCCGCGCGAGCAGGCGAACGGTGTCGGGCTCCAGCTCGGGAAGTCGCTCGACCTGGCGCTCCACCCCGACCGGATGGCTCACCACCGAGGCCGCGAGGAGGGCATCGAGCTCGGCGAGGGCCGCACGGTCCCGCGCCCGTGCCGCGTGACGGGCCAGTTCGGCGAGTCGCTGCACCACTTCAGGACGCGGGCGGGACGCCCGGGCACCGAGTCGTCGGGCCACCGGTTCCCATGGTGCCGCATCACCACCGTGCGGTGTCGTGGTGAGCGCAAGTCGTCCCGCGCGGAATGCGCCGAGGACCGCCTCGGGCGAAAGCTGCCGCCAGTCGCTCCCGCACTCGGCCAGGCAGAGCACGCCCTGCCGGGGGCCCGCGCGCACGGTCAGGACGACGATCCGGTCGCGGCAGGCGAGTTGCGCGGTCGGGCATTCCGCCTCGAGCGACATGCGCAATCGGGCCGACCAGTCGGCCGCCCGTCGCCCCTTCCGGCAGATCGTGCGGTCCTTGCCGAGGGCGTCCTCGATCGCGGTCGGCGGCGTGCGGCACAACTCGGCGACCACCGAGGCCCGTTGCCCGAGGCGGACGGCACGGCCCACACGCTGGGCCAACCCCATCGGATGCCAGGGCAGGTCGAGGTGGACCACGCGCGCCGCACCCTGGAGGTCGAGTCCCTCCGCACCCACATCGGTCAGGACGAGGCACCAGGGGAGCTCACGACGACCCCGCCATTCGGCGCGGTCGGGGCCGAACGCCTCGAGGACCAGTCGGCGGGGCAACCGGTGCGGACCGATCCCGGCGCCGGTTCCGTTGACCCAGGCCGTCGTCGGACCGAGATGGGCGGCGAGTCGACGCGCCGTGGCCACGTGGCGGGTGAAGCAGATCGTGGGAACTGTCGGGGTCAGCATGTCGCCGAGGGGTGTCAGCCAGGCGCCATCGCCCGAGGTGCGGCGGAGGATGCCATCGAGCGCCGCGAGGTCGGCGGTTGGCAACGGGGATGTCGTCGGGCCCTCGGCCACCAGCGGCCAGAGCACGTACTGCTCGAGGTCGGCGCCGGCGAACTGGCGCAGCTGGGCTCGCGTGAGCCCCCCCGCCTCGCGCGCATGGAGGAGCAGGCGACGGTACCGTCTGATTGCCGCGAACCATGCGGCATCGCTCGATGCCGCGGCATCGAGCAGGACGGTGCGGACGAGGCGCGCGATCGCCGCGGTCTCGCCCAGCCGCAGCGTCGCCAGCTCGGCGATGATCATGTTGCCTCGGCGCTCCTCGCCAGCCGGGCGGGGAATCGCCAGCCGGGTCACCCCGACGGCGGGCCCGTCCGTCGCCTGTCGGATCACCAGCCGCCGGAGGGCATGTGGCGGCGTGGCCGACCGCGCCAGCGCCTCGAGTGATGGGATCCCGTCGAGTCGGAGGGCGTCGTCCGGAACGGCCAGCCGGAGCACGCGGATGAGATCGAGCGGGGCGTTCACGATCGGCGTGCCGGTGAGGAACACGGCCGTGCGCCCCGCGAGCCACGGCGCGAGCCAGTGTATCCGTCGCGTGCGGGGGGAGCGGAGTCGGTGCGCCTCGTCGACGATGACGAGTCGGGCGCCAGCCGGGGGGAGGCGGCCGCGACTCACCGCCTCGAGGGAATGGACCGTTGCGGGCGTCCCGCTCCGCCCGACGGCAAGCTGCCACTGCTCGCGCAGGATCGCGGGAGCGATCACCGCTGTCGGGAGTCCCAGCGTGTGGCTCGCCGCGAGCGCGATCCAGGTCTTGCCGGTGCCGACCGGTTCGGCGAGCACCGCCGCCCCGTGCGTTCGCAGCGCCGTGACCACGCGTTGCCACGACCGGTGTTGCCGGGTGAGCAGCCATGCTGGCGGGACGCCCGGGGCGGGTGCCGCGGCAGGCTCGAGTGCCTGGAGCAGCGCATCGGGGCATGCCGTCTCGTGCCACCCTCCGCCGCGAGAGGCAACGCGCAGCATCACCAGCGACTCAGCGACGATGCGGCGCGACGGCAGCGAGGGCATCTCGTTCCTCGACGGAGAGCCCGAGGACCTCGACGGCCCATGCCTCGGCTCCGTCGGCGTCACGGTGGGAGGCAATCGACCCGAAGGTCGGGTCGGTCCAGATCACGGCGGGACACGGCAGCGCACCGACGGTGCGCGCCGCGAACCGCGCATGTCCGCCCGCAGCGGGGTCCGCCGCGAGCCGGGCCAGGGCGCAGAGGGTTGGGGTGTTCAGCCACGCGGCGAGGCGGTGCATCGCGGAGCGAGTTGGTGCCACGGCGACGTAGCAGCTGTTGAGTGGCACGACGTCCGGGTCGTCGAGCGCCACGGCGCGCAGCTTTCGGGCGATGTCCGGCCACACCACTCGCCAGCGTGCCTGCGCCGGGCCGGTGCGGAACAGTTGCCACCATGGCCCCTGCTGCTGGTCGGCCCGCCGTCGCAGTGCGGCCTCGTGCGGGCGGAGGTACGCGGCCACCGGGGCCGGCAACTTCGCGAGCGGGCGCCCGTCGGCACCGTGGGTCCACAGCAGTCGCTGTCGGGGCGCGTCTGCGTGCTGGCGCACGTCGCGGCCGCGAAGTGCCGGGCGTGTCCATGCCCGCACGGCGTCCGGTGGATCGAGGAAGATCGCGTTCGCACCGGTCTTCACCCCGAGCGCGGGTTCGACACGATCCGACAGGATCGGGTGCGCAGCCCGGAGGCGCCGCACCAGTCGCACCACCTCGGGGCGTTGCAGCAACCAGGCGTGTTCGCCGTCCCACGCCGCCTGCGGAATCGCGGCGTCATCCGGCCCGTCGAGCGTCGTGCGGACACGATGGCCGGCGGGCGGCGGGCGCCGCGACGTGATCAGTGCGAGCGGATAGGTCGTGGCCGCGAACACCGCCCCGGGATCGTGCTGCAGGTCCGCCACCACCTCGAGCGTCGTCTCGCGCACCAGCGCGGCGCGCATCGTGGTTCCGTAGCCGGCCGTCGCCAGCTTCGCGGGGACGAGGAAGGCGATCGTGCCACCGGGACGGACCAGTTCGACGGCACGCTCCACGAACGCGACCGCGAGGTCCGGTGCGTGACGCCACCCGGGGCCCACCCCGCGCCACCAGCGATATCGTCCGGCCAGTGCGTCGCGTTCCGCCGTCGGCAATCGCTCGGCGCGCACCCACGGAGGATTGCCGACCACGAGGTCGAAGCCGCCCGCGGCGAGCACCGGGGCCCACGCGGCCTCGATCGCGAAGGTCGCACCGGGTCCCTCGCGACGCAGTTGTGCCCGACGTTCGGCCACCGCATCGAGTCGCGCCTGGAGCATGCCATCGCCTCGCACGTGTGCCGCCGTGGGGGGGAGTGGATCACCGAACATCCCCGGCGTCGATGCGGCGTCGCGTCGATCGGACAGGTCGTGTCGCAGGACCGACTCCCGTTCGGCGAGGGCCTGGGCGAGTGCGCGGTGCTCCGCCAGTCGCAGCCCGCGCACCGCGCGCCGATGGGCCGCGCCATGCGCCCGGGCGACGGCCGCGCGCGCTTCCCGGAGGCGTGAGAGCCACGGATCGGGGACGCGCAGCCCGGCCAGCGGGTCGAGGAGGGCGTCACCGGCACGCACCGCCGTGTCGAGGTTCGGCAGCGGCCGCACCCGCTCGGGGGGCAGGCCGCGCATGCTCCGCAGCAGGGCCAGCCAGAGCCGGAGTTCGGTGATGCGAACGGCGGCGGGCTGCCGGTCGACCCCGTGCAGGCAATGCGTCAGCAGATGCCGCACGTGGCGCTGGTCCGCGAGCGGGCCCGGCGCCAGCGCGCGCAGGACGCCGATCAGGAACGCGCCGGAACCGACCGCGGGATCGAGGACCCGGAGCGAGCCGAACAGGCGTCGCACCGACGGCGCATCAGTCACCATCATCTCGTGGAGCCGGTCGACCGCGGTCCCGGTCCGGCGGGCGAGGTGGCTCTCCAGCGCGGTGCGCACGAGGCGATCGACCAGGCGGGGTGGTGTGTAGAACACCCCGTGGGAGGAGCGCTCCTCGGGATCCATGAGCCCCTCGAGAATGCGCCCCAGCATGTCGGGTGTCACCGCCCCGCCGGGGCCGCCCTCGTCGAGCGAGACCTCGATCTGTTCGACCAGCGCGCCGAGGAGCTCGTGCCACTCGGTGATCGGCACCGGCCAGTGCCGATGGGCCACCTCGAGCGGATGACGCTCGAAGAGGCCGCCGTTGAGGAAGGGAATCCGGCCGAACCGTCGCGCGCCCGCGGTGCGTCGTGCCACCGGGCGGTTGAGGGTGCCGAAGAAGAGCGGGGCGAGGAGGTCGGTCCAGGGCTCGCCGCCGCGCTGCATCACGTCGTCGACGGCGCGGGCGAGGAAGTCGGCGCGCCCGTCGAGCCATCCTTCCGACTCGACGAATCGCAGGAACAGCAGCCGGGTGACCTGCAGCAGGACCCACGCATGGCGATCCGGCGCAGGGATGCGCTCCGGGAGTGCGCGCACCATGGAGGTCACGCGCGCGCGGGCGCGCCCGAACGCCAGGCGACCCGCGGCATCGACGTCGAGGGCCGCCGCGGCGGCGAGCGCGTCGCCGAGGCGGGAGCCGGTCGGGGCGAGCTGCCGGAGCCGCTGCACGGCGATCGCCGGGGCGCCCAGGTCGATGGCGTGGACCCGGGCCGGTGCGAGTGTCACGGCGGCTTCCACGCCGTCGGGGTGTCCCCCCCGCCCGAGCAGCAGCGCGACGTGGCCATGCCGGGCGAGGCGCCGGGCAAGGGTCCGGGTCCTGGCGCTGTCGGTTTCAGCGAGCCAGCACGGCAATTGCGCGAGGTCGGCCACGTGCAGCAGCGGTGGCGCGTCCTGTCCCGGTACCTGTCGAGGGAGTGCGGCTCGGCGGGCCCCGATGAGCGCGAGGAACCGGTCGACGGGCGAGGGAGTGCGCGGGGGCGTGGCCATGCGCGGCACGAAACCGCGCTCGGCACATTCCGGATGGCGCGTCCCGTGCCGCGAGGGTACCGGCGAGCGCGCCCGCGCGCGGCCGGGGGTGCGTCCTGCCGGTCAGCCCGGGACGCGGTAGGTCCGACCCCGCCACTCGACCCGTCGGCGACCCCTCAGGATCGAGCGCAGGGCGATCAGCAGAGCCGTCGTCGCGCCGAGCGGATAGGCCAGCGCGTGCCACGGCGGGATCTGCATCCCGAAGGAGACCAGCGCCCAGAACGCGAGCGAGATCGCGATCGCGAGTTGCATCGCCGGCACGAGCACCCCGGCCGACAGCAGGATCGGCGGCACCAGCCAGAACGCGAAGCCGGCCAGCAGGATGGCGGGCGCGAGCGCGGCGAACAGCTTGCGGTCGCCGGCCGACTGGCGCGATCCGAGGTAGAGGTTCTTCGACCAGCCCTCGATCATCTCGCCGAGGGAGCGGTACATCCGTGTCTGCAGGAGCGACTCGCCGAACATCAGGCGGAGTCGGCGACCATTGCGCAGGAACGCCTGGGCGAGCGCGAGGTCCTCGACCACCTCGCCGCGCACCGCGGCGTGGCCGCCGAGCGCCTCGTACGCCTCGCGGCGGACCATGATGAACTGGCCGTTGGCGACGAGCTGGTCGGTGCGCGTCGCGCGGTTCACCCGCGCCGGCGGATAGCGCACACCGAGGAGCACCCAGATCTGCGGCATCACGATCCGCTCCCAGAACGTCACGCAGCGCTGCTGGCTGGTCAGGGTGAGCAGGTCGGCCGACTCGGCCCGCAGGCCACCGGCCGCACAGGCCAGCAGTCGCGGGTCATGCGTCGTGTCGGCGTCGGTGAAGAGCAGCACGTCGCCACGCGCCACCGTCGCCCCCTGATGGCAGGCCCACGGCTTGCCAAGCCATCCCTCGGGGAGTTCGGCGCCCTGAACGAGCCGGAGCCGCGGGTCCTGCGCCGCCATTGCCGCCACGCGCGCGGCGGTGTCGTCGCTCGACCGATCATCGACGACGATCACCTCGAACTGCGCATGGACCGATGCGAGCAGGGAGCGGACGACGCCCTCGATCGTTCCGGATTCGTTGCGGGCCGGGATGATGACGGAGACCGGCGTCTCGGCGTCGGGCACCTGGTCCGCGACGTCCGGCTTGCGGCGGGCGAGCGGGGCGATGGCGACGAAGGGCAGGGCCCAGGGGAGGGCGGCGAGGAGCGACACCGCCGGGACCTCAGCGGCCGGCGGTGATGGTGGCGAGCTCCGCCTCGAGGGCGGCGAGCCGATCCTCCATCGCCTCGGTGTCGGCGCCGGTGAGCGGGTCCTCGCGACCGTCGTCCGGGAGCAGCGACGCGACCAGCGCATCGGTGTAGCCGACCACGGCCTGGGCGATGCCCGCGTCGATGATGGCGTTCAGGCGCAGGAAGACCGCGACCGAGCGGCGGGGGCGCATCGCCGCGATGGTGTCGCCGATGTGGTTGATCAGCAGCAGGCGGAGCTGCTGGATCTCCTCGACGATCTCGCCGGCGGCGAGCCCGCGGGCGGCACCGACGCGGCCGTAGTGCTCCATCACCCGACGCCAGACCAGCACCGCCTCGCGGCGGAGCGGACCGAGCATGGCGATGAGGGTGTCGAGCACGAGCTCGAGCTTGCGCGCGACGAGCTGGTCGGGCAAGCTCCCGGAGGCCTGGCGCCGCCCCAACCACGCCGCCCACTCGACCAGCATGGCCTCGCGAGCCGCCCCGATGGCCTTCGCGGTGGCGAGCTGGGTGGAATGGGACGTGGGCATGCGCCGGCTCCCGTGATTGGACGCCCAATCGTAACCGGAGCACCGATGCATCCCAAGCCGATCCTCCCGCCACGCCTCGCCCCCGGCGCCACCGTCGCGCTCGTGGCCCCCTCCGGCCCGCTCCTCGAGCGCGACGACCTCACCCGCGCCAGCGAGCTCTGCGAGGCGATGGGCTACGTCCCGCGACTCGGCCCCCATGCCGGCGATGCCTACGGCTACCTCGCGGGCCGCGACGACGATCGCCTCGCCGACCTGAACGCCGCGCTGACCGACCCCGGCATCGACGCGGTGTGGTGCATCCGTGGCGGCGACGGGATGAACCGGATCGTCCACCGCGTCGACTTCGAGGGCTTCGCGCGGCGGCCACGGCCGGTGATCGGCTTCTCGGACATCACCGTGCTGCTGCTCGCCCTCTGGCAGCGGACCGGCGTGGTCACCTTCCACGGCCCGATCGCGCGTGCGCCGATGCCGAAGTTCCAGCGCTGGCACTTCGATCGGGTGCTCACCTCGATCGCGCCGGCCGGCCCGCTCGGTCGCCCCGCACCGCCGGGCGACACGCTGGTCCCCACCAGCGGGCGGATCTACCCACTGGTGGGTGGCCGCGCACGCGGGCGGCTGGTCGGCGGCAACCTCACCCTCGTCCAGGCGCTGCTCGGCACGCCGTACGCGCCCGACACCGACGGCGCGATCCTCTTCCTCGAGGATGTCGGGGAGGACGTCTATCGCGTCGATCGCATGCTCGCCCACCTGCGGCTCGCCGGGATGCTCGATCGCCTCGCCGGCGTCGCGATCGGCCGGTTCACCGAGCTCGACCGCAGCACCCCGAGTGGCGCGCTGGGCCTCGACGAGGTGCTGCACACCTACTTCGGGACGCGGGGGATCCCGGTGGTCGTCGGCTTCCCGTTCGGGCACATCGACGACCAATGGACCCTCCCGGTGGGCGTGCTCGCCGAGCTCGACGCCGATCGCGGGGAGCTCTCGCTGCTCGAGCCCGCCGTCCGGTGACCCCCGGCGCCCCTATCTTCCGCTGATGGCGACACCCACCCTCTCGCACCATCACCTGCCCGGCGCGCTCGGCGAGATCCTCGTCGACGTGCGCGCCGGGTCACGTGATCGCCCCCAGCCCGCGGTGCTCCTGATCCACGGCTTCAAGGGCTTCAAGGACTACGCCTTCCTGCCCATCCTCGCCGAGCAGCTCGCCCGCGCCGGCTACGTCGCCGTCACGGCGACCGTGAGCGGGGCGGGGGTCGATGCCGCGGGCGACTTCACCCGGATCGAGCGGTTCACGCACAACACCTACTCGAAGGAACTCGACGACCTGCACGCCGTCGTCGCGGCCCTGCGGGCCGGTGCACTCGGCGTCGCCGCGCCGACCCGCCTCGCGGTGGTCGGCCACTCGCGCGGTGGGGCGATGGCACTGCTGCTCGCCGGCGAGGATCCCGCGATCGCACCGGTGATCACCTGGGCCGCGATCGCGCGCGTGCGCCGCCACACCGACGCCGAGCTGGAGGCGTGGCGCGCGGCGGGCACCATCGAGGTGCCGCATGCGCGACTCGGGATCCGGCTGCCGCTGGCGTTCGACATCGCCGCCGATTGCCTCGCACACGAGAACGGCCGGCTCGACATCCCCCGTGCCGCGGCGGCGCTCGGGCGGCCGTGGTTGCAGGTGCACGGGACGGCGGACGAGACGGTGCCGTTCCGCGAGGCCGAGCGGCTCGCCGAAGCGGGGGACGACGACCACCACGCCTTCCTCGCGATCGACGGGGCCGGGCACACCTTCGGGGCGGTGCACCCGTGGCGCGGGATGAGCGAGCACACCGAGCGCCTCTTCGACGCCACCCGCACCTTCCTGGCCCGCCACCTCGACGGATGAACCGGCTCGAGCGGCTGCTCCTCCACCTCGGCAGCCGCACCCCGCGCGAAGTACACGATCCGCTCCGCCGCCAGGCGGCGGTCGCGCTCCTCCTCGTTCCCGCGCCGGACCGCCTGCTGCTGATCCGGCGGGCCGACCGGCTCGGCGATCCGTGGTCGGGGCATCTCGCGCTGCCGGGTGGGCGGCAGGAACCCGCCGACGCCTCGCTCCTCGAGACCGCGATCCGCGAGACTGCCGAGGAGGTCGGCATCGCGCTCGACGCGGCCCAGCGGGTGGCCCAGCTCGATGACCTCGCCCCGATGACCCCGCAGCTCCCCCCGATCACCGTGCGCCCCTACGTGTTCCGGCTCGACATGGCACCCGAGGTCCGACCCAACGTCGAGGTCGCCGCGCACCACTGGGTCCCCCTCGCGACGCTGGCCGCGACCGGTGCACTCGGCCCCGCCGAGCTCGAGGTCGGCGGGACCCGACGACAGGTCGAGGGGTATGCCCTCCCGGGCGGCCTCCTGTGGGGGATGACCGAGCGGATCCTGACGCCGGTGGTGCGGGCCTGGGCGACGGCGCCGCCACCGGATGATTGACTTTAGGTGACGCGATAGCATTATTTAGGCATGGCTAAATCGCGTGGCGCCGACCTGACCCGCTCGGTCGAGGATTACCTCAAGGCGATCTATGCCCTCACCGAGGAGGGTGGGGCGGCGGCCACGACCGACCTGGCCGCGGCGCTCGCGCTGGCGGCACCCTCGGTGAGCGGGATGCTGAAGCGCCTCGCCGAGCAGGGGCTGGTCGTTCACGAGCCGTATCGGGGCGCCTCGCTCACCCGCATCGGGCGGCGCGAGGCGCTTCGCGTGCTGCGTCGCCACCGGGTGATCGAGAGCTACCTCGTCGCCCGGCTCGGCTACACCTGGGACACCGTGCACGCCGAGGCCGAGCGGTTGGAGCACGCGGCGAGCGACGACCTGGTGGAGCGGTTGGCGGAAGCCCTCGGGCACCCCGACTTCGATCCGCACGGGGATCCGATCCCCGGCGCCGACGGCCGACTCGCCGTGCGCCGGACGGTCCCGCTGACGGAGGTGGCCGTCGGGGCGACGGTGTGCATCGCCCAGGTCGACACCGACGACAGCGACCGGCTGCGCTGGCTCGCCGAGGCGGGACTCACCCCGGGCGTGCGGCTGACGGTGCTCACCCGGCAACCGTTCGCCGGGCCGGTGCTCGTGCGCCACGGCCGGGTCGAGCAGGTCGTCGGCCACGAGCTGGCGGGACAGGTGCGCTGCACGGCGCTGGGGGAGACGTGAGCACATCGCCCGACGCGACCGCGTCGCTCGAGCCCGAGGTCCCCGGGACCTCCGCGAGCGGCTGGCGCCACGCCCGGCGCCGTCCGTCGCTGCCCGAGGCGTTCCGCTCGGTGCGCGTCCCGCGCGGTGGCCCCTGGTGGCGCAAGGCCCTCGCCTTCGCCGGTCCGGGCTACATGGTCGCGGTCGGCTACATGGATCCCGGCAACTGGGCCACCGACATCGCCGGCGGCGCGCAGTTCGGCTACACGCTGCTCAGCGTCATCCTGCTCTCGAACCTGATGGCGATGCTGCTGCAGGCCCTCGCCGTGAAGCTGGGCGTGGTGACGGGGCGCGACCTCGCGCAGGCCTGTCGCGACCACTTCTCGCGCCCGGTCTCGTTCGTGCTCTGGGTGCTCTGCGAGGTCGCGATCGCCGCGATGGACCTCGCCGAGGTCATCGGTTCGGCGATCGCGCTCAACCTCCTCTTCGGGATCCCGCTCCTGTGGGGCGTGATCCTCACCGCCGTCGACGTGCTGCTGATCCTGCTGCTGCAGCACCGCGGGTTCCGCTACCTCGAGGCGTTCGTGATCGCGCTCGTGGCGGTGATCGGGGGCTGCTTCCTGGTCGAGATGTTCCTCGCGCGGCCCGAGCTCGGCGCGGTGGCGGCCGGACTGGTGCCGACGACCCAGATCGTGACCGATCCGGCGAAGCTCTACATCGCCCTCGGCATCCTCGGGGCCACGGTGATGCCGCACAACCTCTACCTCCACTCGGCGATCGTGCAGGTGCGCCACCTCGGTGATACGGTGGCCGACAAGCGGGAGACGGTGAAGTGGGCCACCATCGATTCCACGGTGGCGCTCTTCTTCGCGTTCCTGATCAACGGCGCGATCCTGATCCTCTCGGCGGCGACGTTTCACGGGACCGGCTACGAGGCGGTGGCCGACATCCACGATGCGCATGCGCTGCTGACCCCGCTCCTCGGCACCGCCGCGGCCGGGACCCTCTTCGCGGTGGCGCTGCTCGCCTCGGGCCAGAACTCGACCATCACCGGCACCCTGGCCGGCCAGATCGTGATGGAGGGCTTCCTCGACATCCGCCTGCCCCCCTGGCTCCGACGGTTGATCACGCGGCTGATCGCGATCATCCCGGCCGTGATCGTGACCGCGCTCTACGGCGAGCGCGGCACCGGGTCATTGCTGATCCTGAGCCAGGTGATCCTCTCGTTGCAGCTCTCCTTCGCGGTCATCCCGCTGGTCTGGTTCACCAGCTCGCGGGCGAAGATGGGCGAGTTCGTCAACCGGCCGTGGCTCTCGGCGGCCGCGTGGCTTGTCGCGGCCATCATCGCGGCGCTCAACGTCTGGCTGCTGGTGCAGGAGGCGCGGGCATGGCTCGGCTAGCGTTGGTCGTCGCCACCCTGCTCGCGGCGGGCGCGCTTCCCGCGCAGCGTGTCGGCGAGGTGCTGCCGGGTCGCTTCGCCGTGCACACGCTCGCCGGGGACACGCTTCCCTGGTCCGACGCGACCTCCGGCACGCGGGTCGTGAACCTGTGGGCCACCTGGTGCACGCCATGCCGGGCCGAGTTGCCGGGCCTGGCGGCACTTGCCGACTCGCTGTCGGGGTCGCCGATCTCCGTCGTGGCGCTGGCTCTCGATCGCCCCGCCGCGGTGCGTCGCTTCCTGGCCACGCTGCCGAAGGCGCCGCCGATCCTGATCGAGCACGAACCGCTGCCGAAGGCATGGGGGCGCTGGGCCCTCCCGGTCACCATCATCCTCGATGCCGAGGATCGCGTGCTGCACACCCACTTCGGTGCGGCACGCTGGGACGATCCCGCGGTCATCGCATCGGTCCGCGCCCTGCACGCCGCGGGCACCGGGCGATGACGGCAGGCCGCGCGGCGCTCTGTCTCGTCGCCCTCGCGGCGGCCCCCGCCGTGGTCGGGGCGCAGGCAACGGTGGCCGTGTCCGGACGGATCGTCGCAGGGGGCGAGCCGCTCCCCGGGGCGCAGGTCCGCGTAGCCGGGCATCCCGCGGTGCGCAGCGATGCAGGGGGGCGCTTCCGCCTGCCTGCGATCCGTCCGGGAACCCGGACCGTGGAGGTCCGGGCGCTCGGCCATGCCCCGCTGCAGCGCGAGGTCACCCTCTCGCGCGACATCGATCTCGGTGAGCTCGCGCTGGTCCCCCTCGCGGTCGAGGTCGGCGACCTCGTCGTCACCGGCACGCTCGCCGAGGTGCGGCTGGAGGACTCGCCGGTGAAGGTGGAGGTGGTGTCCCGGACCGCGCTCGAGCGGAACCTCACCACGAACCTGATGGAATCGATCCGCAGCCTTCCCGGGCTGCGGGAACAGGTCGATTGCGGTGTCTGCTACACCAACTCGATCTCGATCAACGGCATGGAGGGACCGTACACGGCGGTCCTCTATGACGGGGTCCCGGTGCTGGGTGCGCTCTCGAGCGTCTACGCGCTGAACTCGCTCAACCCGGCCCTCATCGAGCAGGTCGAGATCGTGCGCGGCCCGGCGAGCACGCTCTACGGCTCGGAGGCGATGGGCGGGGTCGTGAACGTGATCACGCGAGACCCCCGCAGCGCACCCGCCTGGTCGGTGACGGCCAACGGCTCCAGCCATGGCGAGTCGACCATCGATGGCATGATCCGCCCGGCACTCGGTGGGGGCCGGTTGCTCGCCGCGGTCTCCGCCACTCACCATCGGCGCTTCATCGACGGGAACGACGACAGCTTCAGCGACCGCCCGCTGGTGACTCGCTACACCGGGTTCGCCAAGTGGTCGGATGCATCCGCCTCGCGTCGCCGCCTCGACGTGCAGGCGCGCTACTGGCACGAGGACCGCTTCGGCGGTGTTCGTGGATGGACCACGGCCGACCGCGGCAGCGACCGCGTGTATGGCGAGTCGATCCTGACCCGCCGCTGGGAGGCGCTTGCCGGGTGGCGGCCGGTCATCGGGGGACAGCCGCTGCGGATCGATGCCGCGCTCTCGGGGCACGACCAGGCCTCGTGGTACGGGACGCAGGCGTTCCATGCCACCCAGCACACCGCGTTCGCGCAGGCCGCCTGGGCCCCCGCGGCAGGGACCGGCTGGCTGCGTCCGCTCCTCGGCGCGACGCTTCGGCGGCAGCGCTACGACGATGACACGCCCGCCACCCCGCAGGCCGACGATCGGCTCGTGCCCGGCCTGTTCGCCGAGGCGGAGGCCGCCGTCACCGATCGCTGGACGGTGCTCGCCGGGATGCGGGTGGACCGCCATGCGGCCCACGGCGTGATCCCCTCACCGCGGGTGGCGATACGCTGGGAGGCGACCGACCGGACGACGGTGCGGCTCAATCTCGCGACCGGCTTCCGCGTGGTGAACCTGTTCACCGAGGATCACGCTGCCCTCACCGGGTCTCGGCAGGTGGTGATCGAGGAGGCGCTGCGACCGGAACGATCGGTCACCGCGACCGCCGCGGTGCGGGCCGTGATCGGCGTCGGCACGCTTCCCGTCACCGTCGACGCCGATGCCTACCTCACCCGCTTCGGGAACCGGATCATCCCGGACTACGATGCCGATCCCGACCTGGTGCGCTACCGCAACCTGCGCGGGCACAGCATCACCCGCGGGGTCTCCCTCGCCGCGAGCGCGGCACCCGCCACGGCGCCGATCGCCTTCCGCGTCGCCGCCTCGTGGCAACGGGTGAGCCGCACCGACCTGGGCGTCACCACGCCGGTTCCCTTCGCCCCCACGTTCAAGGGCGACTTCACCTTCTCGTGGACGACGCCCGGACGGGTCACGGTCGACTGGACCGGGAGCGTCACCGGACCGATGGCGCTTCCCCGACTGGAAGGTCATGCCGCGTCGTCGCCGTGGTTCACGGAGCAGCACCTGCAGGCGAGTCGCGCCCTGCTGGAGAACACCTTCCTCACGGTCGGGGTGAAGAACCTGCTCGACACCCGCCAGCGCGATCCGATCGTGGCACCGGACGTGCCGTTCGGACCGGCATTCGACACCAACCGGGTCTGGGGGCCGGTGCAGGGCCGGCGGGTCTTCGTCGCCGTGCAGTGGAATGGGGACCCCTGAGCGCGCCACGCGCTCGGCGGCCAGCCCGCGGGGACCTACCTTTTCCCGCCATGCGCTCCCTCCTCCTGCTGCTGCTCGCGTTCCTCGCCACGGCACCATTGCCCGCCCAGGCGATCGGCATCGCGGTCGAGCGACGCTTCGCTGCTGTCGCGGGCCTTGCCGTCGGCGACACCGTGGAGCTGGCCAGCGACCGGGGCGCGGCGCGGGTCGCCGTCGTCGAGGCGATCTACGCCGAGCGCGATGACCCGGCGACGCTCATGCGCCGGGACCACCGCGTGCGCCTGCACCTCGCGGACCTCGCCGACCTGCTCGGGGCGCCCGACCGGGTCGACCGCATCGGGTTGGCGCTCGCCGGCGATGTGACCGATTCCACCGCCCTCGAGCGCCTGGCCCCGGTCGCGTTCGGGTACGCGCTGCTCCCCACCACCGAGGTGGCCGATGTCTCCTCCAGCACGTTCGCGGTCGTCTCGCGCTTCCATCGCGCGATCGCGGTGATCTCGGTGCTGGCGAGCGCGATCTTCCTGCTCTGCCTCATGCTGCTGAAGGTCGAGGAGCGTCGCGCCGATGTGGCGACGCTTCGGTTGATCGGGATCTCGCGTCGGACGATCATCGCGTCGCTCGTCCTCGAGGCCACCGGCCTCGCGCTCGCGGGCAGCGCCTGCGGTGCCCTCCTCGCCGTGGTCGCGAGTGCCGTGGTGAACGTCGCCTACCGTCAGCTCTTCGCGACCGGCCTGCGCTTCTCGCAACTCGAGCCCCTGACGATGGCGCTGGCGCTCGCGCTGTCGATGGTGCTGGGGGTGTGCGCCGGGCTGGTCGCCGCGGCGCGGCTCAGCCGGACCTCCCCGATGCGGCTCTGGGGGAGGCGCTCGTGAGCTGGGCCTGGGCATGGCGCCACCTGTGGCGACATCGTGGCCAGACGCTCCTCGCCGTCCTCGGCGTCGCGGTCAGCGCCGTCCTGCTGCTCGACATGCTGATGCTGAGCGGCGGCCTCGAGCGCTCGTTCGAGGACCTGCTGCTCTCGCGCGGGTATCAGATCCGGATCACGCCGGCCGGCACGTTGCCGTTCGACACCGAGGCGACCCTCGGCGATGCGGAGGCGCTGCTCGCCGCCGTGCGCGGCGACCCCGAGGTCGAGGCCGTGGCCCCGGTCCTCGGCTTCGCCCCATTCGCGGAGGCGGGCGACGGGCGGGTGCGACTGATCGGGTACGGCGTCGATCCGCTCGACCAGGGGATCTACCAGCTGGTCGCCGGGGCGGATCTCGCCCCGACGGACGCGCACGGTGTCCTGCTCGGCGAGCCGACCGCCACGCAGCTCGGGCTCGCCGTCGGCGACACGGTGACGCTGCTGGGCGGGCTCGATCCGCAGACCGCGGTGGCCCGATCGCGCGAGGCGTTCGTCGTCCGGGGGGTGGTGCGGTTCCTCTACGACGCGCGGGGCCAGGCCTCGGTGGCGCTGCCGCTCCCCTCCGCGCGCCGCCTCGCGGGCCCACGAACGTCCGATCGCGTCTCGGTCGTGCTGGTGCGCGCGCGCCCGGGCGTCGAGCCGGCGCAGGTCGCCGAGCGGCTGGCTCGCGCCTGGCCACGCGTGCAGGTCGCCAGCGTGGCGGGGCTGGTGGCCCAGTTCCAGGAACGGCTCACCTACTTCCGCCAGCTCTCGATCGTCCTGGCGACGATCGCCCTCGTCGTGACGGTGCTCCTGATCGGGACGCTGCTCGCGATCACGGTGAACGAGCGACTGGTGGAGATCGCCACGCTCCGGGCGATCGGGGTGTCGCGCGCGACGATCATCGGCCAGGTCCTCGCGCACGGGACGCTGCTCACCGTGGCTGGCACCGCGCTCGGGACGATGCTGGGCGTGGCGACGGCCCGGCGTCTCGATGCGATCCTCACCACCTTTCCCGGCCTGCCGGCCTCGGTCTCCTTCTTCGTGGCCGCCCCGCGGCCGCTCCTGCTCGGCGGGCTCGTCCTCCTCGGCACGGGAGTGCTCTCCGGAGCGCTCCCGGCGTGGCGGGCCGCGAATGCCCCCGCAGCCCTCACCCTGCGCGAGGACGGTGCATGACCACGCTGCTGGAGGTCCGTGACGCGACCCGCCGGTATCGGTCGGGCGCGCGTGCCATCGAGGCACTGCGCGGCGTGACCCTCTCGATCGCGCGCGGCGACTATGTCGCGGTCGTCGGGCCATCCGGTTCGGGGAAGTCGACCCTGCTCACCCTGCTGGGCGGCCTCGATGCGCCGACCTCCGGGCAGGTTCGCCTCGAGGGGGTGGACTACGCGCAACTCGACGACCGTGCCCGGACCCGCCTCCGCCTCGAACGGATCGGGTTCGTGTTCCAGCGCTTCCACCTGCTGCCGGTCCTCACCGCGCTGGAGAACGTCGAGCTGCCGATGGCCGAGCGGGGCATCGCCCGCGCCGTGCGCCGCGAGCGGGCCGCCGAGCTGCTCGGCTACGTGGGACTGGCCGATCGGGTCGACAATCGGGCCACCGAACTCTCCGGGGGCGAGATGCAGCGCGTTGCGATCGCGCGCGCGCTCGCGAACGACCCGGCGATCATCCTCGCCGACGAGCCGACCGGCGAGCTCGATGAGGCGACGGGCGCGGACATCCTCGCGCTCTTCCGCCGGCTGCACGCCGACGGTCGCACGCTGGTCGTCGTCACCCACGACGCCCGCCTCGCCCGTGAGGCCGCGCGCACCCTGACCATGCGCGACGGTCGGCTGGTGTCCTGATGCGGCTGATCCTGGCGCTCCGGCACCTCGTCGTCCATCCCGGCCGCGCGGCGGTCCTGCTGGCCGGCTATGCGGTGGGGGTCGCCGTGATGGTGGTGCTCCTCTCGGTCGGCGATGCGATGCTGGAGCAGTCGCGGGATCCCGCGCTGGTCGGCGGCGGCGACCTGCTCGCGATCCCCGAGGGGCTCGACCTCGAGGCGCTCCGCACCGGCGGGCTCGGCGGGATGTTCCACGGGATCGAGCAGGCACGCTTCGTCTCGCGGCAACTGGTCGGCGGGCCGCGTCACGCGGACCTGGTGACGGCGGTCTCGCCGGTCCTCGAGCAGAAGCTGTTGACGCTGCGGCACGCCGGCCGGACCTGGCCCGTGCGCGCGGGCGGGGAACTCCCCGACGCCGCGGCCCGCCTCGGTGCGGGACTCACCGTCGTCGACGGCGCGTGGCGCAACACCACCCGCGACTCGGCGTGGCTCACCCCGCCCGCGACGGCATTGTACGATGCGCTCGATCGGGCCCACCTCCCGCAGGCGGTCGATTCGACGTGGGCCGAGTGGCAGTACTACAACATCCTTGTCGCACCCGACGAATGGTGGTACGTCACGCTGTTGCTCGGGGGCGAGATTCCCGACGGCCGCTGGGGCGGGCAAGTGCTCATCACGCGGCGCGCCCCCGGCGGGGCCCATCGACGGGGTGCCGACTCCATCCCCTCGGCGCGGATCGAATTCGACACCCTGCGCGCCGACCTCACGCTCGGTCGGTCGAGCGTCCGTCAGGCCGACGGTCGGTACCGCGTCGTCGCCAGCGCCGGCGGCCTCGCGGTCGACCTGGAGGTGACGCCCTCGCCGAACCGCTACTTCCCGCCCGTCGAGCTCGCGGGCGAGCTCCGCTCGGGCTACGCGGTGCCGGCGCTGCGGGCCGAGGCGACCGGCCGCGTCTGCGTCGACGGGGCGTGCCGCGCGGTGACGCGGGTCCCCGCCTACCATGACCACAACTGGGGGGTCTGGCGCGACGTCACCTGGGACTGGGGCATCGCACGGGGACGGCAGCTCGACATCCTCTACGGCGGGGTCAGCGCCGGCACGACCGCTGCCGAGCCCGGCCGGTTCCTCGCCGTGGTCGATTCCCTCGGCGTGCGCCGCGTGGCCCGGTTCTCGAGCGCGGCGGTGCACTGGGGCCCCGAGGGCCCCGAGGGGATCACCATCGTGGCGATACAGGCGCGTGACACCCTGCGCCTCGAGGTCGAGGTCACCGACCGCGCCTCGAGCACCGACGCCCGGGGACGCGGCAGATTCTGGCAGCTTCGGGGCCGGTGGCGGCTGCGTGCCCTCCTCGGCGGCATCGAGGTGCAGGATGCCGGTGAGGGGTTCTTCGAGACATGGTCCGGGCAGTAGATTTGACAGTCCCTCCTTCAGCCACGGTCCCCAATGGCAGATGACATCCTGGAGCGCCTGGGTCCGGCCCTGAGCGACCGCTACGCCATCGAGCGGCGGATCGGCCAGGGGGGCATGGCCACCGTCTACCTCGCCGAGGACCTCAAGCACCACCGGCGGGTGGCCATCAAGGTGCTCCGGCCGGAGCTCTCCGCGTCCCTCGGCATCGAGCGCTTCCTGCGCGAGATCGAGATGGCGGCCAAGCTCCAGCATCCCCACGTCGTGCCCGTCTATGACTCGGGCTCGGCCGACGGGGTGCTGTACTACGTCATGCCGTTCGTCGAGGGCGAGTCGCTCCGGGACCTGCTGCAGCGCGAGGGTCGCATCCCGGTGGCGCGGGCCGCCGCGATCATCCGCGAGGCCGCCAGCGGACTTGCCTACGCCCACGCCCAGGGCATCGTCCACCGCGACATCAAGCCCGAGAACATCATGCTCTCCGGCGGGCACGCGGTGGTGGCCGACTTCGGGATCGCCCGCGCCGTCGATGCCTCGCGCGAGGATGGCAACCTGACGGGGGCCGGCATCGCGATCGGCACCCCCGCGTACATGAGCCCGGAGCAGGCGACCGCCGACACCGTCGATGCCCGCAGCGATCAGTACGCCCTCGCGTGCGTCTTCTACGAGATGGTCACCGGCAAGCAGGCGTTCAGCGGTCCGACGATGCAGGCGATGCTCACCTCGATGCTGACGGGCCCGCGGCCGAAGCTGTCGAGCGTCGTGGCCGACGTGCCGCCCGGTGTCGACGGCGCCACCCAGCGTGCGCTCGCGACCGACCCGAACGCACGCTTCGCCTCGATCACCGAGTTCGCCGATGCCGTCCTCGACGAGGGTTCGGGAGTCGCCGCTGCCACGCGCGAGAGCCAGCGCTGGAAGCGGCTCGCGATCATCCTCCCGGCGTCGGTCACGCTCGCGGCGGTGGTCTGGATGGTGTTCTTCGCCGGCCCCCCGCGCTCGGTGGTGCTCGGCGCGGAGTCGATCGCCGTCGTGCCCTTCACCACCTCCGGCCCCGGACTCGATGGCGTCGGGGAAGGGATGGTGGACCTGCTCACGGGGGCGCTCGACGGCGTGGGCGCGATCGATGCCGTCGACCCGCGCACCGTCGTGCGCGAGTGGCGCCGCCGCGTGCAGGACGGTCCGGGCGACCTCCAGGACGCCCTCGCCGTCGCCCGCGCGAGCAAGGCCGCCTCGGTGCTCCTCGGCAGCATCGTCTCCACCGGCAGCACCGCCCGGCTCACCGCCACCCTGCACGACCTCGACGGCAGCGAACTCTCGCGCGCGTCGGTCGATGGTCCCGCCGACAGCGTCCTCGCCCTCTCCAACGCGCTCGCCCTCGCGCTGCTGCGCGACATCTGGCGCTCGCGCGAGCCGCTGCCCTCGGCCAATGCCTCGGGAATCCGATCCAACTCCGTCCCGGCGATCCGCGCCTACCTCACCGGCGAGCGCTACCATCGCCGCGGGATGTGGGACAGCGCACAGGCCGCCTTCGAGGAGGCGGTCGCCGACGACTCGACGTTCGCCCTCGCCTGGTTCCGCCTCGCCAACACGCTCGGCTGGAAGGGCGTGTACCAGGGCGGCGCCGCCCGCGAGGCGGCGGCAAAGGCGGTGCAGTACTCCGACTCGCTCCCGCCGCGGCTCCGGTCGCTGCTCTACGCGTCGAACCTCTTCAACCTCGCCGACAACGCCGCGATCGATTCCGCCGCGTCCTACACCCGGATGCATCCCGGTGACGCCGATGGCTGGTACCTGCTCGGCGAGGCGCAGTATCACGCCCGCTCCTACCGACCGAAGCCGCCGGCCGAACTGCGGCAACCCTTCGATCGGGTGCTGGAGATCGATTCCTCGTTGACCCAGGCGGCGATCCACCCGCTCGAGCTCGCGATCCTCACCGAGGACACCACCCTGATCTCGCGCTATGCCCGGGTGTTCCAGTCCGCCGGCGCCGAGACGGAGCTCGCGCGGGTCGCCCTGGCGCGTCGCGCCCTCGCTGGATCCGATTCCGCCATCGTCGCGATGTTCGGCGACGCCATCGGGCAGGGCGTCGCCTTCTCGGCGCTGCAGGCCCGGCTGGCGGCGATGCGTGGGGCCGAGGCGCTCGACCTCGGTGCCTACCTGCAGCAGGGACTGGTGGGGACCCCCAACGGCCCGCAGTTCCAGGTGGTCACCGCACTGCTGGCCGCGGGACTGGGGCGGGTCGACACCGCGCGCACCCTGCTGCAGGCGAGCGGCATCGCCGGCGGCACCCAGGGCTCGTACGTCGGGCTGATCCCCGCACTCGGTGGCTTCGAGTACCCGGCCCGCCTTGAGCGCTTCGACTCGGCCTTCAGTGCCGTGCCGGCACCGAACCAGTACCTCGCCGTCTGGCACGGGCTCGTCATGCTCGAGCGCGGCAAGCCGCGCGAGGCCCAGGCGCTGGCTCGCCGCCTCCTCGCCGCGCCGGATTCGCTGCGGAGCGAGTTGCGCGGGTCGCTCGCCGTCCTCGATGGGCTGACCATGGTGGCACTCGGTGATACCGCGGCCGGCGTCGCCCGGATTGATGCGGGTCTCGAGACGATCGGCAGTTCCCTGACGATGACGCCGTTCACCGTCCCGCTCCAGCTGCGTGCCGCCCTGCTCGACCTCCAGATCCCGGCCCGTCGGCAGGCCGGGCTCGCTCGCCTGCGGTGGGGCTTCCCGAACTCTCCCGAAATGGCCCCGATCATCGAGTACCGGTTGGGACAGCACTTCGATCGCACCGGCCAGCCCGACTCCGCGGTCGCGCACCTCGGCCGGTTCGTGGACCTCTGGGATGCCCCCGACAGCAGTTATGCCCCCCTCGTCCAGGATGCCCGCGCGACGATCGCCCGCCTCTCGGGCGAGGCCCCGGTCGAGGACACCCTCGGCACCGCACGGCCATGAGTGCCGCCGACGAGGTCGCCGACGAGACGCTGCCCTTTGCGGCGACCGCGCGGGCGATCGCCGACACCCTCGCCAAGGGGTGGAGCAAGGGGCGCCTCGACATCATGATGAGCTGCTTCGCCGAGGAGGCGGTCTTCGTGGAGACCCCCTTCTCGACGCCGATCCATGGCGCCGCCGCGATCCGCACCTGGGCCGCGGACATCCCCTACCACCAGTCCGAGTGTCGCTTCAGCGTGGGCGAGATCTTCACCGCGGGCGAGCTCTGGTTCAGCACCGAGTTCCGGCTCGTCTTCAGGCGCCGCAAGACCGGGCAATGGGTCGATGCCCGGGGGGCCCTCTTCGCCGAGACCGATGGCCAGCGGATCACCGAGCTCCGGATGTACTGGCATCGGGGCGAGGGCGGCGGGGTGCCCGGGGCTGTCTGAAAACCGGAGAATCTGGTCACAACTGTCCGGCTGGCAGGACACCCCTGCAAAACGACTTTTCGTAAGATGTTGCAGCGCAAGCACTTGAGTGTGGCACGGAACTGGATATAAGAAGGGGTGCGTTCCGGTTCCCACGATCGACATCGAGTGCTGGAGGTCCCATGTTCGCCCTGCTTGCCCTGATCGCTGCCGCCACGGCCGGTTCGCCGGCCGGGGCGGTCGCCGTCCCGACCGATCCCCCCGTCGAACTGACCCTCAATGGTGGCGACTACCGACCCGGCGACCCGGTTCGGGTCGAAGTGGCCACCGGTGAGGATGGGTACCTCCTCGTGCTCCGCGCCGACGGCGAGGGGTTCATCCGCGTGCTCTTCCCGCTCGATCCCGACCTCGACCCGTTCGTGCGCGGCAATCGCCGCTACGCGGTGCAGGGCCGGGGGGACGACGCGAGCTTCCTGGCCGACGATCGGGGCGGGACCGGGACGATTCTCGCGATCCTCTCGCGGGAGCCGTTCGCCGTCGGCGAGTACGCCGTCGGCACCCACTGGGACTACGACCGCCTCCGCCTCGATGATCCGTACGGTGATGTCGAGGCCCAGCTCCTCGCGATCGCCCGTCGGATGACGGACAACGGCCGGTTCGCGTACGACGTCCTCGGCTATCGCGTCTGGGGCCCCGGCTATGAGAGTGAGCAGCCGGTGGTGGTGGCCGGTGGTGGATGGGCGGATCCGTACTTCAACACCTGCCTCGCCTGCGGGTGGCGCTCGCCGGGCTTCGGGATCTCGGTCGGGGGTGGCTGGTACGACCCCTGGTATGACCCGTGGTTCGGTGGCGGATGGAACAGCTGGCGCAACCCGTACGGCTTCAATACCTGGGGCTACTCGGGCTGGAACGGCTGGTGGGGATGGGATCCGTACTGGGGGACGCCGTATCGTCCGATCACGGTGATCAACACGCCGCGGCGGCCGGTGGTGCCGAACCCGATCTACGGGACCCGGGCGCGCGTCCCGCAGGGCGGGATCGGCACTCCGGTCGGGACCGGGCGTCGCGTCACCGAGTCACCCAGCAGGCCGCAGCCGTCTCCGGCGCCCACGACGCGCTCGCGCGGCCGCAGCGAACCCGCGCCGAGTGCGGGATCTGGTGCCAGGCCGTCGACGAGTTCGAGTGGTGGCGCGTCGGCGCCCCGGACGAGCAGTCCCTCGCCGAGCAGCAGTGGTCGCTCGCGGGGCAGGCCGAGCAGCGAGATCGCGGCTCCGACGATCACCCCTCGCGTCGGGACCGTCGAGACCCGTCGGGAGGAGGAGCGGCCGGTCTACCGGCCCCCGACGCCGGGTGCCACGCCGCGCAGTGCGCCGGTCGAGGTGAGCCGCGGGTCGAGGACCGCGGCGAGCCCGCCGCCGCTGCGGGTGTCCCCCTCGCGGCCCGAGCCGCCTGCGCGGGTGGAGCCCCGCCGGGCCCCGGTGCGGTCGACCGGGTCGTCGGCGCCGTCGCGGCCGCAGGCACCTGCGCCGTCGCGGAGCCAGCCCCGCGCGATGCCGTCGCCGTCCACCAGGTCGGCACCGCCGTCGCGGCCGAGCACCCCCTCGCCGTCGCCGTCGGTCGGCCGCTCCTCGCCGTCCTCGGGTGGCAGCGCTCCCTCGGCACCGAGCCGGTCACGGAGCCGCGGCCCCGATAACTGACGCTCCGCCGCGCCGCGCACCGTCTCGCTAGTCGGGGCGGTGCGCTCGTGCGTGCGAGACGCCCCATTCCATCAACTCCGCACTCCGGAGCCCGATCCGCATCGCGGCATCGATCGCCGCCGGCTCGTCCATCCCCTCATCGTGGATGAAATAGGGGATGAGCGCGCCGCCGACCCGGTTGGCGCTGGCGCAGTGGACGAGGGTCGGGGCACCGGCGTGCTGGCGCACCGCGCCGAGGATGCGCTCGAGCGTGGCCGCGTCGAGCGCCCCGCTGTTGACCGGGAAGTTGAGGTACTCGACACCGAGCTCCCGGAGCAGGGCCGGTTCGTCGAACGGGCGCGGTTCCATCGGGTCGCGGAGGTCAATCACGACGGTCACCCCGGCCGCGGCGGCGGCCCGGAGCTGGTCGGGGCCGGGCTGGCCGGCGGTCAGCAGCCAGGGGAGGGGCTGGGCGGCGTTCGGGGTACCCGCAAGGGCGTCGAGCAGGGCCATCGAGAGCTCCGGAGGTCGGGGAGGTCGGCAATATACGAGGGGGCTCGGGTAGATTAGGGGATGCGCTCGATCGCGATCGCGTTGTGCCAGTTTCGCCCGGCCAAGGGGCGTCCTGCCGAGAACCTTGACCGGATCGAGCAGATCCTCCGGGACGTGGGCTCGCGTCCGGACTGCCCCGACGTGCTGGTCTTCCCGGAGGCGATCACCACCGGGTACTTCCTCGAGGGCGGGGTTCGCGACCACGCGATGGCCGCCGACGCGCTCTTCGAGGAGCTGCGTCGGCGCCACGAAGCCTCGGGCGCCCCGCCGCTGGAGCTCTGCCTCGGGTTCTACGAGATCTGGGACGAACGGATCCACAACGCCGCACTCTGGGTCAGCCTCGGCGGCGATGACGCCGGGATCCGCCATGTCCACCGCAAGGTCTTCCTCCCCACCTATGGGGTCTTCGACGAGGAACGCTTCGTCGAGGCCGGGCGCGACATCCGCGCCTTCGAGACCCGCATCGGCCGGGTCGCGATGCTGGTCTGCGAGGACGCGTGGCATGCGATGTCGGCCACCGTGGCGGCCGTTGATGGGGCGCAGCTCATCGCGGTCCTCTCGGCGAGCCCGGCCCGCGGGCTGGTGCCCGATCCGACCCATCCCGGGCAACCGGGGTCCCTGGCGCGCTGGGAACGGCTCGCCCGCGAGATCGCCGGGGAGCACGGTGTCTTCGTCGCGATGGCCCAACTGGTCGGGTTCGAGGGTGGCAAGGGGTTCCCCGGCGGCTCGCTGCTGGTCGCCCCCGACGGTGAGGTGCTGGCCCGGGCGCCCCTCTTCGAGGACGCGATCCTCGACGGGGTGATCGATCTCGAGACGATCCCCCGCGTGCGCGCCGACTCGCCGCTGCTCGCCGACCTCGAGCTGCGGTTGCCGCACCTGATCGATGCCCTGGGGCGCGCCCGGACCCGGGCCGTCGCCCGCGGTGAACCGGCGCCCGTGCGGGAGCCGCGCCCGCCTCGCCGCGCGTCGGCCGCGGCCCCGGCGGCCGAACCCCGGCTCGCGATCGATCCGGCCCTCACGCGGCGCTGGCTGGTGGAATTCCTGCGTGACGAGGTCGGTCGCCGCCGCGGCTTCGAGCGCGTGATCCTCGGGGTCTCCGGGGGTGTCGATTCCGCCGTGGTGGCCTGGCTTGCCGCCGAGGCCCTCGGCCCCGATCGGGTCATCGGGGTGCGGATGCCCTATCGCACGTCGAGCCCGGCATCGCTGGAGCACGCGCGGCTCGTGACGGCGGCGCTCGGCATCGAGGAAGTGACCGTCGACATCACCGCGGCGGTCGATGGCTACGCGGCCGCCTGCGGGCTGCCGCCCACGCCGGCGCGGCTCGGCAATGTCATGGCGCGACTGCGCATGACGACCCTCTTCGATCTCTCCGCCGCGCGGGGCGCGCTGCCGCTCGGCACCGGAAACAAGAGCGAGCGGCTGCTGGGCTACTTCACCTGGCACGCCGACGACTCCCCGCCGATCAACCCGATCGGCGACCTCTTCAAGACCCAGGTGTGGGCGCTGGCTCGCCACCTCGGGGTGCCGGAGGCGATCGTCACCAAGCCGGCGAGCGCCGACCTGATCGCCGACCAGACCGACGAGGCCGACTTCGGGATCAGCTACGCGCGCGCCGACGGGATCCTCGACCTGATCCTGCGCGGGTTCACCGACGAGGCGATCGCCGCGTCGCGATTCACCGCGGCCGAGGTCGCCACCGTGCGCGGCCGGCTGGATGCCACCCACTGGAAGCGTCGCCTGCCGAGCACCGCCATGGTCAGCGGCACGGCGATCGGCGAGTATTATCTCCGACCGGTCGATTACTGATCGCCGTGCCTCCGTCCGACACCCGCCCAGGATCCCCCGTGCCCGATCACCGGCCGATGTCCCATTCTCGCGGCGAGATCTCCACGCTCGTGATGCCGCACATGGCCAACATCCTCGGCGACCTCTTCGGCGGCGAGATCATGTCGATGGTGGACCAGGCCGCGGCGATCGCCGCGATCCGGCATGCCGGCGGCCCGGCCGTCACCGCGTCGATCCACCGGGTCGACTTCCGGGAACGGATCCCGATGGGGGCGCTGGTGACCTGCGTCGCCCAGGTGGAGTTCGTCGGGAACTCCTCGATGGACATCGTCGTCGAGGTGATCGCCGAGAAGCCGAGCACCGGCGAGCGGCGCCACACCCACACCGCCCGCCTCGTGTTCGTCGCGATCGACGACTACGGCCGACCGAAGCGCGTGCCGCGCCTCATCCCGGAGTCGGACGACGACCGGGCGCGCTACGCCGCGGCCGAGGCGTACCGGCAGCGACAGCAGGCCGGCGCATGACCGCCCCGCGTGTCGCGGTCGTGCTGGGGGGCGGCGGGGCCAAGGCGGCCGCGCACCTCGGTGCCGCGGTGGCCCTCGCCGATGCCGGGATCGTCCCGACGCACTGGATCGGGACCTCGATGGG
>ERZ795053.1770-NODE-1770-length-26951-cov-5.716761_pt1 | contig 26951 bp, 17 predicted proteins | sample MGYA00375137_ERZ795053 | MGnify/ENA primary metagenome ERZ795053 (study PRJEB30182, sample SAMN05720284) | activated sludge metagenome | isolation source: Anaerobic digester | place: Hong Kong | collected 2014-12-17 ...
TATTTCAAAGCTTTTGCTCTTGCAACTTCGCTGCTGTCGAAAGCAGTAACATCCCAGCCAAGTCCGGCAGCATAAACTGCATTGCGTCCTTCGCCTTCACCGGGTAACAAAATCTTCCCTTTGAACTTTACTGAAGACAAAAAATCAGCAAAGAAGCTATTTGGAACTTCTCCATAATAAAAATCCTCTCCGCTGAATCTTGCGTCCCAGGGATTATTCACAGGCTAATCAAGTAAAAAGCTGATATCATCGCCGGGGTTAAACTCCCTGGGTTCATTTCCAAATGTAAACAGGCGCATCGGACGATTACCTTTCAGATGGATATGTTTACCATCAATTTCAATCAGGGTAGCTTCACGCAAACCGACAACTTTAATGGTGCGATTAACAACAAGAAATTCTTCGATGCGCTGTTGTCGTGTCTCACCTCCGTGGCCTGCAGTTTCAGCATCAAGATAATGAGGATTGATCTGGAAAGGAATAAGATTGAGACAGTCAAAACTTTCAGGCTCATAGATGGGCATGTCATTGGTAGTACGTAATGAAGGGCAAGCTACATTGCTGCCAGCACTCCATCCCATGTATGGTGCACCTTCGATAACGCGTTCACGAATAGCTTTCATCAATCCATATTTATGCATCATTCCTACAAGATGAAAAGTATTTCCACCTCCAACAGCAATCGCCTGAGCATCTTTAACGGCAGCAACCGGATCGCTGGCATGGTGTACTGATCGGATATTCAAACCGAGTTCTTCAAATACTTTTTGTGCTTTCTGCTCATAAGCATTGTAAGATTGCTCAAGGCTCTCATCAGATAATCCGACACCTGCATAGGGTACAAAAAGGATATCTTTTACACCGGTTGATGCCATAAAATCTTTGATGTACTGGCGTGGCCAGCCCAGGTATGTTTCACCATAATTCGTTGAATTGCTGATCAATAGAAGTCTCTGTCTCATGTAATTTTAGTTTTTGAAATTCATTTAAGTTGCAAAGATGCTTAATTTAAATTTTCCTGCAAGAATAACCTGTTATGTTTCACGATTTTTGACAATTCTCGTTCAATAGCTTCATTAAAAGTAGGAATATTCAGCATACCATAAATCTCCTTCGCTGCATTGAGCAATTCTCCGGCATTTTGCCATTCCTCTGCATTTGAAGCCTTTCTACCTTCATCAAAATATTGCCAGGCCAGTTCCTCAAATAGTTGATTAACTTCATCAGGGAGGATAATAACTCCGGAATTTTTTAATTGAAAATCGCGGGCTAAAGCCAGATAATGCCTGGCTAAATCAAGGTTTTTAACCAACATTGCAGATTCAGCAATTCGCAGATAGGAATCAAAAATTCCAAACTTTGCTTTGGATATGTTGTGAAAAACCTCCAGGCTGCATTCAATCTCCGGATTCGAGTTGCAGATCACTTCAGCAGAAGAGAGCATCAACAGTGCTTCATTGAATTTTTCAACCTCAAAATATTCGGTAGCCCGGCTCAAATATTTTGTAATAAGTTCCCTGGCAAAATCCTTGGCAAATGCGTCAAAACCATCCTCCCCAAAAGTAGCCGAAATATCCAGAAGAAGTTTTTCCCAATCTGACTGACTTTGAAAAAATGATGCCCTGTCAAGATAATATGGTTCATAAAAATGATTTGTTTTACGCGAGGTTTCCAGGTAATCCCTCTGGATGGTTATGAGTTTCTCTGCCGCTTCGGCAATAGTCTTGTCATCAAATTTTACTGATTGATTATTCTGTGCATGTTTGAAAAACAACCGGAGTCGCTCCAGATCATTTTTGAGCGTCAATTTTTTAAGAAAAAACTCACGATCATATTGTTCAGGCACATCCAACAATGAGTCAGCAGGCCTTGCTTCAATTTCGTCCAGAAACTGCCTGAGATCATAAAACTGAAGATACATTGCCAGTAAATTGCTGTTTTCCTCCGGATTAATTGATTGAGCATTTTCGATAGCATACCCGGCCAGTTCATGCAACGCAAGATACTGATGAATTTTGGCAATATATGCATTAAACCTGTTTACAGCTTTTTCATCGTAACTAAACAGTACACCATTTAAATCAAAATCCGATTGTTTGAGCGAAAACGCATCAGCCACAAAGAAATCAGTAACACTAGTATCTCCGGCAATCAGGTTAACTGGTTCATACACCGAAACCAATTTTCCGTCATTAGAAATCAGTAATGTAAAACTGTATAAAGTAGGAGAAAGCACTTTTGCCAAATTGAATTCTTTGAAAAAAATATCACCGTACACATTTTCAATTCTGAAGGTACTGGAAATTTCCAGAAGATCGGTCCCGGTTACTTTTACAGAAACATCGAGGTGATATTCAAGGCTGTAACTCGTACGATAAGGATTCAGATAATTTATTCTGGCAAGCTCCCGTACAAAATGGTTGTTCATAGAAACCGGTTCATGCTTTCCAAATCTGTAAATACGAAAAGAATTTTCGCTTAAAGTAAAAGTATTTGGATTTTGGGAAAATAATCCGGTATGGCAGGCAATTAAGAAAAGTAACAACAAAATCGTTCTCAAAACTCATCCTTTTATTGCCTGCAAAAATAAAGCTTCATCAGAATTTAGTTAATTTGCAGGAAAAAAATATGAACGTACTTCTTATAGGTGCCGGCGGAAGAGAACATGCTCTGGCATGGAAAATCTCAAAAAGTCCTTTACTGTCAAAGCTTTTCATTGCGCCAGGTAATGCCGGAACAATGCAACATGGTCAAAATGTTGCTCTCGATATTGAAAATTTTGCTTCAATTGCAGAATTTGCGCTCAAAGAAAATGTGAAAATGATTGTACCAGGGCCTGAAGCTCCTCTGGTCAATGGCATTTATGATTATTTTTTACAAGATAAGGAATTGCGACATATTGAAATAATAGGTCCTTCACGCGCCGGTGCAATGCTTGAAGGGAGTAAGGATTTTGCAAAAGCATTCATGCACCGGCATAATATACCTACAGCAGCTTACAAAACATTTACCATCGAAAATCTGGAGGAAGGACTGCACTTTCTCGAAACGCTTGATCCGCCATATGTGCTTAAAGCTGATGGACTGGCCGCCGGAAAAGGAGTTATCATTTCAGAAAAAATAGCAGAAGCCCGTAAAACACTTACTGCAATGCTCCAGGGCCGTGAATTCGGTGATGCTTCATCAAAAGTAGTCATTGAAGAATTTCTGAATGGTATCGAGCTATCGGTATTCGTGCTTACCGATGGAAACCATTATCTTTTACTACCCGAAGCCAAAGACTATAAAAGAATTGGTGAAGGCGACACCGGACTGAATACCGGAGGCATGGGCGCTGTATCACCTGTACCATTTGCTACCAAAACATTTATGACGAAAGTTGAAGAACAAATCATCCAACCAACCATCCGGGGATTAATGACCGAAGAAATTGATTACAAAGGATTTATCTTCTTTGGACTGATAAATGTAAATGGAGAACCAAAAGTAATTGAGTACAATTGCCGGATGGGCGATCCGGAAGCTGAAGTTGTCATTCCCCGGATTAAAACTGATTTGCTGGAATTGTTCTCTGCACTGAAGGAAAAAAAACTTGACCAAAAAAATATTGAAAAGGAAAACCGCACAGCAACCGCTGTATTCCTTGTTTCGGGCGGATATCCGGGTCATTACGAAAAAGGAAAAATAATTACCGGACTGGAAGATGCTGAAGGCAGCATTTTGTTTCATGCCGGCACCAGTCAGTTCAAAAACCAGATTATTACCAACGGTGGTCGGGTTTTGGCAATTACCTCTCTGGCCACGAATATTAAATCAGCACTGGCAAAATCTTATGAAAACGCAGCAAAAATCAACTTCGATGGAAAATATTATCGCACTGATCTGGGAAAAGATATTCTTATTTGAAATATTAGCATTAATCAAGGATTAAATAATACACCAAAACTTTTCCGGGTCAGACCAACAATTTAGGAATCAGGAAAAGTTCATTTCAAAGCTGAATCTGACAAGTTAAAAGTAGAATCAAAAAATTAACAATCAGGCTATTTACTATCCAAATGATCATAGGGATTTTTAAATCAAAATATTTCGGGCAATACATCGGATTATTGCTGCTTACTTTTCTTTTACAGATTGATGCCATTCTCAATCCGGCCATGTTTTCAGAAGCTGATCCCGGTTTCAGGTTCAATTTATTTGAAAATATGGTCAGGCAGTATCCATTAGTAGCTGCGGTTGTCAGTGCTGTTCTGCTACTGATTCAGGCTTTTATTTTCAATCAGATACTCGAAAATCACAGGCTTACACCACTCAATCAATTACTTCCGGCAGCACTTTACATTTTGATGATGAGCAGCAATACTGCCTTGCTTCAGCCTAATGTGATGATTCCCGTTAACTTTATGATGATCCTGATGCTCAACATTCTTTTCAATTTATACAGAGAGCCGGCGGGTTTCTCAAAAATGTTTGATGCAGGTTTTTTGATAGGACTGGCATCGTTGTTATATCTGCCAGCGGCCTGGTTTTTGGCTTTCATTTGGATTTCATTGATGATTTATCAAATGTTCAGTTTACGAGCCATGCTTATTTCTCTCACAGGAACTATAATGCCTCATTTTTTCCTGGGGTTTTATTTTTTCTGGACAGGCCGGCTAAAGTCTTCACTAAACAACTTGTTTTACAATTTAATTGATGTAAAAATTCTGGATTTTCATCCCGATGTGTACGATTTTATCATCTGGATACTCTTTTTTCTATTGTTCATCTACGGTGCTTCCGAGGTTCTGAAGCAAATAACAGCGAATACTATTGAAATCCGTCGAAAATTCAGGGTACTTGCTTTTTTCTTTTTATTTTCAATTTTCACCAGCATTTTTGCCGGTAGCAACCTTCAGTTTCATCTGATGCTCACACTATTACCCATAACAGCAATCTTGTCAGCATATCTTTCCCAAACCAAAAAACTGTTTTTTCCTGAACTCATCATGTCAATTATATTGATTGCTATTTTCACCGAAAAATTTATCAATTTGTTGTAAGCATGCTTTTAAAATCATTATCAGGTGAATTGATGGAAGCAGGCTGCGATGAAGCCGGCAGAGGTTGCCTGGCCGGCCCTGTTTTCGCCGCAGCAGTAATTTTACCTGCTCATTTTGGATGCAGTCTGCTGAATGACTCAAAAAAACTTACGGAAAAACAACGTAACTTCCTTCGTAAAATCATCGAAAAAGAAGCGCTGGCCTGGGCTGTAGCTTCAGTTGATAATACGACAATTGACCAGATTAACATTCTTAAAGCTTCTCTTCTGGCCATGCATCGTGCACTCAATCAGCTCACTGTTCGTCCCGGATTTATCATTGTTGACGGAAACCGTTTTACTCCTTACAGCACAATTCCATACAAATGTGTTATTGGTGGTGATGGAAAATATATGTCCATAGCAGCAGCTTCGATTCTTGCCAAAACCCATCGGGATGAATATATGAAACATCTCGACCCGGAATATCCGCAATACCTGTGGAAGCAAAACAAAGGCTACCCTACCACAGCGCACCGTAAAGCAATATCTGCTTTTGGGCTTACTCCTTATCACCGGCTTTCGTTTAAACTAAGCGAGCAACTCAGGCTGGATTTGTAATAACAAGTGGAGAATAATTTCTGACAGTTAGCGGCTTTTGTAAAGTACCGGTTTAACGGTTAACATCAGAAAAGCCCAGGAAGAAAATTTGCTTTTACCTTCGCCAATTCCCTGGATAATTTCCAACGAAGCACCGGGTAACATGAAAGAGTATCCTCCGCGAAGATTCACATCAGGACTGAAATTGACTGAAATACCCAAATCCAGCTCAGAACCGAGATATTTATCAAGTTCATCGTTTTCATTCATTAATGGCTGATTCAGTGAAAACAAATGATAATCGGCCAACAGGCTGGTTTTTTCATTGATTTGGTAAGCGGATGTCAGAAAAAGATTATTTAAACCCGCATGGTCAGTAGCAACCGGAAGTTTGTTGAAATAGTCCATGTGACCATATACTGAATGACGTGTGCCATAGAGTAAATCAAACTCGTTTATTTTTTCGTCGTCCGGGTTTTCATCTCCGGAAATCAGTGTAAGTCCAAATCCTAATGTAAGGTCGCCAATCCGGTAATCACTTTTGAAATTCAAATTCCACGCACTGACTTCACGGCCATCGTGATGTTTTCCATTTTGATAATAAAGAGTAACCCAGGATAGTAAACCGTTGTTGGAATATTTCAGCAATCCTCCGTAAGAACCTTTCAGATAAATCGTTTCGCTATTGTTATTTTTCGTAAAACCAGTACCCATTGCAATCGCCGATGCTCTCCAGGTTTCATTGATTATCCGCTCAACACGGAGGAAATTCAATGTTCGCATTTTGTTGTCAGGATAAGGGTTGAAAAAAGTGTTACAGAATTCAGTGTTGTAGGAAAACGCCAGATCAATTATCCATTTATTTTGGTTGTATTTATAAAGCAAAGCATCATAACTGATTCCATAATTATTCCAGTTACGACGGGAAAGCAATCGACCATCATCATAATCAAAAATCTGTCGTCCGACTTTTACCGCCGAATGACCAGCAAATGATAGTTCAACCCAGGCTTCATTGAGATCAAAATTCGCATCATCGCCATAAATTCCGGTAGCATCAAAAATATTGTCACTTCCCCAGAAACGCACATCCTGAAAACTAAATCCTGTTTTTAGCCAGTCTTTCTGATAATAAAGTCCGATTCTTGCGCGCTGATTAACAAAATATGCCGGTTTTAGTGAATCGGCATTGAGCCTTGCATAGCCGCTGCGCATCTCAGCCCGCGAACGATATTCCCCTTTTACAGTCAATTGTGAATGTGCAGTAACTCCGGCTAACATGAGTGTTAGCAGTAAAAATAAATACTTTTTCATGATTTGATTAAAATTAAAGAAGATCACTCTACTGCAAAAATACACGAAAGATTTTCGAATTTAACTGTTTAAATCTTTTTTATTCTTGAAAGAACGGCCATTGCAAATATTTCGAAAGGAAATGTTTCAGATTCCGCCAAAAATTATCATGTCATTATTGCCAATGAGCCATTATTTTCGTTTTAGGCACAACTTCTTGGTTTTGTTTCGTAATTTTGAAGCCTTAATCATAAACAATCAACTTGATCAGACACCTGAAACATGCAGAAATTGATGCTGAACGATGGGATCGGTGCATCAGCCAGTCGGTTAACGGAATGATTTATGCTTACTCTTGGTATCTTGACCTGGTGAACAACGGATGGGAAGCACTGGTTGAAAATGACTATGAGCGGGTTATGCCACTGACTCATGGCCGAAAGCTGGGTATTCACTATCTTTTCCAGCCACCTTTTACGCAACAACTCGGCATCTTTTCAAAAAACCGGCTGAACCATGAGGTTGTTGATGAGTTTATTGAAGCAATTCCCCCCTGTTTTAAATTCATTGAAATCAATCTGAATACCCACAACAAGGTAAATCCTCTTTATCCGGGCTATTCTCCCTGGCTGACACACGAACTTGATCTGATTAGTCCATACGAAAATCTCCGCAGTAACTACTCTACCAATACTGTACGCAACATAAAAAAGGCAGTAAATGCCAAAATATCTGTTGTTGAAAATATTAAACCTGAGGGAATAATCGACATTTTTATTAAAAACAAAGCAGAAGTATTACCCGGTTTAAAGCAGGATCATTTTAATCTCCTTCGCCGTCTGATTTATGTGATGATCTATAAACGTTCGGCACAAACCATAGGAGCATTCGACGAAACCAATAATCTGTGTGCCGGTGCTTTCTTTGTATTCAGTAAAACCAAAGCTATTTTCTATTTTTCAGCAACCGACCAAAAAGCCAAATCAACCGGAGCAATGCCATTTTTGATTGACTATTTTATTCACAAACATGCTCATTCACATGTTACCCTCGATTTTGAAGGTTCCAACGACCCGAACCTGGCCAGATTTTACAAAAGCTTTGGTGCCAGCGAAATTACCTATCCTCACCTCTGTATCAACAAACTGAACCCCCTGGTTAATTTTGGCGCTCAATTGGTGAAAAAACTGAGATTCTGACCACTTGTTATTTAGCACAATTATTGATATTTCAACCGAAACTAAAATTATATCACCTATGAATTTGATAAAACCGGCAATCTTTTTTGCCTCCATCGCTGCCTTAATTATTCTGATCACTGCAAATGTTTCGCCCATGGAAAAAAACTACGATGAAAAATGGAAAAAAGTAGATTCGTTGGTTAACCTGCGTCAGCCCCGAACAGCACTTGAACTCGTCGAAGAAATCTATAAGTCGGCAAAAAAAGAAGAAAACACTGCCCAGGTAATCAAGTCAACCTTATATCGGATTAAACTTACAGCAGAATTTGAAGAAGATCACCTGGTGAAAACCATATCCGAACTGGAGCAGACACTGTCACATTCAGCATTCCCCGAAAAAGAGCTTCTTCATTCGATTACGGGAGATCTTTACATGCGTTATTTTCAGATGAATCGTTTTCAGCTTCTTGAACGTGGTCGTATCGAAAATTTTGAATCGGATGATATCAGTACATGGGACGCACATGCATTGATTAAAAAAGCAGGAATGCATTTCGATTCCTCCCTTCTTCCGGCAGAAAATTTACAGAAAATTGATTTATCTTCATTTTCTGCCATTTTGCACGAAAAGAAAGATTCTAAGCTTTTCCGCCCGACATTGTATGATTTTCTGGCTCACAGTGCGATTGACTTTTATTCATCTTCAGCAGCAGGTATTACCAATGCAGCCGATCAGTGGAAACCTGATAAAACTGAATATTTTGCTGCATCAGAACGATTCTGTACTCTTGAAATTCCTGAAGAGAAAGCGCATACCCAAGCAGCAAAAATCGTCAAAATCTATCAGGATTTAATTAAATTTCACCTCACCGATAAAGACCCACAGGCCCTTATTGATGTTGAATTACAACGACTTAACTGGGTTAAGAACAATATAGTCATCGAAAATCCGAATGGCCATTACTTCAATGCACTGAACTCCTTCAAACAAAGGTACAACGACTCTCCGCATTCAGCTAATATCGCTTTTGAGCTGGCCAGATATCACAACATGATTGCTTCCGGATACAACCCTCATGCCGGTGATGAATTCAGATGGGAAAGAAAAAAAGCAGTTGACATCTGCGCTGAAACGATCAAATTATTCCCATCGTCCATCGGAGCCCAAAACTGTCGTACCTTAATGAACGAAATAACAAAACCGGAACTTCGGCTCCAGACAGAATTTGCCATCGTTCCGCAAAAAGCTGTTCCCGGACTTATCCACTGGAAAAATTACAATCGTATCCATTTCAGGTTGCTATGCCTGGATTATCAGCAATACAAAAACTTAGCCTGGCGAACACCCGCTGCAGACCTGGCCGAAAAACTTGTCAACATTCCTGCTTCACAAACCTGGTCAGTTGAAATACCGAATGAAATGGATTTTCAGGATCATTCTTCCGAATTTAAAATCCCGGCACTTGCTCAGGGATTCTATGTGCTTCTGGCCTCCGGAGATGAACACTTCAGCACAAAAGAAGCAGAAATAGCCTGGGCCGACTTTTGGGTTACTGGCCTGACCTTCACAAGCCAGCGCAAAGACGATGGAAGTTATGATTTTTATGTTCTTGACCGCGAAACGGGATCTCCTGTTAAAAACGCTACAGTTCAGGCTTTTACGCGTGATTATGATTTTCAATCAAGACAATATACCGAAAATCTTTACCAAACCATTGCAGCAGATAGTGAAGGTTTTTTTAAATTATCTCCGATAACCGAAAAACAAAGCAAATCGGTTTTTCTCAGGCTGACGGCTAAAAATGATACCTTTTCTCCTTCTACTGCTTTTCATTTGGGACCAGTATCAGATAAAAAGGACAAAACAGAACAACGGACATTTTTCTTCACCGACCGTGCAATATACCGGCCGGGTCAAACAGTTTATTTCAAGGGAATTATTGTGGAAAAAACAGGCAGGCAGCAGCAAATCCTTGCAGGGCAGTCCACCAGAATTGAGTTTTTTGATGTCAACTACCGGATTGTTTCCAGTCTTGAACTAACCACCAATGATTTTGGAGCAGTCAACGGTTCGTTTGTTATCCCATCGGGTGTGCTCAACGGACAGATGACCATTCGTAACAACTCGGGAAGCACGGTAATTGCAGTCGAAGATTATAAACGTCCGACTTTCGAAGTAAATTTTGAGCCGATGACCGGCAGTTACAAAATCAACTCAGAACTCACCGTACAGGGAACAGCCCGTGGTTTTGCAGGGAACAACATTGATGGCGCTAAAGTAAAATACAGGGTAATTCGCAAAAGTTATTTCCCTTTCAGGTGGATATATTCCAAAAAATATTATCCCGATTCACCCGAAACAGAAATCCTTTCCGGTGAAACAACAACCGATAAAAACGGGAATTTTTTTATAAACTTCACTGCCCTGCCCGACAGGAACCTCGACCGGACTTACAAACCCGTTTTTCAATACACTGTTCATGCTTCAGTAACAGATATCAGCGGTGAAACTCAGGCTGGTGAGGAAAATATTTCTGCAGGCTACGAAGCGCTTTTTCTCAATGTGAATATTCCGGAAAAGGTTGACCGGAAAACTAAAGAACAATTTATTATCCACGCTGCAAATTTTAACGGGGTAAAACAACAAACCAACGTTAAAGTGGAAATTCAGTCTTTGAAAGACCCCGGCAAACTGATGATCCATAGACTTTGGGATGAACCGGATATCCATCTTACAGATAAACAAACCTATACTACAGATTTTCCGGGCAGAGTTTATGATAATGAAAATGATCCTTCCACATGGGAAAGCATTGCAACAGTTTTTGAAAAAACATTTGACACAAAATCTGATACTCTTCTGTCACCTGACAATTTCAATTCCTGGAAACCCGGAAAATATGTCATCAAATTATCAGCTATTGATGTTTTTGGAAATCCGGTGGAAACCAAAAAATACTTCACACTCTTTGATCCTGATGACCGGCGGCCGCCACTTACCGAAATCAACTGGTTTACACCTCTTAAATCAAGCGGTGAACCTGGTGAAGAAGCTGCATTCCTTTTAGGTACTGCTGCACGGAATATCAAAGCATTATACGAAATTCAGCATCAGGGAAAAACTATTTCCCGTCAGTGGATAAACCTCGACAGGGAACAAAAACTGATAAAAATCCCGATTTTTGAAGAATACAGAGGAAATTTCTCTGCACACATAACTTTTGTTTATGCCGGCAGAGAATTTTCAAATTTGATGATTATCACTGTACCTTACACCAATAAAGAACTTGATCTGGCATTTGAAACTTTCCGCAGCCAGATAGAACCGGGAAGCAATGAAAAATGGAAAGTAACCATACGCAATAAAAAAGGAGATCAGGTAGCTGCACAACTGCTCGCTTCGATGTATGATGCTTCCCTCGACCAGTTTATTCCTCACAACTGGTCTTTCGCCCTTTATCATCCTGATAATCATATTATCCCCTGGCAATCGTTCAGTAATTTTTCTGTTTCAAGAGGCAGCAGCTGGAATTTCGGGATCAGACAGTATTCCTCATTCATTTTCAATGAATATGACCAATTGAACTGGTTTGGATTCGGCGGCTACGGGTACGACATCTTTCCAACGCTTGGTGAGGGTAGTTCCAAAAGCAGAATGGCTGCCCAAAATGAACTGTCAATGCAAATGGACAGCATGGAAGAAAAAAACATCGAAGATCAGATTCTTATGACAGAACCACAATCAGGAGAACAATTTCCCGAAAAACCAAAACAAAAACAGTCATTTAATAACATCCAGATCAGACGTAATTTCAATGAGACGGCTTTCTTTTATCCTGAATTACAAACCAATGAAAAAGGCGAGGTGATAATCAGTTTCACACTTCCCGAATCACTTACCCGGTGGAGATTTATGGGTTTAGCCCATACAAAAGACCTTATGACAGGCCAATTAGAAAAAGAATTTACAGCAAGTAAAAAACTTATGGTGTTGCCCAATTCACCACGATTTTTCAGAGCAGGTGACACACTGCATTTTAGTGCAAAAATTTCTAATCTCTCCCGCGACACACTCAGGGGGAATGCAGAGATCGATTTTTTTGACGGAGTAACAATGACCAACGTAAGTACAAAATTGCAACACAGCAGTAGTAAACCTGACTTTAGGGTTGAAGCAGGTCAAAGTACTTCCGTTAGCTGGAAAATTATAATCCCGGATGATTTAGGTGTAATTGTTTACCGTATCAAAGCTACAGCAGGAAATTACTCTGACGGTGAGGAAAAAGCAATACCGGTTTTACCAGGCCGAATGCTGGTAACAGAATCATTGCCAATGTCTGTAAATGGTCAGGAAAGCAGAAATTTTCATTTTCAGAAATTGCTTGATTCCGAAAAAAGCACCACGCTGAAACATCACCAGTTAACTCTTGAATTTAGCTCAAATCCCGCATGGTATGCACTTCAGGCGCTACCTGTAATTTCGGAACCGACATTTAAAAATGCCATGTCGGTATTTGCTGCCTTTTATGCCAACAGCATTGCCTTTCATATAATAAATGACAATGAACAGATCAAAAGAGTATTCGAAAACTGGAAAAGCCAAACTCCCGAAACCTTTCTGTCGAACCTCGAAAAAAACCAGGAACTGAAAGCACTGCTGCTCGAACAAACACCCTGGATACTGCAGGCCCGTAACGAAGCCGAACGTAAGCAGCGTATCGCTCTGCTTTTTGATCTGAACACCATGCAAAATCGCCTCGATGACAATATTCGGATACTACAGAAAATGCAGACCCCGAACGGAGGTTTCACCTGGTTTGAAGGAATGCCGGAGAGCAGATACATCACCCAAAATATCCTGGAAGGATTGGGAAAACTTCATAAAATGAAAATCATTGATGGCATGAACGATGACCGGGTAAACAAAATAATAAACCAGAGCGTCAGGTACTTAGATGAGCGCATCAGGGAAGATTATCAGAACATTCTTAAATTCAACAAGGACAAAATGGAAGAGAACCACCTCTCACCAACACAAATTCAGTTTCTTTATGCACGTAGTTTCTTCCCGGAAATCATGATAAATCCACACAGTGAAACAGCTTTTAACTATTTCAGAATTCAATCTTCAAAATTCTGGCAGAATCAGAACAACTACCTTCAGGGAATGATAGCCATTGCGTTGCATCGCTATGGAGAACATGAGGTTCCGGAGCTAATTTTAAAATCGCTGAAGGGACGTTCCCTGCGTAATTCTGAAATGGGGATGTACTGGAAAACTGAAAACGGATTTCTATGGTACCAGGCGCCTGTTGAAACACAAGCCATGATGATTGAAGCTTTTGATGAAGCCGGCCATGATCCGGAAGCTATTGAGCAAATGAAATTATGGTTGCTCAGGCAAAAACAGACACAAGACTGGAAAACGAGCCGTGCCACTGTTGAAGCTGTTTACGCATTACTTCAGCGCGGTACTCATCTGCTTAATCATACCAATCAGGTTGAAATTGAAATTGCCGGTGAAAGGATTGAAATGAAAAATGTTGGACATGTTGAAGCAGGAACAGGTTATTTTCAGACTTCATGGAGTGCCGGAGAAATCACTCCCGAAATGGGTAATATTTCTGTGAAAAAAACGGATAAGGGCATTGCCTGGGGAGCAGTTTACTGGCAGTATTTCGAAGACTTGGATAAGATAACTCCACATGAAACACCGCTAAGTATAAACAAACTACTCTTTGTTGAGCGTAACCGCCCTTCAGGTACTTCACTGGAACAAATAAACGACCACGACAAGCTACAAATCGGTGATAAAGTTATTGTCAGGATTGAGCTGCGTGTGGATCGCGATATGGAATATGTTCATTTGCAGGACATGCGAGCAGCAGCTTTCGAACCTTTGAATGTTCTTTCAGGTTATAAATACAAAAGCGGGCTGGGATATTACGAAACAACCCGCGATGCAGGCACACATTTCTTTTTCGATTACATCAGAAAAGGAACCTACGTATTTGAATACCCGTTGATTACATCACAAAAAGGACAATTTTCCAATGGCATTTCCACCATCCAGTGTATGTATGCACCGGAGTTTTCTTCGCATTCAAAAGGTATTCGGATAAAAGTGGAGTAAAAACAAAATTCCTTTCAATAGAATTGAACTAATGTAAAAGGCAGTAAATCCATAAAACCATTATTAAAAATGTAATATCCGGTCGGAAACTGCTGCAACAAATCATTTGACCAGGCAACCAGATTTTGATTATAAGTTTCGTTTTAAAAGAACGAACTATCATCTTTCACGCAAAACCTTTAGTTTTGTCAAAAATTTATGCATGAAAACTGTCTGTGTTTTTTGTGGATCAGGTGTGGGAAAACATCCGGAATACAGTACAAAAGCAAGAATGCTTGGAGAGCTTATTGCCGGAAAAAATCTCCGGCTTGTTTACGGAGGCGGAAATATCGGATTGATGCGCGAAGTAGCTGACAGTGTTCTGGCTGCAGGAGGCGAGGTGATCGGAGTAATGCCGCAGAATATTGTCGAAAAAGAAATTGCCCATCATGCCATAACAAAATTGCATGTGGTTAATAGTATGCACGAGCGAAAAGCACTGATGGCTGATCTGTCCGATGCTTTCATTGCACTTCCGGGTGGTTTCGGTACGCTGGATGAGATTTTCGAAATTATGACCTGGAACCAGTTGGAGATTATCACCAAACCTACAGGGCTGCTGAACATAGAAGGATATTTCGACCACCTGATCCAATTTATCAGACATGCTGTTCATGAAAAATTTGTCAGACCCGAACATCAGTCAAACCTGATCGTAGAAACCGATGCAAACAACCTTTTGGAAAAACTTCAGGATTTCAGACCGGTGAAAGCCGAGAAGTGGATTGACCGTTTAAAACTCGACCTCATTTAACCAACTAAAATGATTATTATCGGAATAACCGGAACATTAGGAGCAGGAAAGGGAACTATTGTTGAGTACCTTAAAGAAAAGATGGGATTTGTCCATTTTTCAGTCCGTGGATTCCTGATCGAAGAAATCAGAAAAAAAAGCCTGCCGGTTAACCGGAACAGCATGACTGAAATTGCCAACCAGTTGCGGGCAACCCATTCACCCTCCTACATTGTGGATGAACTCTACAAGATGGCTTTACAAACCGGTAAAAACTGTATTATTGAAAGCATTCGCACTCCGGGTGAAATTGAAAGCCTTCGCAAAAAAACTGATTTTTATCTTTTCGCGGTTGATGCTCCACCAATGCTGCGTTACGAACGAATAAAAAAACGAAATTCTGAAACCGACAACATCAGCTTCGAGACCTTTATCCAAAACGAACAGCGTGAAATGACCACAACCGACCCTAATAAGCAGAATCTGAAAAAATGCATCCAAATGGCTGATTTTATCTTTGATAACAGCGGAACTATAGCCGACCTCCGGCATCAGGTTGAGGAGGTCATACAACAAATCATAAATAAACCTGATTTCAACAAAAATTAAACTGTCATGGAAGAACCTTCTTCAACACCCGAAAAATACAAGCGCCCCTCATGGGACGAATATTTCATGGAACTGGCCAATGCTGCGGCCAAACGCGCTACCTGCGACCGCGGCAGAAGCGGTTGTGTAATTGTGCGCGACAAACATGTTCTGGTCACTGGCTATGTCGGTTCACCGATGGGGCTGCCGCATTGTGACGATGTAGGCCACCTGATGAAAAAAGTATATCACGAAGATGGTCGGATTACCCAACATTGTGTCCGAACAGTCCACGCCGAGCAAAATGCTATCTGCCAGGCAGCCAGACTGGGAATTGCACTGGAAAACGGAACCCTCTATTGTAAAATGACCCCGTGCCGTACTTGTGCCATGCTCATCATCAACTGCGGAATTAAAAGAGTCGTCTGCGATAAAAAATATCACGACGGCGCCGAATCTGAAGAAATGTTTAAGCAGGCAGGTATTACCCTCGATTACCTTCACGACGAAATTGAAATGTACGACAATCAATAAGCAGCCAGCTTCAGCCAGACAGGTCTGTTTTCATCAGAAATAATACTTTTAACCAGATAAATACCAATCAGCTATGCCATCGGACGATAATAAGTTAAAGCCCCCGGCCGGGTCAGCCGAAACAACAAATACAACCCAGGAAAATAAAAATGATAATGCGGAAAACTCCTGCAAAATCAAGATTTTAAACCTGATCGAAAAACAACACGGGGAAGTGCTTTTAAAACGCAGGCTGATCGAAAGTTATCAGTTGAAACTTGACGAAATAAATAAAAGACAAAAACTGGCAAAAAAAGCACTTAAAAAAGTAAAGGAAATAAAACTTGGTGATGAACAAAAAAAATTAGTCCGCCAGGATTTGAAGAATCTTAAATCGGAACAAAGAAAAATAGAAGAGATGATTGTTGGCGAACAAATAAACACCGAAATACTTTCAAATGTTATCAGCCTGCTCGAAAGCATTCTTTAACATGGTTATATTATCCTTATGAAATCTATAAACCAAACCAATACCAGTCTTTATGAATTTTTGGATCAACAGGTAAATGCTTTCAGGCAAAACTTCCTGACCACCCGTCTGACGATGGACCAGGAAGCCATTCATCAGATGCGTGTTGCTGTAAAAAAAATCAACACCATTCATAAACTGAAAAAACATCTTGATTTCCCGATCACCATCGATGAAAAACTCTTTGAACTGATTAGCACCATTTACAGTAATTCGGGGATGCTGAGAGATGTGCAGCTTCAGCATACACTTCTTTATTCCTATCGAAAAAATCTTAAATGCGGATTCACCGAACTTCAGGATTTTCTGACCCTGACTGAAATTCATCTTGAAGAAACCCTGAAAGGCGTTATTTCAGGTATTGACCCGGAGCTGGTCGAAAATCTCACCGAACCAAAGCATTTGCCAGAAAAACCTGAAATATATCTCAACATTGAAAACGAAAGCCTCAATTTTATTCAAAAAAAAATCAGAAAAATCAGCAGGTTGCTGATTTACCTTGAAACCGAGTCGAAGGTACATGATTTGCGCAAGCAGACCAAGCAGTTACTTTTCGTTCTGCAGTTTTTACAGAACAATTTCCCGCAAAGTAATTTTGGAAGTTACAAGGTTAAAACCTTCATTAGAATTGCCGAAAAACTTGGGAAATGGAATGATCTGCAAATGTTCGTCAATCAGGTTAATTCTTTTCTGATCACGCAGCCGCCGGGTTTTCAGGAAGATCATTCCGAATACTACCTCTTAACTAAAAACATCGAAAACGACAAGCAGCGACTGATCAGGAATCTTGATCTTATGTTGTACCTGGAGATCATTAAACTCAGGATTCATCTCAATCTTGACAATCAAATAGCAGTGCTGGAAAAAAATGATTAAAGCAAGGTTTTTATTTCGGTGGTTTCGATAGGATAATGCCCTTTGAAAATATTCCCGTGATGGCCGTCAATTGCTATTTTATCGCCAGGCCTGAAGCGCTGACCATTAATTGTCAATTCTTTCAGGTTATCATTAACCAGCATGTCCGTGCAGTTGACAACACATGTTTTACCAAGTCGCACGGCAGTAACTGCAGCATGTGAAGTAGCTCCGCCTTTTGCAGTTAACAAACCGTCGCACTCGAAAATCATCGCAATGTCATCGGGTACCGTGTCAGGCCGGACAAGAATCAGGCGTTCGCCGGGAAACTTTTTGGCCAGCGAGATCAGGTCATCCTTGTCGATGGCAACAATTCCATTCATTGCACTGCCACCAATGCCAATGCCTCTTCCAACAAGTTGCATTTGCTCAGGCTGACTGCTAAAGACGTTGATTCGGGCAGGCTGATGCAGGTCCTGATCGCGGGTCTGAAGAATAAACAGGTCATCCGGATTTTCTGACTCAAAAGTAAACTCTATTTCCTGGGGGCTGAAACCGTATTCATCCGTCATTTCTGTTGCAATGTTATGTATGCGTTTGTAAATCTCCGGAATTTTGGTCTGAAGTGAATCGCCTTCAATTTCGAGGTACTTCCGTTGGGTTTCGCTCACAGGTAGCGGGGTTACAAGACCAGCAACAATATCTTCGCCCTGACTGCAAAGTGTGAAATCCCCGTAAAGATGCACTCCGGGTCTTTCCCGATGCGGATTTTGGGTAAAAACAACTCCGGTTCCTGAAGTGTAATTCATGTTTCCAAGAATCATTTTTTGAACAATAACCGCTGTACCCCAGTCATTGGCAATGTTCATGTGCTTTCGGTACACTTTTGCCCGGTCCGAATCCCATGAATCAAGCACGCAATTAATGGTGTATTTTAACTGTTTAATAAGGTCCTGCTCAAAATAAACCTGATGGTCGTCCAGTGCTTTTCTGTAGGATATCGCAATTTTCTTCATCACATCTGGTTTAAAATACATTTTCAGATCAACATTATGACGTTTTTTATAATCCCGCATGATGTCATCGAAAACGTCCCGGTGAATACCGTTGGCCATTCCCCAGCTCTGCAAAAGCCGACGATAACAATCCCAGGATGTCCATCCAAAATTATGTTGTTTGCTCAAACCTTCGGTAACTTCATCATTCATACCAACATTAAGAAAAGTATCCATGGCACCGGGCATCGAAATGGCCGTTCCTGATCTGACCGACAGAAGCAGCGGGTTTTCGGGATTTCCGAGCTGCTTGCCTGTTAGTTGCTCCAACCGGTGAAGATGCTGAAGAATAAGATCATCCATTTCTTTACCGATTTCATAATGGTTGGATATGGCATTGCGCCGACGAAAAACCTCGGTAGTAAGCACAAAACCCGGAGGCACCGGAAACCCTGCCAGATAAAGCTTTTTAAGAAAAAAAGCTTTTGAACCCAGAAATATCTGGTTGTCGGTACTTTTTATCTGTTGATACAACGGACTTATGACGAGATCAGAATTATAGGACATGACATCATTGATCAATTCTGCTGGATATTTATCCACCATATTGTGGAGCGAGTTGAGTACCCTCGAAATCATATTGTCCAATGGCTGAACCAAAAAGGCCTGACTGATGATATCACGGTAAAACTCCTCAGATTTCTGCATTATAAAATGTGTCTTTTCTTTTTCAGTATAATTCCCGCTGCCAAAAAACATCTGCGGGATGATGATCTTAAGCGGATATTCGTAGGAACGCAGAAAATACTTGTCGATGGTAACTTTTACATTTTCGGCAATAAACTGAAATATGTTTATATACTGTTGCAATGAAAAACTACGTGAAGTGAGCGAATAACGAAACATGTCAAGATTGGAGTTGAAACCCTGGTTGTAAATCCCGTCGAGTTCCAGACCTTCTTTGAAAAATTCGAGAATCTGGAGAATACGTTTTAGGGTTTTCGCCGACACATAATCGAGATTGATCCGGTCAACAATTTTTTCCATCAGTCGTGTAGCCACGTTTTCGAGTCTGAATGTAAGCCCGATAGCTTCAAATTTAGGTTCCCGGTATGTTCCATACATTGAGGGGATACCAATGGCAATATGGCGTTTGTGATAAATATTTTCCCATGCCTGTGTCGGTTCAGGGTTGAAAATAATTTTTTTCAACTGCTCCATAAAATGATAAATCAACTGGAGAGCTGTTTCAAAATCATCTTCTTTGAAAGCTTTTTCAAAACTGGCTATTTCTGTTGGTTCAATAAAAGAATAACGACGCAGAATCGAGACAATATCCACTGTTTCGAACGAATATTTTTCTTTTAAAAGTGCATAAAGCGCGTGGATACAATCAAGCCGGTGAATGTCATTTTCCTGATCTTGCGGAAGCTTATCCAGCCACACATCAAATTCTTCTGAACTTAATTCAAGGAGTTGCTCAAAATTCAGCCCTGACTTTTCAATAATTTGTTTTACAAGACGATGGACATTTGTAAAATACGGGCTTTCCAGATCAATTGACTCAAAGACATCAACCGGCAGAAAAGGCTGTAAAGCATCCTTGTTGCCATCAGCCCAAAATTTAAATATTCTGCGGGTCAGATCAATCAATGTATTATTGCTTTCAGTGTGTACCTGCTTGCGGAGAAAATGAACCAGCCGGTCCTGGCGGTGGTTCACTTCGTCCATATTGGTAGTCACATTTCTGATTTCCCCTTCTGCACCGATTTCATGAAAATAAACCGGAAAAATTCGGGTAAGCTGCTTAACTTTTTTATAGAAAGGGGCAATATTGGAATTGAGCACTTTGGTGATCTCGCGCTGAAAAAGATCGGTATCGCTTATAAAAATCCCTCCCAGTTTAAGATTCACGATGAGCGCCGAAAGAAGTTTTTCCATCACTGTTTGCGAATACTCGATCAACTCGAGCCAAACACGGATGTTTTTGATATGATTTTCGTTTACATTAATTTGCCAGTCCTGATTTACATAAACGATTCCCGGTGTTTCAAATCCAAAATCAATCAGTTTTTTCTCAAAGTAATTAATATAATGACGATCCTCCGTTTTGTCGCGGTCAACCACCCTTTTCCCCAAAGTCAGAATACAATCGAGCACCGCAGAAGTATGCTCGTTGCGGAGCTCCTCCGAAAGATCAAAAATCCGGTCAATAAAACCAAAAAGATCATCATCACTCACCTCATCCACAGCACTTCGGAGCACCTTATTAATGTTCCAGATCAGGCGATCTTTCTGACTCTGCATACCCGGGAGATGGAGCAGATAAAAAGTATAAAAAAACTTGTCAATAAAGCTCACCAGATCGTTGCTTAATGAACTGAAATGTTCGGCAATTTCATCATAAACGGGCAAGCCGGCTTTAAGCTGTTCCCAGGTCTCGGCTTGAGCCAACCGTTCACGAAGCTGATCGAACCAGGGCTTTCCGGCTTTTGCAATGATTTGCTCAAAACTTTCGTTGAGCAGATTTTTTCGCTCTGCATACCATTTCTCAATATTGGTACTGTGATCCCAAAAATCAATGTTATGTTTCAGAATATCTTTGACCAAAAGCACGATTTCATCTGTAAATTCCTGATTTTTTACCAGTTCATCAAGATATTTTAAGAAATATCCCGAACTGATGATACTGGCATTTTCATTGGTGTCAAGGTTATTTTTAAGAACCTGCAGACAAAGATGAATGGTAGGAAAAAATTTTGATTTTTTCTCTTTATAGAGCCGGCTGACAAATTCAAGCAGGGTTTTTACCACCAATTGACCAAGTTCTTCCCTGATAGAGGATTTTAACAAATCGTCGTAAAGGTGCACAGGAACAGCAAAGGCTTCTGCACTATTTTCAAGCCCTGAATAAAACCAGAAGTCAGAAAGTAATATTTCGCGCAGTTGCTCCACTACAAACAATCTGTTGCTGAATGGGTGCAGATATTCGATAATGCACTCGCTTGCCCTTTTATTTATCCCGTAATATTTTTCGGAAAGTGAGATAAATTCAAGCAAATTGCCGGGGATAACTATATCCTTATATCTGGTTTCGGCAAGATTTGCTTCCAGCGCTTTTGAATAAAACTTTTCGCTCATGATGAGTAGATTATTATTTCGCCATCAAAAATAAGTCAAAAAAATAAGGAGCATTTTACCTGCACAAAGAAGTGAGCCCCCAAAATGAAAGCAAAAACATGCCATTAAAATGGGAAAAAATACCGAACAAAATCATTCTTTCCATTGTTTTTTCGGAAAAAAAATGGCTAACAATGTATTCGGAACTCCACTGAAACCCTGCAGTTTTAATCCGCTGACGGGGTTTTACAGGGATGGCAAATGTCGCTCTGGCAATGAAGATCAGGGTACGCACACTGTTTGTGCAGTAATGACCGAAGAGTTTTTGCGATTTTCTTTCGATCGTGGCAACGATCTCATCACACCCATTCGGCAATATCAGTTTCCGGGATTAGGTCCTGGCGATCACTGGTGTTTGTGCGCGCTTCGCTGGAAAGAAGCCTTACAGGCAGGTGTTGCACCTCCAGTCATCCTTGAGTCCACTGATGAAAAAGCACTTCGTTTCATAGATTTTAATGACCTCTTGCAGCATGCTTTTAAGCAATAAGCATCGCAAAATTATTATCAGCAATTCTGCTTTTTAAATCTTGCCTAATCATCAACCTGGCTGAGGATATCTTTTAATAGATGATGTCTTTTATCAATTCTACAGAATTAATACCACAGCGATTTTTAATCAGTAGAATTTTAAAAGACGATAAAAATATACTAATCCCAAAATGTTCAAGAATCGGTTTTACAACCAAAAGCTATTCCTACTGTTAATTTCAGCCGGCAGAAACAATTTCTTTTAAACCACCTGATTATTCAGGTCATTATTTGAACAGGAATAAAAGCCTTTTACGGGTATGATTAAAGGCTGTCTTAAAAGCCTGCGATTATTGATTTTCAATGCTTCAATGATAAAACAGACTTTTAAGACAGCCAGTTAATTTATCGGATTACCTGAAAATGTCTTTGAAATTTTCCTTACACTTTTCAGTATCACGGTTTTGCACACACTGTGCGTCGAGCACAGCTATCAGCACCATGTTAATAATTTCCTGCACACTGCTTCCAAAGTGCAAAACATGTACTGATTTATTCAAACCATTCAGTATTGGGCCAATCACATCAAATTTTCCAACTTCCCGTAACAGCTTGTAGGCAATATTTCCTGCGGTGAGGTAGGGGAAAATCAGTGTATTTGCCGGACCGCCTGTTAATTTGGAGAAAGGGAAATTTTCTTCGAGCATTTCCTGATTTAGTGCCACATCAGCCTGAATTTCACCGTCCACAATAAGTTTAGGATAGTCGCGGTGCAAAATTTTAACCGCTTCACTCACCATTTCGGGAATACGTCCGCGATTGCTGCCAAAATTAGAATAGGTAACCATCGCAACACGTGGTATTACATTGAGTTGTCTGACAGCAAATGCTGTTTGCAGGGCTATTTCAACCATTTGCTCAACCGAAGGTTCCTTGTTCACCGTGCAGTCGGCAAAGAACAGCGGGCCTTCTTTAGTGTTGATGATGTACATTCCCGAAACAAGAGAGGCATTTGATTTTTTTCCTATAACTTCAATGGCCGGACGTATAGCATCGGGATAATTGTTTGTCAGCCCGGAAACCATTGCATCGGCAAAACCAGTTTCAACCAGCATCGGAGCAAAATAATTGCGGTGGTGAAGGCGGTCGAAAGCTGTGGAAAGAGTTATCCCTTTACGATTGCGCTTTTCGAAAAGTAACCCGGAAAAATATTTTTTCCTTTCATCTTCGATAGATGAACGCGGGTCAATGATTTCAGGATTTGGAATATCGAGTTCGTGCATGGCAATGAGTTCTTTTATTTTGGCTTCATCACCAAGCAGAACCGGGAAAGCAGCCTTCTGGTTGAGCACATATTCTGCTGCTTTAAGCATTTTATAGTTTTCAGCATCAGCAAACACCACACGTTTTGGAGCCTCTTTTGCTCTATGGCGGATTTGACGGGAAATTGGATTTGTGGTTCCCATTTTTTTCGACAAGAACTCGTTGTATGCATCCCAGTCGGTAATCGGCTTTCGTGCCACTCCGGATTCCATAGCTGCTCTGGCTACAGCAGGAGCAAGCCTGGTTATCAGTCGCGGATCAAAGGGTTTGGGAATGATATAGTCTCTACCAAAAGAAAAGTTGGTAGCATGATAGGCCACATTTACCTCATCGGGAACTGGTTCGGTAGCCAGTTCTGCCAGTGCGTAGGATGCAGCCAGCTTCATCTCGTCATTAATGCAGGTAGCCCGCACGTCCATAGCTCCACGGAAGATAAACGGGAAACCAAGCACATTGTTAATCTGATTGGGATAATCTGAACGTCCGGTGGCCATGATTAAGTCATCACGAACAGAAACGGCTTCATCGTACATGATCTCCGGCACCGGATTAGCAAGTGCAAATACGATAGGATTGGGTGCCATTTTCTTCAGGTATTCCTTTTTCAGTACACCTGCGGTTGAAAGCCCGAGAAACATGTCCGCTCCGTCAATAGCTTCTTCAAGAGTGTGAATATCAAGATCGGTAACAAACTGTTTTTTGATGTTGTTGAGGTCGGTACGATCGCGGCGCAGCACACCTTTACTGTCGAGCATGATAATATTTTCGGGTTTTGCTCCCAGCTTTCTGTAAAGTTTAGTACAGGAAATTGCTGCAGCTCCTGCTCCGTTGACCACGATTTTAAGCTCTTCAATTTTTTTCCCGGTTAGTTTCACAGCATTGAGCAGTCCTGCCGAGGTAATAATCGCTGTACCATGCTGATCGTCGTGCATGATGGGGATATCAACGGCAGCCTGGATTTTTTCTTCAATTTCGAAACATTCCGGAGCTTTGATATCCTCGAGATTAATACCTCCGAAAGTGGGTGCGATGGCGATAACGGTATCCACAAATTTTTGCGGGTCTTTCAGGTCGATTTCGATATCGAATACATCAATATCAGCAAAAATCTTAAACAGTAGCCCTTTGCCTTCCATAACAGGTTTCCCGGCCAGGACTCCGATATCACCAAGACCAAGCACTGCGGTACAATTGGAGATCACTGCTACCAGATTGCCTTTCATGGTATATTTATACACATCCTCCGGCATGTCCTTGATTTTCAGACAAGGGTCGGCTACCCCCGGAGTATAGGCCAGCGACAAATCACGCTTTGTTGAATAAGGTTTTGTAGGGATCACTTCCAGTTTCCCCGGACGTCCTTCTGCGTGATAAGTAAGGGCATCTTTCCTGAATAAATTGTCCAGCATAATTTGAATAACTTTGGTTTGTGTTAAAATTATTACCTTACAAAACTAATCATTAGTTTGCAGCTTTGCATGCTTATTCATTTAATTTCAAAAAGATAATTTCTCTATGGTTTACTGAATATTCTGATATTCAATAATAAGACGACTAATTAGAACGAATATAAATTTCAGGAAGATTCGCCCCTGGGATAATAAGTTATTTTTCTTCAGCCAGCTCAAGAATTTCTTCCACATACCGACGTTCGTTGGCCAGGCGGGGTACTTTGTTTTGTCCGCCAAGTTTATCGCGGCTTTTCATCCACCTGTAGAAAGTTCCCGGAGGAACTGTTCTGATGATTGGTTCATGGAGCAACAGGCTTTTATAGCGTTTAGCCTCGTAATCCGAATTAAGCGATTTAAGCGCTGTATCAAGGGTTTCGGCAAAGAAGCCGGGATTTGCAGGTGGCGTATCAAACTCAATTACCCATTCATGCGCAGCTGATTTTTTATCCTGAGAAAAATAAACTGGTGCAGCCGTGTAATCCGAAACCACAGCCTGACACTTTTCGCAGGCGATAGCCAGTGCTTTCTCGGCATTATCAATGATAAGTTCTTCACCGAATGCGTTAATAAAATTTTTAGTCCGTCCGGTAATCTTTATTTTATACGGATTAACTGAGGTAAACATAATGGTATCGCCGATCATATACCGCCAAAGGCCTGCATTGGTCGAAATGAGCATGGCGTAGTTAACTCCCGGATGTACTTCATCAAGCCAGAGTGTTCTGGGATTATCCTTATCCAGCTCTTCCACCGGAATAAATTCATAGAAAATGCCATAATCAAGCATCAATAGCATGTCTTTGTCCTGAGGTTGATGCTGAATGCCGAAAAACCCTTCTGAGGCATTGTAAGTTTCCATGTAACACATCTCTTCCGAATCGATGAGTTGTCGGTATTGCTTTCGGTAAGGATCGAAACTGACGCCGCCATGAAAAAAAACCTCAAGATTGGGCCAGACTTCCAGCATGTTTGTTTTACCGGTCATTTCAAGAATACGCCGAAACAGCACCAGTGTCCAGGAAGGTACTCCGGATATACTTGTAACATCATGTGTGATGGTTATGGTAGCCATCTTTTCAATTTTGCTCTCCCAGTCTTCCATTAAAGCAACCGAAGTATTGGGAGTACTTTTCAGCTGAGCCCAGAATGGAAGATTTTGAATCAGAATGGCCGAAAGGTCGCCGGTGTAATAGCTTTCGTTGTTTACTTCGGTAATATTGCGACTGCCTCCCATAACCAGTCCTTTGCCCGAGAATATCCTTGAATCCGGATGATTATTTACATAAATGGAAAGCATGTCACGTCCACCCTTAAAATGACATTCCTCCAATGCCTCGCTGCTGACCGGTATAAATTTGCTTTTGTCACTTGTGGTTCCTGATGATTTGGCAAACCATTTAATCTCTGAAGGCCATAACAGGTTTTGATCACCTTTGCGAAGCCTGTCAATAAAAGGTTTCAGCGTATTGTAATCATTTACGGGTACACGATTCTTGTAATCTTCAATGGTATTAATGGAAGCATAATCATACTTTTGTCCCCATTCGGTGTTTTTGGCTGTGGAAACAAGCTTTCTGAACCATTCCTCCTGAACATCAATAGGGTATTTAATAAAAAGCTCAATCTGATGAATCCGCTTTTTGATAAGCCAGGTAAAAAGTGAATTGAGTATCGGCATGAATTAAAATTGTTTTGAATAAGTTGGATCAAATTTAGCTCAATTTTTGGTCAAAACTGTATCGAAATGCTCTCCAAAGTATTTATTTTTGCCTGATTAAATCTTAACTTTATGCTCTCATTTCCTAATGCAAAAATCAATCTCGGACTCCACATCATCGAAAAACGTTCAGACGGTTATCACAACCTTCAAACGATCTTTTATCCTGTTCCGTATTGTGATGCTCTCGAAATAGTGCAGGCTGGTGACAAAAAGTTTGAGTTTGTTCAAACAGGCATTCCAATTCCGGGAAACGCAACCGAAAACCTCTGTGTGAAAACATGGGAGCTCTTGTCAAAACACTACAACCTGCCTCTCGTAAAAATACAAGAT